>MEHZ011566008.1_pt1 | contig 12777 bp, 15 predicted proteins | sample 897221 | NCBI WGS metagenome assembly MEHZ01 (sample SAMN05514161, study PRJNA337945) | marine metagenome | isolation source: marine surface water | place: Arctic Ocean | collected 2007-12-13 | reverse complement strand
TGAATGGTCACCGCCCCTTCGAGCGTCAGCCCGGCGACCGGAATCGCATTTAGCCGCTCATCGCTGGTAGTTTCCGCCGGCAGAGGGCTCAGAACAGAACAGGCGGAAAGAAGACTGGCGAGGATGGTCATACCTGCGAATTTGGACAAGCGGGATTGAAACATAAGAGGCGGGAATCCGGGCACAGGGCAGGGTTTTCAGCGTATCGCAACATTGACACTTTTTACGTATTTCCAGCGTTATCAGATCATGCCGCAATGCCTGCAATTAGCCTAATCCCTTAAAGATCGGCATCATTACGACAAATAAACGCCCCGGTGACTCGCTCTCAGTGACTCGTTCCCGGTGTTGATCCGATACGCGCTGCCCGACATGATGTCTTCCTGAACAAAAAGGGATGAAAGACGATGTCCGATACACCGACAGTTCGCCTTGATGCGGATGGCAAACCTCTCGGCTTTATTGACCATCCGGAAACCTTCGAGACAATCACCTTCGAGGTCGTCGAAGGCAACATCGGTCTGCTAACGCTGAACCGGCCGGACAAGCTCAACGCCTTCGACGAACGCATGATCCGTGAGATCCGCTCGGTAGTCTGGAATGTGAATTTCGACGAAGCGATCCGTGTGCTGATCATAACCGGCGCCGGACGCGGTTTCTGCTCGGGTCGCGATATCCTCGGCCTCGACTACGAAAACAATCTTCCATCGGCGCAATACCGTGCCTATGTCCGCGCCAACCATGAAATGCTCGATGACCTCGAAAACATGGAAAAGCCCGTAATTGCCATGGTCAACGGCATTTGCGCCGGCGGCGGGGTCGAAATCGCCATCGCCAGTGATTTCCGGACGGCGGCAGAAGGGGCCGAGTTCGTTCTGACCGAGAACAATATAGGCGTCATCCCGGCCTCGGGCGCGGCATCCCGCATGATCCAGATGATCGGGATCGGGCGTCTAAAAGAGATGATGATGACAACCCTGCCCGTCGATGCCGCCACAGGCGAACAATGGGGCCTTGTGAACCGGATTTTCGCCCGCAACGACCTGATGGAGGGCACGCTGGCTTTTGCCCGCATACTGATCGACCGCGCACCGCTCGCACTCGGCATGGCGAAGCACGTCATCAACACCTGTCAGAACACCGATACGGAAACCGGGCGGCTGATTGAACGGCTGGGCCAATCAGTATTGATCCAGTCCGCGGATTCGCGCGAAGGAAATGCCGCCTTCCGGGAGAAGCGCAAGCCCGACTGGAAGGGCCGGTGAGCATCCGCACCGTTGGCGGGACCGATCTGTGGGTCGAAGAAGGTGGCCGGAAAGACGGTCCCACCCTACTGCTGATGCACGGTCTGTCCGGTACCGGCGAGATCTGGGGCGGTGTGCGCGATATTCTCGCCGATAGATGGCCGGGGCGATGGATTATTCCCGACATGCGCGGTCATGGGCGTTCGGATCATAGTGCCGCATACGGTATTGGCAGCCACGCGGCCGACATGGCAGCCTTGCTCCAAGGAGCCGATAATCCCGTCCTCGCCGGTCATTCCATGGGGGGCCTTGTCGGTATCATGCTCGCCTCGGGACTGTTCGGCGTCACGCCAAGGGCAGTCGTTACCGCAGGCGTAAAGGTTGACTGGACCGAAGAAGAACATGCCGGGATGGCGAAACTGATCGACATGCCCGTCCGCTGGTTCGACAGCGCCACCCAAGCACGCGAGCGGTTCGTACTGGTCACCGGGTTGAAAGGGATCGTCGAGCCGGACTCTGATATCGCCCGAAGCGGGGTCGTCGCAAAAAACGGAAAGTGGCGTCTCGCCGCAGACAACCGCGCCGCCACAGTCGCCTATGCAGATACACGCGATATCTACCAGGCAGCGCACGCGCCGGTGACGCTTGCCGCGGGCGAACAGGACCGGATGGTGACTGTCGAAGAACTGCGAACGCTCGACCCGGAGGCACGCGTTCTCGCCGGTGTCGGTCATAACGTTCATATCGAAAACCCGCAGGCCTTCTGGGAACTGATTGCCGATGCCGCGGAGGTGGCCAGATGAAACCCGATACCGAAAAGTTCCGTTTCCGCCGGTTTCTCGAAGAAATGGCGCATGAGGGCGAGGTCGATATCGTCGATGAACCGACGCCCCTATCGACAATCGCCGAACGGCTCGAAGGAAATCCCCACGGTGTTTGGTTCCGAAATGCCGGGCCCGACGCACAGGAGCTTGCCGGCAACGTTTTCGGTGCCAGGCGGCGGCTCGCGCTGTCCCTCGGCATCGATGAGCGCGGCCTGCTGGCGGAAACGACCAGACGCCTTCGCACGCCGATTGCTCCGGTCGAAATAGACAGCGCGGATGCCCCCGTACATCAGGTCATTCTGCGCGAGAACGACGCCGATCTCACCGCACTGCCGGTCCACCTACAGCACGGCCAGGACGGCGCGCCCTATATCTCCGCCACACTCGATTTTTCGCAGGACCCTGCCACCGGCAATACCAATGTCGGTATGCGGCGGCTGATGCTGCGCGGCCGCCGCGAAGCCGGGGTCGATCTGAACGCGCCGAGCGACCTCAGGGCCATCTATGGCGGCGCACACGGCGACAACAACAGGCTGCCGGTCGCCTTCGCTATCGGTTCCCACCCTGCAGATGCCATCGCCGCGCTCGCCATGACACCGCCGACCGACGAGCTTGCCCTGATGGGCGCCGTGCGCGGTGCCGCCGTGCCTGTCGTCAAATGCGTGACCAGTGATCTCCGCGTACCAGCGGACGCGGAATATATCATCGAAGGCTATCTCGATGCCCATGGCTGGACCGAACCGGAAGGGCCTTACGGCGAATATGTCGGTTATTACGGCCGTCTTAAGCAGAACCCCGTCTTTCATCTAACGGCCATCACCCACCGCGAGGACGCCGTTTTCCAGACAGCGACAATTGGCGGGCGCAACATGGCAACCACGGACACGTCCCAGCTTTGCGCATTGCGCACCGAACAGGCGGTCTGGACGGCACTTGAATCCGCGGTACGCGAACCCGTCGCCGTGTACTGCCCGGCATCGACCGGCGGCATGTACAACGTCCGTATATCGTTGAACCAGCGTGTCCCCGGCGAGTCCCGGAACGCGATCGCCGCCGCCTTCGGCTCCACCGCCGATACCAAACATGTCTTTGTCGTCGATCCAGATATCGACGTGTTCAACGACGATCAGATGGAATGGGCGCTGGCGACACGCTTTCAGGGCGACCGGGACCTTGTGACCTCAAGCGGCTTTCGGGCCGTCCCGCTCGACCCGTCTCTTCAGGGCAACCGCGCCGGCGCCAAGGCGGGCTTCGACCTCACGCGCCCCTTCGGTCAGGCGGATGCGCAGGAATGGCAGGTCCCCGACCCGCCCGTATTTGCCGCCGGCCGGTCGATGACGATCGAGCAGGCACTCCAGGAAGGGCCGAAATTTTTCCGCGAATTGATGGAAGCGACCGGATCGGACGACGGCCGCGAGATCGTCCGAGCGCTGGAACCGTTTTATACCGCCGGCCGGCTCGACCGGCTGGAGGACGGACGCTACGCGTTGAAATAATTTTTATTACCGGGCGCAAAATCCCCCGAAGGCTCTTGCATTCAGAGCCATCGGCTGAAAACATGCGGCTCGAAATCCAGAGCACAAATACAGGGAAGACGCATCATGGAAACCCGCGCTGCTATCGCCACCAAAGCCGGCGCACCGCTCTCGATCGAGACGGTCACGCTGGACGGCCCGAGAGAGGGCGAAGTCCTTGTCGAAATCAAGGCAACGGGTGTCTGCCACACGGATGCGTTCACTCTTTCGGGCGACGATCCCGAAGGCATTTTCCCGGCTATTCTGGGCCATGAAGGTGCCGGCGTCGTGGTCGATTGCGGTCCGGGCGTGACGTCGCTGAAAAAGGGCGATCATGTCATCCCACTCTATGTTCCCGAATGCCGCCAGTGCAAATCCTGCCTGTCGGGCAAGACCAATCTGTGCACGGCGATCCGCGAAACCCAAGGCCAGGGTGTGATGCCCGACGGTTCCAGCCGGTTCTCCATCGGTGGCGACAAGATATTCCACTACATGGGCACGTCGACCTTCGCCAACCACACCGTGGTGCCGGAAATAGCACTTGCCAAGGTCCGCGAAGACGCGCCGTTCGACAAGATCTGCTACATCGGCTGCGGCGTGACGACCGGCATCGGCGCTGTCATCACCACCGCTCAGGTCGAACCCGGCGCGAATGTCGTGGTGTTCGGCCTCGGCGGTATCGGGCTAAACGTGGTGCAGGGCGCGCGGCTTGCCGGCGCAAACATGATCATCGGCGTTGATCTGAACCCAGCGCGCAAGGAAATGGCCGAACGGTTCGGCATGACCCACTTCATCAACCCGAGCGAACTCGATGGCGATCTTGTGCCCTACCTGGTCGATCTGACCGATGGCGGTGCCGATTATTCCTTCGAGTGCATCGGCAACGTCAACACGATGCGCCAGGCGCTGGAATGTACTCATCGCGGCTGGGGCGAAAGCATCATCGTCGGTGTTGCGGGTGCCGGTCAGGAAATCTCTACCCGTCCGTTCCAGCTGGTCACCGGCCGTGTCTGGAAAGGCACGGCATTCGGCGGTGCCAAAAGCCGCCGCGACGTCCCGAAGATCGTCGACTGGTACATGGACGGAAAGATCGAGATCGATCCGATGATCACGCATACCCTGCCGCTGCATCAGATCAACGACGCGTTCGATCTGATGCACAAGGGTGAATCGATCCGGAGCGTCATCACGTTCTGATCTGGTTTACGAATTTTTGTAAAAAGGGCGGCTTATTGGCCGCCCTTTTTAGTCGATCCAGACGCTATTTAATCCAGACCCGGTGCGACCACTCGCGCCCATCTGAAATCGTGATCTGTTTAAACCCGATCAGCTTGGCGAGATCATAAAACGTGAACAGGTTCTGGACACCGAGCTCGGCAAAGAGTGGTGTTGCACGGACACGCGATGTCAACATGGCGAGAACCGCCCGAGCGCGAAACAATGTCGCGAAGGTCTGATCGTTCAGCGCCACAATAATCAGTTTCTCGGCATCGCCGCCCTTTGCATAGAGAGCAAAAGGCTGTGGTGCCGGGTCTCCTGCCAGTTCGCCCATAAAGGCCACCACGAACCCCAACCGTCTGTCCCGGTCACTTCCAGGAAACGTTCTGGCACGCGCCTTGTACGTTTCCTCGGACTGGGGTTTGGGATAGTAATACCCCGCGTGTCGGTCCTGTGCCGATGCGGCGTTGGAAAACATGAGCCCCGCGGCAAGAACCGCAGCCAGGATCGCCGTGGCAAAAGACTGCTTCATTGGCTGCCGGCCCCATCGCGTTCACTTTTGAAAACCAGAAACATCAGCCCTATACCAAGACCGAGGCTGAGGACGATTCCAGCAATCATGGCAAGAATACCGGTTGTGGACATCTCGATATCGCCGATCTCGCTCCAAACATAAACGGCACCCCATATCGCCATCGCGAGCATGCCGACCAGCGAAAGTGCCAGTAAAAGTGTTTTCATGATCCAGACAGGTCCCAGAGGTTTGGTACGGTTTCGTTCGAATAACCGGATATAAACTCTTTTGGTGCGCCGGTTGCAGGGTCGAACACGTGGCGGCTGACCGCACCGATATTGGCACCATAGACGTGAATGCTGATCGACGTCCTGTCAGCGTGAGCGTTGGAGACCTTGTGGACGTCACCCAAGGTCGGCGAGACGACTTCGATTTCGCTCTGTTCGAGAGTTTCCTGCGGCCCGGCAACCATGGGACCGTCGCCATCCGCCGAAAACCGTTGCCCGATCTCGGCGCCGCGGAGCATGCCGATCAGCCCCCACACCATATGATCATGCACCGGCGTAGTCTGCCCCGGTCCCCATACGAAGCTGACCACCGAGAACCGTTGTTTCGGATCGCAATGCAGCAGGTACTGACGGTAGGTATCGCCTTCACGGGTGTATTCTTCCGGCAGCCAGTCGTCCCGGGCCACAAGCTTTGCCAGCAGATCGCGGGTGCCGTTAATCATTGCCGCTTCATCGCCATCGGACGTATCGGCAAGACCGGTCATGCCTCTGACGAAATCGCGGAGCGGTGAAATATCTGTCATCACAACCTCTATAATTTTGAACTGGCCCAATCGGCGGCAGGATCAAGCGGGTCCGGCGTCAGAGCGGCGGCTTTTATCCCTTCGATCGCGCAGAATTCATCCTTGTCCGACGTATCGCCCGAAATGCCGACGGCACCGATCGCAAAACCTTCGGCATCGCTGATCAATACCCCGCCCGGCACCGGCACGAACCTGCCATCGGACACCGCCGACAACGCGCCCTGGAACACCGGGCGATCGGCCAGCCTGTCGCGTATCAATCGACTCGGAAGCCCCATGCCCAACGCGCCCCAGGCCTTCCCGGTTGCGACACCGGCGCGCATGTTGCCGCAGCCGTCCTGGCGTTTCATCGCGACCATATGTCCACCACTGTCGAGCACAACAACGGTCAATGGCATCATCTGGTGTGCCGTACCGGCTGCGAGCGCCGCATCGACGATCTTTTCGGCTGCGGCCAACGGCAGGCTTGTCTTAACTTTCATGGGATCGTCTTCCGGAAAGGGCGTTGATCATCATGCTAGTCGCGGCGGAGCGCGCCGACAATGCGGCGAAGTGCCTTCATCATGGCCTCCTTGTCGATATCACCCAAGGCGTCTTCCATCCGTCGCTCCTGGGCCTCGACCAGCGCGGTCGCCGCCGCCAGCACCTCCCTGCCCGCCTCGGTCAGGGAAAGCCCATGAAAACGCCTGTCACCGGGCAACTGATCCTGGGTCACGAGCCCGCGCCCAACGAGGCGCTTCACGGCGACAGACATGGTTGATTTATCGAGCCTGTAGATGCGCAACAGGTCCGTCTGGCGAATGTCGGGGTTTAGCTTCACGATAGTCATCAGGCTGAACTCACCCGGCGTCACATCCAGCTCGCGAAAGGGCTCCGACAGGTCGCGGAACGACGCCGTCTGCGCCTGACGGAGCTGATAGCCAAAATAGTCCGTGAGCTGGGCGAGGTCGATTTCGTCCTCACGTTCTTTGTCCATCAGTCGTTACCCGCCAGTGGTCAGCCTTATTGGGGACAAGTCACCCCTAGCCAATTTAGTTTGACGATCAAACTAAATCAACATATATGTTTTGGCCGAATGCGATTGCGCGCCCGAACAATGACTTGGATACTGATCAGATGCTGAATGCTGAGCAAAACCGGCTGGTAACCGAAACCGGCCCCGGCACCGGGTGCGGCAACCTTATGCGCCATTACTGGCAACCTGCTGCGTTGACCGAGGAACTGACGGATGAACGACCGGTGGTGCCGGTCACGCTGATGGGCGAAGAGCTGGTTCTGTACCGTGGCGATGATGGCACCTATGGCCTGATCGCACGCCATTGCCCCCACCGCGGCGCCGACCTGTGTTACGGGCGCCTCGAAGACGGCGGCCTGCGCTGTCCGTTCCACGGCTGGCTGTTCGATGAGACGGGTAAATGCCTGGAACAACCGGCCGAGCCGAAGGGCAGCAATTTTCATTCCAAAATCAACCACACCGCCTATCCTTGCATCGAGCGCAACGGCATCGTTTTTACCTATATGGGCCCCGGCAATCCGCCGCCACTGCCCGCCTTGGATTGTTTCGAAGCGCCGAACGAATTCACATTTGCCTTTAAGGGCTTCGTCGATTGCAACTGGCTGCAATTGAACGAGGTTGGCATCGACCCCGCCCATGCGTCGTTTCTGCACCGGTTCTTCGAGGATGAGACCGATGACGAAGGCTATGGCCAGCAGTTCCGTTTTTTGACCGAGGAAAGCGACGTCGCGATCACCAAGGTGCTGCGCGAATACGACTGCCCGGAGATCGATTTCGAGACCAGCGAGACCGGGCTGCGCCTGTTCGCGCTCCGTCAGCTCAATGACGACGAAATGCATGTCCGCGTGACCAACCAGATATTCCCGAACGCGATCATCATCCCGATCAGCAACGAGATCATGCTGACCCAGTGGCATGTCCCGATCGACGACACGACAAGCTGGTGGTACGCGATCTTTTCTAGCTTCACCGAGACGGTCGACAAGGACCGTATGCGCAAGGACCGGCTGGAACTCTATACGCTGCCCGATTACCGCCCGCGAAAGCACAGCGGCAACAATTACGGGTTCGATCCTGAGGAACAGAAGACCAAGACCTATACCGGCATGGGCATGGACATAAACGTCCATGACCAGTGGGCCGTAGAATCGCTCGGCAAAATTCAGGACCGCACCCAGGAACACCTCGGCACGACCGACAAGGTAATCATTGCCAACCGGAAGCTGATGATCAAAGCAATTGAGGCGGTCAAAAGCGGTGGCCCACCCGATATATCGCTACGCCCCGCCGATCCGGCGCTCTGCCGTGGCCCGGTCGCAATCGACACTATTTCGCCTGCCGCCACCTGGCGCGACGACTGGAAAAAAACGGCCGCCGAACGCCGCAGCCGATCTTCCTGGGCCAGGGAAACCTCGCCCGACGAACAAAACGAAGGATCCCTGGAAAACTAGAATGGCAGATCATAAAAACACGATGGGGCTTACCGGGTTCGTCGACCAGCACAACCTGTGGACCGATAATGATGCAGAGGCTGCCGAGGAGGTCATCGCACAGATCCAGACCCATGATCTTGAAGTCGTGCGGTTATCTTACGCCGATCAGCACGGCATTCTGCGCGGCAAAACCCTGATTGCCGGGGAAATACCGCAGGCAATGCGTAACGGCTGCTCTATCACCACGACCCTGCTTGCCAAGGACACTTCGCATACGACCGTCTTTCCCGTGTTCAGCCCCGGTGGCGGATTTGGCATCCCCGAGATGGAGAATGCCGGCGATTTTGTCGCCGTGCCGATCCCATCGACGTTCCAGGTTTTGCCCTGGGCACCGAAAACCGGCTGGATGCAGTGCGACGGATATCTTGGCAATGGCGAACCGGTGCCGTTCTCGACCCGTCATATCCTCAAAGGCGCGCTCAATGCGCTGGCCGACGAGGGATTCGACTATATCGCTGGCATCGAGGTCGAATGTCATATCTATAAGCTCGAGGACCCGATGCTGAAGCCGGAACATGCCGGGCAGCCGGCCTGTCCCCCGGAAGTCAGCCTGCTCGCTCACGGCTTCCACTACCTGACCGAGCAGCGGATGGACGAGATCGATCCCGTCTTTGAAATCCTGCGCGGCGACCTGATCGCGCTTGGCCTGCCGCTGCGGACCCTCGAATCGGAGTTCGGCCCGAGCCAGTTCGAATTCACTATGGCCCCCGCCGGCGGCCTGGAAGCTGCCGATAACATGATGCTGTTCAGAAGCGCTGTGAAACAGATATGCCGGCGCCATGGCTATCACGCGACCTTCATGTGCCGCCCTGGTCTCGCAAACGCCTTTGCCAGCGGTTGGCACCTGCACCAGTCGCTCGAACGCCGGTCGAACGGTGCCAACGCTTTTATCCCGGAGACCGCAGACCAGCTGATTTCCCCGACGGGCGAAGCCTTTGCGGCGGGTATTCTCAAAAATGCCGCGGGGGCGGCTGTTTTTACCACCCCCACGGTTAACGGCTACAAGCGCTACAAGCCCAATTCACTGGCGCCTGACCGCGCCGCATGGGGCCGCGATAACAAGGGCGCCATGCTCCGCGTTGTCAGTGCAGGCCCCGGAGACGGGGCCACGCGGCTTGAAAACCGCGCCGGTGAGCCGTCGGCAAATCCGTATCTGTACCTCGCATCGCAGGTTCACAGCGGGCTCGACGGTCTGAAAAACGACCTTATACCGCCGCCGCCGACGGACGACCCGTATGCGAATGATGCAGCGCCGTTACCGACCAACCTGATGGATGCAATCACCGAGCTCGACAAAAGCACGACGTTGCGTGCGGCTTTTGGCGACCAGTTCGTCGATTACCTTTTGCACATCAAACGCGCCGAAATCTCCCGGTTCCTGTCGACGGTCACCGACTGGGAACACCGCGAATATTTTGAGATCTTCTGACCTCGCCGCATTTTCGCCGTAATCCTGACTAGGATTGCGGCTCTTGGTACACAGCGTCTTGATGCATAGCGTTGGGGTGGCTCAGATATGGCATTCGTCAAATACCCGGTCGTCTTCGCGGGCGGCTGGCTGTTCGACTTTATCGTCGACATCCAGTTTATGTCGGGTTTTGCCGCAGGCTGGCCGACCAACACATGGGTTGGGAACCTACTTCTCTGAGAGGGCGGATCCCACGACACTAGAGAGGTGAACTAGTCTTCCTGCGCTTCCTCTTGCGGTTTCGCGACCGCGAGCCTCATCCGCACAACACCGCGAAAACCCTCCGGATCGACAACGACGCCCTTGCGGGTGATCTCGATGCGTCCGGCACGCGCCAGATGGACCATCTGCTGTTTGATGGGGTTCATGAACCGGCGCCACGCATCAGGCTTTTCACTAGTTCGTTTGCGCGCCTCACCCAATGCACGGGCTATATCCACGGGGGCCGCCGAACCGGATTCAGCAAGCGTCGCCAGGATGAAGTCGGCAACCGGGTCGAGCGGTTTTTCTGTCTCATTTTCCATGACGGGGTTGTAAGGCGGCAATCGCTACGAGACAAGCGCGCCGACCGGGAGTAATGAGGTGTATGTCTTCTTCATCCCGGCTGGGCGGCATCGCGGTTGCGATGGCGAACCGCAATTACCGCGTTTACACCTATGGTGCGATCCCGTCGCTGCTCGGCACGTGGATTCAACGGATGGCCATGGGCTGGCTGGCCTGGGAACTGACAAAATCCGGCACATGGCTGGGCCTCGTAGCGTTTGCCGACCTCGCGCCCACGGTACTCACGGCGCCAATAGCCGGCGCATTTGCCGACCGGGTGAACCGGCTCCGAATGGTCCGGTTGATCCAATATGCCAATATTCTCCAGGCATCGGCGCTCGCCTATTTCTCGCTTGCCGGGTTGATGACAATCGAATTGTTGTTCTGCCTGGCGCTTGCTCAGGGTGCCACACAAGGCATTCACCAGCCGTTCCGACAATCGCTGATCGGCACCATCGTGACGCGCGAGGAAATCACGTCTGCAATCGGCATCAATTCGACGATCTGGAACACCTCACGCCTGATCGGGCCAGCGATATCAGCGGTTATCATTATCCATTTCGGTGTCGGCATCACGTTTCTGGTCAACGCTCTAAGCTACGTGCCGATGCTGATCGGCCTGCACATGATCAATGTGAAGCAGGAGCTCAAGGCACAAAAATCACTCGCCGATGTGCCGGGCGAGATACTCGAAGGCATTCGCTACGCGGCCAATCATAGCCTTATCGGCCCACTGCTGATCATGCTGTTTGCCTTTTCGTTCTTCGGGCGGGCGGCGGCCGAATTACTACCCGGGTTTACCGGCGCGGTCTTCGACAAAGGCGCAGACGGGCTCGCTATCCTGACCGGCGCTGCCGGGTTCGGGTCACTTTTTTCGGGAATATGGCTGTCTCGTCGTGGCAGGCTGACCGGACTGACGGACATCCTGATCGTGATCGTGTTGTTTATTGCCGTCTTTCAGCTCGCTTTTGTTGCCACCGATATCTTCTGGGTCTCGGCCATCGTCTTCTGTGGCTGGGGCTTCATGCTGAACGGCAGTGGGATCATCATTCAATCGCTGATCCAGGCGAATGTTCCGAACGAGATCCGTGGGCGAGTGGTTAGCCTGTATGGCATGATATGGCTGGGCATCCCCGCCGTCGGCGCCTTTGCCATGGGTGCTGCTGCCGATTTCATCGGATTTCGCGTCCCGGTCGCCATTGGCGCTGGCGCAATTCTGATCGCATTTCTCTGGGCAGTTCCCCGGCGGGCCAGATTGCGCGCGGAAATCGCCAAAATGGCAGCGAACCGACCTAAAACTGATGGTTAACTGTTCTTTTACCCCAGCAAAATTTACAATGCTGCATCGCAATAAAATAATTGCAAACTGGCCTGATTCCATCCAATTGTAAGAAGTGCAGCAATACTGGAGTTTCGTATGAAGAATGGCGAAGTCATTACGATCTATCTCCCCATATTTGAGGAGAAACTTGCCAAGCTTGAAGCCAGAGACCTTGGCGACACCGTGGAGGCCGCGCGCCTGCGTCGGGTCACTCAGTGGGCAAAAAGTGGTCGGTCCCTCTCGCCTGAGACCGAAGCCCGTGTCGCAGACTAGGCCGCTTCGCCGCCTTCCAGTGCCGTGACGCGGCACATATCGCGCGCATAACGCGTGTCATCGAACGGCATTCCGCGATGCATCGTCTGTTGGTTGTTCCACATCACCACGTCGCCGACGCGCCATTGATGGCGAAACAAAAATTCCGGCCCGGTCGCAGGCGCGGTCAGCTCATCAAATAGTTTACGCCCGCCTTCGGGCGACCAGCCGACGATATGTGACGCATGACTGGCAGGGCAGAGCGACTTCCTGCCGGTCCTCGGGTGCACCTGAACCAGACGATGGATCGCCGGCGGCCTCGTGGCCTTAACGTCCGGTCACGGATCCGGCATGCCGCCAAGCGTGCGCGAATACCATATAGAATGTTCTGCGCTGAGATCCTCGACACGCTTCTTCATCGCATCGTCGAGCGCATCGTAGGCGGCGCGCATATCGGCAAATTCTGTATCGGCCCAGTCCGGGGGCAGCTGGTGCGCCGCAAGTATGGAATAGGTTGCCCGCACCGCATCGAACGTCACATCCGAATGCCACAGTAGGTT
>MEHZ011653388.1_pt1 | contig 12779 bp, 8 predicted proteins | sample 897221 | NCBI WGS metagenome assembly MEHZ01 (sample SAMN05514161, study PRJNA337945) | marine metagenome | isolation source: marine surface water | place: Arctic Ocean | collected 2007-12-13 | reverse complement strand
GGAGGAATAAACCTCATTCGCTTCTGGGGCATGCATGACTCAGGTGACGGTCCAAAAAATTAAAGAGGCGTGGGTGACTCGCCCGATGAATTTGGTGCGGAGTGGGAAGAAAACATGAAGGCATTTGATCCGATCGACCCTGAGATGTGGAAATGATTCTGGTAAAAGATACTAATGCTTTTTCTAGCAGATGACATCTAAGTCCTCATCCCCAAAGAGACGATCTAGCAAGGCATAGGTCAGAGCGGCGGCGGCGGCCTGAGTGCGGTGCATCAATAGTGATGGGCAAATCGAGCAGCCCGTGATCCGGTGAGTGCCACCACTTCCCTTACCGACTTCCTCGACATTCACTCCCCTCTCCTCTATCTACAGGCGTGCCTTCAGTTCTTTTCACGCCCGGTCAACGATGGATTAGTAAAACCGAACCGGAGATGGGCCTAGGAGTCCTCCTCGAGGAAGAATCAGGAAAGGCCACCATTCTCTTCACCGCAGTGCAGGAGAAGCGAATCTACTCGCTAGAATCAGCCCCTATTCTACGGGTTCGCTTCAAGAAGGGCGACGTCGTCCTTATCGACGGCGATGACTCCATCACAATCGACGAAGTCACCGAGAAAAATGGCATCCTCACCTATCACACCGGTGAACGCGCGGTGAATGAAGGCGAGCTTTCCGACACCATTTCATTTTCCAAACCCGAAGAGCGCCTGCTCAGCGGACAAGTTGATAGCTTACGAAAGTTCAACCTCCGCGCCGAATCGCTTTTTCGCAGCAGCCAAATCCGCCAGTCTCCCGTACGCGGAATGCTGGGTGGTCGGGTTGATTTGATCCCCCATCAAATCGCCATCGTGCAGGAAGTCGCTTCCCGCATTGCCCCTCGTGTCCTCCTTGCCGACGAAGTGGGTCTTGGAAAAACGATCGAAGCCTGTCTCATTCTTCATCGTCTACAGCTCACCGGCCGCGCCGACCGCGTTCTCATTTTACTACCGGAAGCTCTGGTTCACCAATGGTTCGTTGAACTTCTGCGACGCTTCAATCTCCTTTTCTCCATCTTCGATGAAGAGCGTTGCCACTCTCTCACGCAGCACTCCCCCGAAACTAATCCCTTCCTCGAGAACCAACTCATTCTCTGCAGCACCGACTTTCTACTCGATAATCCCGTGCGGGTTCCACAGGTCATCGAAGCCGGATGGGATCTGCTCATCGTCGACGAAGCCCACCACTTGGAATGGTCGCCCGAAGAAGCGAGCGAAAGCTACGAGCTTGTGCAAGTTCTTGCCGAATTGACTCCCTCAGTCTTGCTTCTCACCGCAACGCCGCAGCAACTCGGAGCCGAAGGTCACTTCGCCCGACTCCAACTGCTCGACCCGGATCGCTACAATGATCTCGACGCCTTCATCGCTGAGTCCGAACACTATGAATTGGTCGCTGAGGTGATCGATACCGTGAAGTCGAAAAAGACCCTCGATCCAAAAACGGTGGCCTCATTCGCTGAGCGCTCCCCGCGAATCGCCGATGGCCTTGCTCGCATCGATGAAGACGGCGTGCGTGATCAGGTCGTCGCCGACCTGTTAGATTCCTTCGGAACCGGTCGCGTGATGTTCCGGAACACGCGCAAACAGCTCAGTGGCTTCCCCGAGCGGAAGCAGTATCTCATTCCCCTCGACGACATAGAAAGTAAAGAGTCCAACGACCCCGGCTTCACCGCCAAGGTAAACTGGCTCGTCTCTTTTCTGAAAGAGCACCCAGACAAAAAAGTGCTTCTCATCTGCAAGACCATCGATCTGGTCGAGGAAATCGCGGGAGCGATTCTCGATCGCATGACTCTCAATGTGGCGCAATTCCACGAGGAGCTGAACCTAATCCAGCGCGATCGAAACGCCGCTTACTTTTCCGAAGAGGAGGGTGCCCGCGTGCTCCTTTGCTCGGAGATCGGAAGTGAAGGCCGCAACTTCCAGTTCGCCCACCATCTCGTCCTCTTTGATCTACCAGAAAATCCCGAACTCCTAGAACAGCGGATCGGGCGACTCGACCGCATTGGGCAGAGCGAGACCATCAACATCCATGTTCCCTTTGTGAAAGGAGATCGTGGAGAGCGCTATGCCCGTTGGTATTCCGAAGGACTCAACGCCTTTGAAAAGAACCTCCACGGGGCCCAGATCCTCGTGAAACGGTTGCAGGCACTCAAGACGGACACCCTTGACGAATTCATCGAGGCCTCAAAAACCCTTAAGCAAGAGACCGAAATTGAGATGGAGCGCGGTCTCGATCGCTTGCTTTCAATGACTTCGGATGGAGGCGATAAAGTCGATGACACTCTCGAGCTCATGGACAAATGGGACCATGATCGAAACTTCGAGGACTGGATCATGCGCCTTTTCGATTACTTCGGCCTCCACGTCCAAGAACTCGGAGCACGCGGTTACCTTCTCAAGCCAGGCAATGTCATCACCGATTCCTTTCCCGATCTCCCTTCCGAAGGAATGGGCGTGACCTTTGACCGCCATCGGGCCCTGAGCCGCGAGGAAATCGGCTTCATGTCAGCCGACCACCCCATGCTCGTCTCCGCTATTGATCTTCTCCTCTCAAGCGAAGCCGGAAACAGCTGCTTCGGAGTTTGGGAGACACCCGGCGATGTAGCGATTATTTTGGAAGCCTACTACGTTATCGAGTGCATCGCACCGGCTTCCCTCCAGACCGATCACTTCCTTCCCGCCATCCCGGTTCGAGTCGCGGTCGATCATGAAGGGACCAATCTCACCACCGACAACAAGCTCATCCGCTCGGTCCTCCGCCCTGGAGCCCATCGCAAATTCCTTGATCAACCCAAGATCAACCAAGAAATGGTTCCGAAAATGCTCGAGACCCTCGGATCCCTCGTCGGCCAACGCCGGGTCACTATCGTCAAAAAAGCACTCGCGAAGATGAGCGAGACAATGGACGGAGAAGTCGCACGTCTCGAGGATCTCCGCGAGGTGAACCCGATAATCGACGACAGCGAAATCAATGCCGTGCGCGAGCGTGAGGAGGAACTGAAGAAGGCCATCACCGGTTCCCGCGTGAGACTGGATTCACTCCGCCTCATTTACAAGGCACCTGGGAAGTAGGGATCACTTCTTATTCTTCCTGATGTTGATGCTCAGCAAGTTGTTCATGGAAGTCATCGAAGCTTTTTGATCCTATTTATCGTTCAAAAAATCAGCAACCTCCTTCTCTCGGGCTTCCTTGTTCGCTTCCATCTCCTCGGTGAGAGCGGCCCCCTTGACCAATCAAGAACATGCACCGGATCTTCCGAGGCCATCCCTTGGCAAAAATCTTGCAAGTCGTAGGAGTAGTCGCCCCATGAGCTACGAGATACTCCTGCATCGTTTCAAACTGAGAAAAAGCCCTTTTTATCACCAGCACGACTGAGGCAAACCAGCTCCTCATCGGACTGGATCTTGCCTGCAATACTCGGCAACAGCCTCATCTTCACCCTATTAGACGCTAAACAAGTTGGAATTGTAACTGGGATTTTTCAAAATGGCCTCAATGACTCTTTTTGAGCGGAAAACCATCGTGAAATCGCACCCTAAATTCGCCCCTTAGCCCTTGATTCTTGAGGACCTAGCAGCCAGTTTCAAGAATGTCCTACGATCTTGTCGTTATCGGTGGTGGCCCTGGCGGATACGTCGCAGCCATCCGCGCTGGCCAACTTGGAAAAAAAGTCGCCTGTGTCGAAATGGAGCGTGCCGGCGGAACCTGCCTCAACTGGGGTTGCATTCCTACCAAAGCCCTCCTCAAAAATGCTCACCTCTACCATCAGCTAAAGCACGATGCCGCGACCTTTGGTCTCAGTTTCGACAACCTCCAATACGATTGGACCAAAGTCATTGGGCGTTCACGCAAAGTGTCAGGCAAGCTGGCCGGAGGCATCGAGTTTCTCTTCAAAAAGAACAAAGTCGACTACGTTAAGGGATTCGGCTCCATCAAGGGATCGAACCAGGTCGAAGTGAAGAAGGCAGACGGCTCAGCCGAAATTCTCGACACTAAGAACGTCATCATCGCCACCGGAGCGAAATCCCGGCCTCTTCCCGGCCTCGACATCAACGGAACCACCGTCATTTCCTCAAAAGAGGCTATGATTCTGGCAACGCAGCCCAAGTCAATGGTCATCATCGGAGCAGGCGCTATCGGAGTCGAGTTCGCATACATCTATAATGCCTTCGACACCGAGGTCACTCTTATCGAAATGATGCCCAACCTCCTCCCTGTCGAAGACGATGAGATCAGCGAGACCATCACTAAGATTTACAAGAAGGCTGGTATAAAGTGCCTTACTAACACCAAAGTCACCGCAACCAAGGACAACGGCTCTTCAGTCACCATCACGGTTGAAAACGCCGATGGCACACAGGAGATTACCGCCGACACCTGCCTCGTCGCGATCGGCGTCGCCCCAGTTCTTCCCGGTGGAGAGCAGGCCAAGCTCACCGACCGTGGCTGGATCGAGATCGACGACCGCTATCAGACCTCTATCCCGGACGTCTACGCCATCGGCGACATCTCCGGTCCTCCGTGGCTCGCGCATACTGCGAGCTTCGAAGCAATGCAGTGTGTCGAGGGCATGTTTGTCGAAGGTCACCAGGTCCGCCAGGTCGACGTCTTCCCAGGCTGCACCTACTCGTATCCTGAGGTCGCTTCGGTTGGTAAGACCGAACGCGCACTTAAGGCAGAGGGAATCGACTACAAGGTCGGTAAGTTCCCCTACCAAGCACTTGGTAAAGCACAGGCTAGCGGCGAGACCGAAGGCTTCGCGAAGCTCCTCTTTGGTAAAGAGCACGGCGAGGTTCTCGGCGCGCATATCATTGGTGAGAATGCGACCGACCTCATCGCAGAGATGGGGCTCGCAGTAACGATGGAAGCCACTATTGATGATATCCACGCGACCATTCACGCGCATCCCACTTTGGCCGAAGCAATTCACGAAGCCACTCTCGATGCGGATGGTCACGCCATTCACTTCTAAAAATTGACGGTCTCCTCCCGTGGAACTTCCTCGTCATAAAAAATGCGACTATAAGTCACCACTCAGCCTACCGGAAGGCTCTGTGGTGGTTTTACGAAAACGTAAACATGAAGATCAGGGGTCCCATACCCTTTCGGGACCTGCGGGATGCCGCCCCCGAGGGGAAATTAAGTCTTCGCAATGGGTCTAACCGGAAGGCCAGAAAAATCTCTATAGAGCCGTGACCATTGTCGGGCTGCTTCCTAAATCGTCTACACCAGTGCAATATGATGACAGCCCGAAGTCGGAACTCGATGACGAAAATTCCTACGCCTGCCCGAATACCGCGCCCTCCATCGCCTAAGTCCCTCCGGGAGGACTCTATTTTCCTTACCTCCAAAAGGTCCATTTCTTCGCGTGCAAGAAGTCCTAGAGGAACCTTCTTAAGAACAAGCGCAATCCCCAGATATTGAACATCCTTCAGGAGACTTCCCGGCAAGTCGTAGCGCGATCTTTTCCGCCGTCGGTGTGATCGAAAGCCCTCCGAGATTGGTGCAGCGTAACTCCCGTGGCATCTGATGGGCCACCTTGTTCATCGACGCCACCACTTCATCGAAGGGGATAAGATGATCATATCCCGCCAAGGCCATATTGGCACAGGAAAGCGCGTTCGACGCCGCCATGATATTTTTCCCGAGACAAGGAGCTTCCACCCGATTGGCGATGGGGTCACAGATCATGCCAAAGCTATTTTGGAGAGCCAAGGACGCGGCCGCCAATTGCTGCTGCGTATTTCCTCCAGCCAGATGGGCAGCGGCAGCGGCAGCCATTGCAGCCCCCGATCCGCATTCTGCCATACAGCCTCCTTCCTCCGCGGCAAAGGTGGCATCCTTGGCAATAAAGACCCCAATCAGTCCCGCCACGAAGAGCGCGCGTGATCTTTCCACTTTACTTGACCCCAACGCATCCGCAATCGCCAAGACCGCCCCCGGCATTGCGCCACAGGATCCAGCCGTTGGCGCGGCCACGATCACCCCCATCGACGACTTCACTTCCATAATAGCCGAAACGTATCGAATCATCCGGTTATTGATATCCGCCGGAATAAGACGTCCCTCTTCTTCCGCTTTCACCATTAAAGGACTCTGTGCCGGGAGGATACGGTTTTGATAGTGCGTCCCCTTGAGCCCCGACTGAATCGCGGATTCCATGATGGCCGTCAAGGCCATCATCTTCTCCATCAACTCCTCCTCTGAATTCCCAGAACGAGCCACCTCGTAGGCCAAGGCTGATTCCCAAAGTGGGCCATTTGCGCGTCCCTCATCCTCCATTAACTCACCGCATCGGACAAAGGGCACGGTAAGATTTCTTCGGGATAGCACTGGCAGAACAGCCGGAAGAATCCTTGATCTACTTGCTCCGATCCTACGCGCCAGCTCTTCTATTACTTCAACCTCAGGCTCACTTCGGAGGTCAAAACGCAAAAGTCCTCCCGAGCTTTCCCGCGGATTCCAAGTGATAAATTCCGAGGCGCGCGCGAGGGCCGATTCCGAATAATCTCCCTCGTTGACCTCTCTATCCAACCAAAAAACTGCTGAATGAAGATCACCCGCACCTTCAAAGACAATTCCATCAATCGCCTGCAAAGCGATCATTCCACCTCCTGTTGAAATTGCATCCAGCCGGTAAACGTCTCCACTCACACCGTGAAGCTCGAGACGGTAGAAATTCGGATGAGAGGCCTCATAGGAGACGTAAGTGACCTTAACGACGATCCCCTCCTCCTCCAATGCCTTGGGATGATCCGGAAGCCTTTCATCATCAGGCTCCCAACCCAGAATCCCACTATAGAGACCCAAATCAGTTCCTTGATCCTTGTGAGTGGTCACGAGCGCACCATTGGGATCATAAAAAACATGCAAACTCTTGATGGGCTCACCCACAAGTCCTCGAGCAATCCGTCCGATCCGATTGGCAGCCGCGCTATGCGAGCTGCTTGGACCACGCATCACAGGTCCAAGGACATCATTAAAAATGCTGGGTATTTGCTGCGTCAAAAGCATATATTCTAGATGTAAGATTCTCATCGAAAAGATCGATGTCAACCAAGCATCTCGATGCTCCGGGCCTATCGGCCTTTCATCAAAGTAACCTTTTTCCTAAGCTTGCGGTACTTCCGCGGAAGCTTCCCCATGCGCTTCAGCTTACCTTTCTGCTGCACTTGCCAAAATCTTCCTTGTTGATGATCGAGACAAGTCAACCAGCCACCACGACAAGCCGCCGTGTCGATACAAATACTGTGTCCCCGGTCCGAAGGAATCCCTTTCCGCTGAACCGTGTGTCCACAAATTACCAGCTTCCCAGATTGATGAGGCTTGGCATCGCAAAATCGCATCCACGCCATTTCTTCTTCGTCTTGCTCTTCCGGAGGGGCCTTCGGAGCCAGTCCTCCATGGACAAAAATACAATCATCCGTCTCGTAAAAGGATAAAGCCTTCCGGATAAATTTCCAGTGAGCCGCCGGAACCTCAGAAAGGCTTCCCCCATAGGAGACCAAGGTCTCCTCTCCGCCCACCTCCATCCAGTGATCGTTGTGAATCTTGGAGCGCCTGGAATGATCCATGATGAGTTCATGATTTCCTTTGAGGCAGATCAATTCCGCATCCCATTTCCAATTCAAGAGGTAGTCGATGACTCCTTTGGACTTGGGACCACGATCGACATAGTCACCCAGCATCACGATAATATCCCCCTTCACTGGAGCGACGAATTTCAAAAGCCGTTTGAGCGCTTTGAGACATCCATGGACATCCCCGATTGCGAGAACCCTTCCCATCTTCAAAATGCTTTCATTCTTTCCCATTCTTTACTGTCGCCGAAAATTCTCTGCCCAATAAGCAGCAAACTGCCCGAAACATCGAGATCTTTTGGTCGATAGGATGGAGCCTCGAAATTTCCTTCGTCATCGTAGGACAAATGCCACTGAAACATCGGAAGAAGCTTCCGATATTCACGGTCCCGCATTTCTCCAAATCTCATATCAATGAAGACCGTCTTTCCCTCAGGTCCCCGACGTGCCACCCAATGCCCCCGGGAGGACCACTTGAGAGCCTCCATCATCTTTTCCCCTTCGAACGGCTCCACCAATGCATGATTTTTCGAGAAAAAATCATAGCTCGATTCACCACGATCAAAGGGCGACCAAAATTTAACGAAGTATCCCTCCTCCGTCTCGATCAAGCCCCGCCAAAGGAGAGTATTCAGCGGAGTGGGTGCGACCGCTACCACTTTCGCCCCCGGGATATCAGCAGCAACTTGTCTAGAAATAGAATCCCCCGCCCAAAGCTTCATGATAAAGCTGAAGGCGACATAAAGACAGCTTACACATAAAGCCTTCTTCGCGATGGACGAACGAATCACCGTCGTCTCCAAGGTGCCCCACAAAAAGCGAACCCAGCCGTCCGGATTGGCATCAAACTTAAGCGCCAACATCCTCAGTTTATAGGATAATACTTTCACACAGCGCCAAAATATCACCACACACCAAACCAACAAAGGAAGAGTAAAGAGAGGGTCAATGATGAAGAGATTGCTAAACGCAAACCTCTGGTCAGAAAAGGGCTCAAGCAGCTGAGTCCCGTAACTTGTGAAAATATCGATGAGCACATGCGTGCTCCAGGCTAAAAACACAAACCAGCCCGCTTCCTTCGTCATCACTCCTCGTTTCCGATGAATGAGCGACAGAGGCTTTGCAAAGAGCAGCGTTGCCAAGGCCATCATAAAAAATGAATGCGATATCCCTCGGTGCCAATGAAGCCGTGCCGCATCATCAAAGAAGGGCAAGAACAGGATATCCAAGTCCGGGAGGGTGCCAAAGAGAAGACCCCACGCAGATGCCCGCCAGCCAATCTTCTTTCCTAAGACGAGCTCTCCAACAACCGCGCCGAGCGCTGCTTGTGTGATGGAATCCACATACCGAACCTAGAGAGGATCAGCCGATTGCCAACCGCGAATTCCTCGTGACTATTGATCTTACCTTCAGCCCACTAAAAGTTTAGGCCTGTTGCTCGTATCTCGCAGCTATTCTCCATCCTTTGGAAAAGGCGGAGCGGGCGGAGGAGGATCTTCCTCGGAAGTCAGAGCGGGAAAGACGGCGTCCTTCCACAATTGCTTGCCCGTGTTTTCCTTCACCACATTATTTTCATAAGCAGCGAGTTCGCCCCCTTTTTCGAGAACCACTCCCGCTTCCCCATTCTTGGTCACAGTATTTCCAACGAGCGTTATTTGGCGCGATTCGTCCTGAATGACAATTCCTCCGAGGAGATTTCCACTCACCTCACATTTTTCAATGAAGAGCTCTGGAATTCTGGAGAAGAAGAGCCCCACCTCACGGTTTCCTTCACTGCGACATGAGGAGATTGAAAATTTTGTGTCAGGAGCGAGAACGACCATCCCGGAGCGTCCGTTTTTGAGAAACTGACACGAGGTGATCTCTCCCGAACCACCTTCCCAGAAATCTACTCCATGGTGGAGATTCTCGCGGAGCGAAACATTCTCCAAAGTCGCACGTGAGTTTTCCCCTTTCACCGCAACCCCGTCCCAACCGGACTTACTAATATCGCACTGAGCAAGTTGAGCTGAGCCTCCATCGATGACAGCGAGGCCATGCCCACTTGCTCCGGATATCGTCGAGTCCTCAAGCTCCAGAACTCCACTGCTGATCGCCACCACAGGAAAGCGCTCCTCATCGTTTGCCAGTCCCTTGTGACGCAGCGTTAGGGAAGCGAGGCGGACTTTGGTCCCAGATTGGTTCAGGGTAATCACCGATCCTTTTCCTCCCTCAAATTCGAGGATCGTGGACTTCCTGCTCTCCCCCACCAATTCGATACCGGGAGGGATGATAAGAGACTCTTCATAAGTGCCCTTCGCAATGAGAATTCGGTCGTTCTTACCGGCTGCTTCGATCGCTCCCGCAATCGTTTTAAATTCCTTGGGCACACGGATCACGCGCCCGTAACCCGACATCTTTAGATAAAGCTCGCGGACCTCTTTATTAGGATCCAGTCGCATCGCCTCCTTGAGGAACTCAAGAGCCTCTCCGGAATAAACTCCCGTATCGAGCTTCCGGGCCTTGGCAAGAAATTCGCCAACCGCTTCTTGGTCTTTCTTCATCCGCTCCCGCTCCGTTCCTATGCGTTCCCTCAGCACAGGGATTTCAACGTGCTCCGAATTAATTTTTACCAATTCAACGAGATTATTATCCGCAAGATCGAGATCGCCTTTCGAAATCGCCTTTCGAAGAGCCTTCACAATGAGAAGGCTCCTTACCTGAAGCAATCCTTCGGAAATGAGACTACGTAGTTCGGCAAGCTTGGGATGATCTGGCTCAAGGTCCTCAACCTGGTCGCAGAAATCACGCGCCTTAGTAAGGCGACCTGCCTCGAGAGCGGCCTGAGCATTTCCAATCAAAAAGCCGATCTGCTGTCCCTTTTCCTCTTTCTTTCCAAGCAAGATTTTCTCGACGGCCTCGGCGAGCAATGCATCGTTAACGCCCGCTGCCTTGAGTTCTTCGATACTGCCTTGCGCCTCATCCCAGCGACGATTCTCGATCGCTTGCGAAAGAGCCTCCTTCTGTTGCACCAGCGATACAACAGGTTTTTCCAAGGTCTCTATACCAACCCATTTCTGGTAACCCACCAAGCCGGCTACCGCAATTGCGAGTAGCACCACGGCCCAAACCCACATTCCAAAAGGGGGGCGCTGCCTCTCTGGGGTTTCTTTGAGAGTCTTAAGCACCTCCCCAAGAGACACTAAATCTGCTTCATACCTCGCTCGCTGCTCAAGATCTTCCGTGGACACGACGAGCATCGCGAGGCGCTCTTCCGCTTCCAGCCACCTGGGCAGGTAGTCAGCCACACGATCACGCTTCTTGAGTCCCAGGCATTTCCGCGCCTCGTTTCTCGTCATCGTTTTCGACTGCTCGCTCATGTCGTGAAGGGTCTGCACTAATGTCTATTTACCACCAATCTCAAAAAATATTACCAGAGTCCTAACTTTCCGTAATGCAGCGCGTAGACAGCCATCGTCGCATTGGCCACTCCATGCATCACGACACAGGCGAGAAGACTTCGGGTCCAAACCGCCACCCCGTAGGTGAGGGACCCGTAAATAACAGCACCCAGATAGTCTACCGGAGCATGCGCGATCATGAAAGCCAGTGTCACCACAATAAAAGAGATCCACGCAGGCTTTCCAAAGCGCACCTTCCAATAATCACCATCCATATCCAAGAGGAAGCGCATCAAGAAGCCCCGCCAGAAAATCTCTTCCACGAGGGAAACGATCACGACAGCACGAAAAATCCGCATCACCACCGAAAACACCTGCGCCGAAGTGGACTCAAAGACATAGGGATCAAAGCCCTCTTTCCGAGGAGCCAGCCCGGTCAGTTTCTCGAAGAAACCATCCGGCTTCTCCGTCATTCCCCAGTAATCATAAAGGGTCGTCGGAAGAAGCCAGAAACCGATTCCCACCAATCCCGCAATCACCCCGATCCAAACCTTTTTCGACCATTTTAGGTCATAGTGTTGCCAAAAGAAGCACAGCGTCACGAGCGTCACCACCACCTGAATGGGGTAAAATAATTGCTCCGGCCAATGACGATACCACGGCGCATTGTCATGCTCCCAAAGCATAGCCTCCCCGACAAACTGGCTCAACATCAGAAAAACCATAAACACCCCAAAAGGCACTACATGAGCCAAAGTTCGGTCTTTCCGCCAAAGTGCGAGTTGCTCTCTCATTTCTACGAAAGGGTTCCAATAAAGCGTTCCAAACGAATCATCGCCTCCTTCAAACCATCCATGCCCGTGGCGTAGCAGCAACGCAAAAAACCTTCCCCACATTCACCAAAGGCCGTTCCCGGCACCGCCGCGACTTGCTCCGCTTCCAAAAACTGCATCGCAAACTCCTGACTACTCAGACCGAATTTGCTGATGTCCGGGAAAACGTAGAACGCTCCACCCGGCGAGTGGCAATCGATTCCCATTTCGTTGAGTCGACTCACCAAAAAGTCCCGGCGCTCCCGGTAGGCGCCCTTCATGTGCTGATAAATCTCCTCGCCGCCCTTGAGCGCCTCAAGAGCAGCCATCTGACTGGTGATCGGCGCACAGAGAATCCCGTATTGATGAATTTTCATCATCGCCTCGATCAAAGCCTCAGGAGCACAAGCATAGCCCAGACGGAACCCCGTCATCGCGAAAGCCTTGGAGAATCCGTGAAGTAAAATCGTCCGCTCCCGCATCCCAGGAAGGGCCGCAATGCTCAGATGCTCTCCGCCATCATAACGAAGCTCACTGTAAATTTCATCCGTGAGGACAATAAGATCGTTCTCGATACAAAGCTTGGCGATCCCTTCGAGATCCTCTCGTGAAGCCACTGCTCCCGTTGGATTCGTCGGAAAGTTAAGCATCACCACTTTCGTTTTCTCGGTGATGGCGGCCGCAAGATCCTCTGGCTTGAGCGAAAAATTATCCTCTTTTTTCGTCGCAACCGATACCGGCACTCCGTAAGCCAACGCGATACTAGGTGAGTAAGAAACGTAACAAGGTTCGTGAAAAATCACTTCATCTCCAGGATTCAGCAAAGCCCGAAGCGCTAGATCAAGAGCCTCGGAAACGCCCACCGTGATGAGAACTTCTTTCGAACCATCATAGCTGATGTGGAAAAATTTCTCCACATAGATGGCAATCTCACTGCGCAATGACAACAGACCCAAGTTCGAGGTGTAAGTCGT
>MEHZ011553423.1_pt1 | contig 12779 bp, 8 predicted proteins | sample 897221 | NCBI WGS metagenome assembly MEHZ01 (sample SAMN05514161, study PRJNA337945) | marine metagenome | isolation source: marine surface water | place: Arctic Ocean | collected 2007-12-13 | reverse complement strand
TGATTCGGGTAAAGAATATCCTCATAAGGAGGCATCCAAGAAAATATTTTTGGATTTTTTCAAGGAACCCAAAAATTCCGAGAGGTATAAACACAAAGGCATTTACCACTCAGTTTACAAAAAAGCTGGAGACAAAATTATTCAGATTATCCTTCTGGATAATCGTACATTTAGAGATGACTTAATTCGATTTCCAAAAGGGCAAAAGGTTCCAAGTCGTTTTTTTTACCGACCACAATACCTTCCGCATAAGGATGGTTCCCAAACTTTTCTTGGTGAAGAACAATGGACATGGTTAGAAAATGAACTACGAAAAAATGCAGATTTACGGATTATTGCCTCCGGGTCACAATTTTCTCATGAATATAATGGGTATGAGTCCTGGACTAATTTTCCTCATGAACAGGAACGCCTCATTCAACTGATCAAGAAAACCAAAGCGGAACATCTTCTTTTTATCAGCGGCGATGTACACTACGCAGAGGTCTCAAAATTTGAACATTCTGATTGCTATCCTATTTATGATATTACCTCCAGTGGTTTATCTAGTACATGGAGATTTGCGACACCTAATAAAAATCGATTGGAAGGGCCCATTATGGAAAACCACTTTGGTTTACTGACGGTAGATTTTGATCAAGAGGCTCCCAAGGTAAAGGCGGAAATATGGGATGTTCGGGGTAATCAGCGGGTGGATTATGATATTCCGTTATCTGAGATAAGCTTTGATTAAAATTAAACCATGTAAGTAAAAATTCATTATTAATGAAGGATTTTTCATTGTGAAAAAAACAAATAGATATTTTTTACAATCCATACCTCTTTTTATTATGAAAAAATTGATTCCATTATTTATTTTCTTTTTTACAGCATGCTTTGTTGTCTTAGCCAAAAAATCAAAACCAAACGTTTTGTTTATTATGTCTGATGACCTCAATACGGCATTGAGTGGATTTGGACATCCGCAATGCAAAACGCCGGAACTCGATAAGCTGGCCAGTCTCGGGATGCGCTTTGAGAATATGCATTGTCAATATCCCGTGTGTGGTGCATCCCGTGCGTCGCTGATGTCAGGGCTCTATCCCTACACCAACGGGACGCTGGGTAATGCCGGTACCCTGCGTGGAAACATGCCCAATGTCGTCACGATGTCACAGTTATTTAGAAAAAACGGATACCGTGTCGGACGGGTCAGTAAAATCTACCATATGGGTATCCCGGCTGAAATCATTGCTGGAACCGCCACACGAGACGATCCCCTTTCTTGGGATCAGGTCGTCAATATCAAGGCACCTGAACAGCACGCTCCAGGCGTGAGTACCCATTGGTCTCCCAAGGATAAGGGCTCGCAAACTTTCGAAGGTGTGGAGGCGGAGGGCGACGATCTGGTGCATGCCGATGGGATGGCAGCTGAGGCGGCCATCAATTTTCTCAAGAAGCATCATGAGAAACCTTTCTTCCTCGCAGTGGGCTTCGTGCGCCCACATGTCCCACTCGTGGCTCCGAAAAAATATTTCGAGCTTTACGATCGCAAGGAGATGAAGGCACCGGTTGTTCCCGCGAATGACCTCGAGGATGTACCCAAGATCATCCGCGGATACAAGGCTATTGATAGTTACGGCGTGACCCCGGAACTCCACAAGGGCCTGTTACAGGCCTACTACGCAAGTGTTTCGTACATGGATGCTCAAGCCGGTAAGGTGATCCGGGCACTTGAAAAATTAGGGCGAAAGAAAGACACGATCATTGTTTTTAGCAGCGATCACGGATACCTGCTTGGCGAGCATCACAAGTTTCAAAAACAGCATTTGTTTGAAGAATCGACCCGTGTACCTTTCATTCTCTCCGTTCCATGGATGAAGGACACGCACGGGGGACGGACAAAAAAGATTACCGAGCTGGTTGATCTTTACCCCACTCTCGCCGAACTTGCCGGCCTCACTCCGCCAAGTGTGCTTCAGGGCAAGAGTCTGGTGGCGCTCATCGATGATCCGGTTTCCAAGGCATGGAAGAAGAAAATGGCATTCACCATCAGTCGTAATGGTGGGGAATCCATTCGCACTGACGACTGGCGCTACATTCACTGGGGCCACGGGGAAAAGGGACAGGAATTGTATGACTTAAAGAACGACCCCGCCGAATTTAAGAACTTGGCTGGTAATCCCAAATACGCGGATCACCTTATAGGTTTAAAGACTCAGTTGCTTGCCAAGCGCAAAGTTGCGGGCTACAGGAAATAGTTTCATGCGGTGATCAGGGTAGGGGTTACCCAACGCTTCCCGAAGGTGATCCCAGTAAGACCTGGCTTCGGTTCATATATCATGTCGGCTTGGCTATACAGGCCATCCGTTTCGGGGTACTACCTCTTAAGGGAATTTATTGGTAATTAAGGATTTTTCATTGTGGATAAAAATCCTAGGGCATACCTTTGTATTTACTGACAATCTTAAGTATGAAAAACTCAATCCCTTTATTATTTTTTTTCTTAACCTCTTTCTTTTTTTCGGCAGCTGAAAGTTCGAAGCCCAATGTCCTGCTCGTTTCGATCGACGATTTGAACGACTGGGTCGGCTGTCTTGGGGGGCACCCCCAGGCCAAGACTCCCAACATCGACCGATTGGCCGAGATGGGAACCCTCTTTGCCAACGGGCATTGCCAGTCTCCAGTCTGCAATCCATCAAGGGCGAGCATGATGACCGGTCGCTACCCCCATACCAGTGGAGTTTATTTTTTAAGCCCGGATCTCAAGGAGGCCCCGGTTCTTAAAAACCTAAAAACCATGCCTGAAGTTTTTGCTGACAATGGCTACAAAACGATGGCAGCAGGCAAGATCTTTCATGGTGGCGATCGGCGGTTCTTTCAGACTTATCTCCCCACGGGTGGATTCGGGCCTCGCCCCAAGAAAAAGATTTCCCAACCTCACGGACATCCCCTTTGGGACTGGGGCGTATTTCCGGATGATGATAATCTGATGCCCGATATGAAATGTGCCAAGTGGGCAGTCGAACAATTGAATCAAACGCATGAAAAACCCTTTTTTATGGGAGTTGGTTTTTACCGCCCACATGTACCGATGTATGCCACGAAAAAATGGTTTGATATGCATCCGAGAGATCAAATTAAGCTACCCGCTGTTCGTAAGAATGACCTCAAAGACTTGAGCCAGTACGCGATCGACCTAACCAACTTGAAACACGTCTCGCCCACCCATAAATGGGTAAGCGAAGCAGGGCAGTGGGAGCATGCCGTGCAGTCCTACCTCGCATCGGTTACCTTTGCCGATCATTGCCTCGGGCTTGTACTCGATGCACTCGAGAAAAGCGACTACGCCGGTAATACGGTTATCGCCCTGTTTTCTGATCATGGATTTCATCTGGGAGAAAAAGAACGGTGGGCCAAACGTTCCCTTTGGGAAGATGGAACCCGTGTACCAATAATCTTAACAGCTCCGGGATTTAAGAGTAACCAAACAAGCGATCGCCCTGCCGAGCTCATCGATATTTTCCCCACTTTACTCGAACTAGTCGGACTACCCGCCGACTCCGGTCAGGAAGGTCAAAGCCTGGTTCCGCTGATGAAGAACCCTAGGAGGGAATGGAGCCATCCTGCCATCACCAGTTTCGGGTTGGGCAATTATTCCGTGCGTTCTACGCGATACCGCTTTATCCAGTACTTCGACGGATCACGGGAACTCTATGACCTAAGCAAGGATCCTCATGAGTGGAAGAACCTTATCAAAATTCCAAAAATGAAATCCGTAATTATGGAGCATACGGCTTTTATTCCCAAGAAACAACACCCCGTCCTGCCGGGCAGGTCGACCGGTCATGCAGCTTACGAAGCGGCCAACGCAAACATCAAAAAATAATCATTAATCGGACTGACTATGAAAATTACAGCATTTTTCCGTTTCATTTTACTTCTTTTCCTTAGCGTCACTTGCTTACCAAGTTTGATGTCCCAGAATAAGAAAATGCCCAGGGAAGATGTCATTGATATCCCTTTTGTAGCAGATGGTCTCTGTGTCCATAATCTTTTTCAGTCCAATATGGTAGTGCAACGGGGCAAGCCGATTTCAGTCTGGGGTTGGGCCAGCCCGGAGGAAAAAGTCAGCGTCAGCTTTGCCGGGCAAGCCATGGAGGCCAAGGCGGGCAAAGACCGGGTCTGGAAGGTCACGCTTCCGGCCATGGCGGCGAACGTAGAACCTCAAATCCTTACCGTTAAGGGAAAGGACAAGACGCTCACTTTGGAAAACGTCCTCGTTGGCGATGTCTGGATTCTCGGGGGACAAAGTAACATGGAGGAACCTCTCAATAATGTGGAGAACGGGAAACTGGAAATCGTCTCCGCCAATTACAAAGGAATCAGAATTCTTACGGTGCCCGCTCAGAACGGACCCACAATGAAGAAAGGCTTCGCCCGTTTGCACGAATGGAGCAACTGGTCGAGCCGTCATTTCCGGAAGGGGGACTGGGATGTCTGTTCTCCCGAAGTCGTCCGCGAGCTTTCCGCCATCGGGTACGTCTTCGCCCGACGCCTCCATATGGCCGCTCAGGTTCCCATTGGCGTGATCGATGCCTCGCGGGGTGGAACAACGGTCGAGACTTGGACGCCTATGCCGGTTTTGCAAAAGATCGATACACCGGAGGTTGGCGCATGGCTGACGGAATGGGACCAGAAAGTTGCTGACTTCGATCCCCAGAAGGACTTGGAGAAACGGGTCGAGAGTCATCACAACTGGGTGAAGAACATGAAGAAACAGGGAAAGGAAATTCCAAAGAACCGGAGCGTTCCCACCGACTTGCGTCCCGGACCAGCGATGGATCAAAACCGCCCGGGCAATTGTTACGCGAGTATGGTCGCTCCAATCGCCGGCTTATCGGTCAAGGGTGCCATCTTTCACCAAGGCTACAACAATGCCGGCGGCGGATCGGCCGGGGCGGACATGTATTACCAGGTCTTCGGCAAGATGATAACGGCCTGGAGAAATGCCTTTAACGATCCTCAAATGCCTTTTGGCATCATATCGCTATGCACCGCCGGAGACCCTCAAACCCGAGACGACTACCTGGAAAAGATGGTCGACGGGGGGATTTACATCCGCGAGGCTCAGTACAAGACTTTCCTCGATTTCCTTAAGTCGGGAGACGAGAACGTCGGTTTTGCGAGCAGCTTCGACAAGCGCCGTTCCTGGTACCACCCGCAGCTCAAGATTCCCGTGGGCGAGCGCATTTCCCGATGGGCCCTGGCCACCCAGTACGGTATGGAGCGTGAGATCAAATGGAAACCACCCATGTATAAGGAGATGAAGGTCGAGGGCGGAAAGATCATCCTCAAGATGGATACTTGGGTCAGAGCGGTCACGGATGGCCCCATCGTGGGCTTTGCCATCGCGGGCAAGGACCGAAGGTTCCAACCCGCGGAGGCCGAGTGGTTGGTCACGGGCAAGGATCAGCATAACCGGCCCAAACATGACCGTAGTATCGTCGTGCTTTCCAGCCCGCACGTTCCCGATCCCATACATTTCCGCTATGCCTGGGGGCGCAACCCGATGGGTAACCTCCAGGCGGCTGGCAACAACGACCTTCCCTTCGCCACCCAACGCAGTGACGACTGGAGAATGGAAAACGTTCCCGTAAAATTAACTGGTGCCGAGGATTTGTCACCCAAAGATTTTGCCCGCCGGGGCAACGGAGAATCCAAGAAGGCCCTCCAGCTAGACGACCTCGGCCGGCGTCTCAAGGAAGCCCAAACCCTGATCGATGATCAAAAAGAAGAGTACGAAAAGAAACGGGCTGCGGAACGCAAGAGGGCAGAGGAGCGGAAATGAAACCATAAGCTGAATCAAACCCAGGACACGAAATGATTAAAAGTTTTTTACTCGGGAACCTTGCCCTGGGATTCTTACTATCGCTAGTAGCGGAACCCAAGCGACCTAATCTTGTGGTAATTATGGCCGATGATGCCGGGTATTCGGATTTCGGATGTTACGGCGGTGAAATCGAAACACCGGTTCTCGACAAGCTCGCTGCCAATGGCTTGCGGTTTTCCCAGTTTTACAACACCGGTCGATGCTGTCCCTCCCGGGCGGCCCTGCTGACCGGGGTTTACCAACACCAGGCGGGGATGGGGCACATGTCGAGGGACCGGGGAATCCCAAGCTACAGCGGGACCATCCTGCCCGATATCCCGACCCTGGCCGAACGCCTTTGCAAGGGAGGTTACCGTACGATGATGACAGGAAAATGGCACCTCGGCACGGAACCCGAACAATCTCCGGTCGCCCGGGGCTTCGACCGCTTTTACGGGACCCGCAATTTCATTGATTCCTATTTTACAGTCCTTCGTAATTGCCAGGTATTTCTCGATGACAAGGAGGTGCTACCCGCCACCGAGAAACCGGTCAATCATCTGTACCCCGATCAGGAATGGTATACCACCGATGTCTTCACTGACTATGCCCTCCACTTTATGGACGAGTCATTTGAGAAAGATGAAGAGCAACCTTTTTTCCTCTACCTCGCCTACAACGCCCCGCATTTCCCACTTCATGCCCGAGAGGATGATACCAGGAAATACCGTGGGCGATTCAAGGATACAGGATGGGACAAGCTTCGCCGGGAACGGTACGAGCGAATGATCAGGCTCGGGTTAATTGATAAGAAATGGGCCCTTTCGCCAAGCGATGTTCCGGAGTGGGAAACTTACGACGAAGCGATGCGCGATGAATTGGATCTCAAAATGTCCCTCTACTCGGCGATGATTGACCGGATGGATCAGAACATTGGCCGGGTCGTGGAAAAGCTGAAGGCAACCGGACGCTTGGACAACACATTGATCCTCTTCATGGTGGATAACGGCGTACCCGGAACCGGCGTGCATGACTGGCGCGGTCTCTTCGCCCAAAATGACAAAAAACCAGAAACCCGGGTGGACAATTACAAAGAATGGGGACGCCTCGGTGGTTGGACTTCCAGTTCTGGCCGGGGGTGGGCCAACTTGAGTAACGCCCCTTTCCGGATGTACAAGCGCTATACCCACGAGGGCGGGGTGGCCACCCCCCTGATCGTTCATTGGCCGAGCGGAATAAAAGCCAAGGGCGAACTGCGCCATAATCCCAGTCACATCATCGATATTGCCCCCACCTGCCTCTCGGCAGCCGGTCTTTCGGGTAAGGGTATGGCGGGTAAAAGCCTCGAGCCGGTTTTTGCCAAGGATTCCACGAAGGAACGAACCCTCTATTGGGAGCACGAGGGAAACCGGGCGGTGCGCAAGGGAAACTACAAGCTGGTCGCCATTCACGACACTCCCTGGGAATTGTTCGACATGAAAAAGGATCGTAGTGAATTGAAAGACCTCTCCTCTTCCATGCCCAAGAAGGTCAAGGAACTACGAACCCTTTACGAGGCTTGGGCCAAGCGAGTCGGCGCCTTGCCGTGGGAAGAGGTGTTAGTCGCGAAAAAGAAAAAGGTTCCTTCCAGGAAATAGAGCTTACCAATGAAGATTTTGTCCTGCTTACTTTTTTTCCTTCCGGTTCTTTTGATTCTGGATGGTCAAACCACCCGGCCCAATATGGTGTTCATCATGACCGACGACCAGGGATGGGGGGATGTCGGCTTCAATGGACATCCTAAAATCAAAACCCCACATCTCGATGATATGGCGAAGACCGGACTTCGGTTCGAACGCTTCTATGCGGGGGGCTCGGTCTGCAGTCCGACCCGGGCAACCTGCCTGACCGGGCGTTCGAATTGGCGGGTCAGTATCAATGATCCATCCCGGGCAGATGAGGAACACTTGCCAAAGGAGGAAATCACCCTGCCGGAGGCTCTGAAAGAAGCGGGCTATGCCACCGGTCATTTCGGTAAGTGGCACCTCGGTGGATTCGATGAGAAAATGGCGAAGGGCCCGGTGCATGTGATGCCGCCGTGGAAGGCGGGTTTTGAGGAATGTTTTTCCACCTTCAATGTGCTGGTGACCCATGATCCCTATGCCAGGATTGGCAAGCACGGTATCGAGGGGAGTTATTGGCATAACGGACGGAACATACCGTTCGAAGAGGCCCAGAAGGATCCTGCACTACGGGGTGATGACGCCGCGATTGTAATGAACAAGGCGATTCCTTTTATCCAAGAGCAGGCCGACGCAAAAAAACCTTTCCTCGCCGTGATTTGGTTCCACAATGTGCACACTCCACTGGGCAAGAACCCTGAACTGATGAAGCAATACGCGGACTGTTCAGTCAATGAGCAGATTTATTACAGCAACATCACCGCGGTGGACACCCAGGTGGGCGCTTTGCGCAAGGCGCTTCGCGAGTTCGGCGTGGCCGAGGACACCATGGTCTGGTTCACCAGCGACAATGGCCCCAACCTGAAGGCCAAGAACGACGTCATGTACGGCAAGGCTCAGGGCGGTAAGTTCAATTACACTCCGCTAGGTTCCACTGGGGCCTACCGCGGTTGGAAACGTTACCTCTACGAGGGTGGTATCCTTATGCCCGGCGTACTCGAGTGGCCCGCCCGGATCAAGAAACCTTTCGCCACCGATATACCCGCCGTGACCAGTGACTATTTTCCGACCGCACTGGCCGCCGCCGGTATCCCTTTGCCTGATGACCGAGAATACGACGGCATAGACCTGTTGCCCTTGATCGATGGGGAGATGAAGGAGCGCAAGGGAATTGGTTTTCATTGCCGTGGCATGCAGGCATGGGTCGAGCGACGCTACAAGGTGATCCGCATAACATCCAAGAAACGCGAACCTAATCCATGGGAACTTTATGACCTCCTGACCGACCCCTTCGAGGAAAAGGACCTCGCCGACGAACTTCCTGAGGTGGTCCGAAGAATGGATGGGGAATTCACGGTCTGGGCGAAGTCTGCCAAGGCGGATGAGCAAAAGGTTCTGGACAAGTACCATTCGCCAAAAACCAAAGGGACCAAGCAGAAACAATGACCATGCATACGAAGAGTCGACGCAGATTCTTGGTCGCAACCACGGTTGCTACCGGAGCTCCCTTCGTGAGCAGCCTCTCCTAGGCGGCGGGTTCCCCCCATACTCGCTTGGCGCCAAGGACAAGCTGCTCCGTACGGAAAAATGGGCCTTGCTTGATTACGGAAAGAATGGGGAACTCTATGATATGGAGAAAGACCCCAAACAATACGACAACCTCTTCGACGAATCAGCCTCCGCCGAGCCTTTGAAAGGCTTAAAGGAAAAGTGGAAGGTGAGACTCGACGAAATAGGCAAGAACGATTTAAATTCAAATAAATTATGAGAAAAAACCCTATCCACATCTTGACCATGCTTGCAATGGTAGTCACTTGGTCAGCAAGTGCCGAAGCCGCCAAGCGGCCTAACGTTTTATTTATCATTACCGACGACCAATCGCCCTTTGACTTTAAGGCTTATGACCCAACCTCACTCTTGGACGCCCCTGCCATAGGCGGGATCGCGAGCAAAGGCATGACCTTGGACCAAGCCTATCACATGGGGTCGATGTCCGGAGCGGTCTGTTCACCTTCCCGAACCATGGTCATGTGTGGCCGCACCTTGTGGCACCTGCCCCGGCGTGGCAAAAAGCACCTGAAGGGCGAAGAAGGTGCAACCAAAGGCGAAGACATACTCAACAATACCATTCCCGCAGTCTTCAACCGGGCTGGCTACGACACCATGCGTACTTGCAAGAACGGAAACAGCTACAACGCGGCCAACGAATTGTTCACGGTTCGCGAGGACGCTACGAAGCGGGGTGGAACACCGGAAACCGGAAGCGAGTGGCATGGCGACCGGGTGATCAATTACCTGAACGGCCGGGAGAGGGCAAATGATCCGGACCCTTTCTTTATCTACTTCGGGTTCTCCCATCCTCACGACATCCGTGACGGCACGCCCGAACTACTGAAGAAATACGGCGCGGTGAACCATCGGGACAAGAAGACCTTGCCACCTGCCAACCCGAAGACTCCCAAGCTACCGCTCAATTGGTTGCCCAAGCATCCCTTTCACCACGGTCACCCTGGCTTGCGTGACGAGGTCTCGGTCGGCGGGGTATGGGAACGGCGGGACGAACGTACCATCCGCAACGAGATCGGACGTCAGCTGGCCTGTGCCGAAAATATCGACCATCAAGTGGCCCGGGTACTGAAGAAACTCAAGGACATGGGTGAGCTGGAAAACACCTATGTTTTCTACACTGCGGATCACGGGATGGCCATTGGCCGCCACGGTTTACAGGGCAAGCAAAACCTCTACGAGCATACCTGGAGGGTTCCTTTTTTTGCCATGGGGCCGGGGATCGAGGCCGGTACCCGGGCTCCGGGGAACGTCTACCTCTTGGACGTCTTGGCCACCTTCTGTGATTTGACGGGGGTCCAAATACCCCGTACCTGCGAGGGTATCAGCTTTAAGCCCGTTCTCATGGGCAAGAAAAACCGGATACGTGACATACTCTACGGAGCTTATTGCGGCGGAACCAAGCCGGGCATGCGCTCGGTCCGCAAGGGCGATTGGAAATTGATCAAATACGATGTTATGGACGGAAAGGTCAGGGAGACCCAACTCTTCAACCTCAAGGAAAACCCAGACGAGTACCTCGTGCAAAATCATGAACCCGAAGTCAAGGCGCGGACGGGAGCTAAGCCCAAAACCGGTCAACGCAATCTAGCTAACGATCCCAAGCACGCCTCCAAGCTCAAGGAAATGGAAGCCTTGTTACTCTCGGAGATGAAAAGGCTCGATGACCCTCACCGGTTTTGGGATCAAGAAGCGAAGTGAAGGGAAATCGGCATGCAGAGCTTGGAAAAGAAGCTAGTGATTCGCGATTCAATATGAAGCAGCGCCTCCTTGCATTCGGTTGGGCATGTCTTGCTCCTTTCTTGACCTCCACCGGTGTTTGTGCAGCAGATTCTCCCCAGCTCGAATGGATCAAAGTAAGTTCAGACAACAAAGGTTTTATTAAGGCTCGCTCGGGAGAACCATTCGTTGTCTGGGGCGTCAACTACGACCACGACAGTGGTGGAGCCTTGCTCGAAGACTATTGGCGTGATGACTGGAAAACCGTGGTCGCGGATTTCAAGGAAATAAAAGCTCTCGGGGCCAACGTCGTACGAATTCACCTGCAACTCGGCAAGTGCATGAAGACCGCCAAGCTACCCAATGAAGCTAACCTGAAACAACTGGCCAAACTGCTGAAACTGGCCGAGCGCACCGGGCTGTATCTCGATCTCACTGGCCTTGGGTGCTATCACAAGCAGGACGTTCCCAAATGGTACGACAAGCTTGAGGAACCGGAACGATGGAAAGTCCAAGTTCGTTTTTGGCAGGCGGTCGCCAAGGTCTGCAAGGACAGCCCGGCCATCTTTTGCTACGACCTCATGAACGAACCTGTTTTGCCCGGCAAAAAAAACAGCGGCGAATGGCTTGCGGGCGAGTTTGGCGGCAAGCATTTCGTCCAACGAATTGCCATCGAGCTAAAAGGTCGCTCGCGCAAGGAAATCGCCAAGACGTGGATCGCCCAGTTATCAAGTGCCATACGGAAAGTGGACCCCAAGCACATGATCACGGTGGGGGTGATCCCATGGGCCCTTACTTTTAAGGGGGCCAAGCCGCTCTTTCACGATCCCGAGGTGGGTAAGCCCCTCGATTTCGTCTGCGTGCACTTCTACCCGAGAGCAGGCCAGGTCGACGCGGCCTTGGATGCATTGAAGGTCTATGAGGTAGGTAAACCCTTGGTGATCGAGGAAATTTTCCCTCTCAAGTGCGGCTTGGATGATCTGGACGCTTTCATCAAAAAATCCCGAACTTTCACCGACGGATGGATCAGTTTTTATTGGGGGAAAACCATCAAGGAATACGAGAAGGATGGCGATATAAGCGGAGCTCTGATGTCCCAGTGGTTACGGTACTTTCAGGAGAACTCACTGGCGAAATAAGGTTTGGCTTACCTATGAAATGTAATCAAAGGTAGCCTCGTAAAGGCAAGAAAAACAAAAAGAATCCCAACAACAAAAAAACAAGGCTATGAGAATTCCACTGACTTTCGTACTCAACACCCTTTTGCTTTTAAGTGTGGCCGCTGAAAAAAAGCCCAATTTTCTTTTTATCATCGTGGACGACCAGTCCCCGCTTGACCTTAAAATATACAACCCTCGCTCCATTCTCGATACTCCCAATATTGATCGTCTGGCCAAGCAGGGGATGGTGCTGGACGGAGCCCATCATATGGGAGCCTGGGTGGGAGGAGTCTGCACACCCTCGCGGCATATGGTGATGTCGGGCCGAACGGTGTGGCATGTTCCGGATAAACCGGGTCGCATCATGAATCCGCATGTGACCGATCCCGATAAGGTGCCCCCCGACTTGGCACAATATAGTTTACCGGCGGTTTTCAACCGGACCGGTTATGACACGATGCGTACTTGTAAGAACGGAAACAGCTACGAAGCCGCCAACCAACTGTTCACTGTCCGTAATGACGGGACCCGCCGGGGTGGAACGGATGAAAAGGGCAGCCACTGGCATGGGGAACAGGTCATGAATTACCTGATGGATCGGGAGAAATCCAAGGACAGGGATCCTTTTCTGATTTATTATGGATTTAGTCATCCGCATGATGTTCGTGATGGAAAGCCTGAGTTGCTTAAGAAATATGGTGCAGTTAACCACCTTGATCCGGATAACCTGCCACCTGCCAATCCTAAGCAACCGCCGATGCCAGTCAACTGGCTGCCCCTCCATCCATTTGATCACGGTCATACCACGGTGCGTGACGAGGT
>MEHZ011535375.1_pt1 | contig 12794 bp, 10 predicted proteins | sample 897221 | NCBI WGS metagenome assembly MEHZ01 (sample SAMN05514161, study PRJNA337945) | marine metagenome | isolation source: marine surface water | place: Arctic Ocean | collected 2007-12-13 | reverse complement strand
ATCTATTTTGAGACTCAATGCTTGTGTCTAAGAACCACGAAACATTCTCCGCGTCTACCCAGACAATGCCTTGCTTCTCAACTGTGTAGCGTGTCGTTGCAACGCGAGCGTATGCTTCTGATCGTTTTTCTTCATCAGTAGGCTCCGCTTCTACAGGCTCAGGTTTCGCGGCTAAAGACGCTTGATGTTCTTCATCGGTGACTTCAAAACCTTCACCAATAACTTCAAGTAACCCACTAGGTACTTCAACCTGTTGCAGGTCTATCTGTGTTTGCCAGTAGGTAACTGGGGCATTCATAATAATCTGCTTACGCAATACTTCTTTTGCTTCTTCGACAGGCAACGAAAGAGTCTCTAAACTCGCTGAAACTGTTCCGTGATACGGTGCTATAAGTGACAATTCTAAAGTAGTGTCGTCTGGCGTGTAGACAACGCGCATACAGCGGTCAACTAAACTGATACTCTCAACTTCAAATGTAAATTTCATTATTCTATAATCTCCTAGGTCATCTTGAACGTCATGTAGCCGCTAAGGTTGTGCTGATGGTATCCCGCTGGAGAGTGGCTGTTATAGAACGACCAAGAGCAAGTTCCGTTTGAATACGAAAAGGTGTCAGCATTAGCAGCCGTCCATACATAGCTGCCTTTTGTCAGCGTTGACCACACACTCCCTATTGTCTGGGTAGAAGTAAATCCCGACATTGAGATCACGGGTGTATTATTGCTTAAGCCACCATTTATTCTGTATATAGCATCAATAGTTATAGTATTGCTATCGTGGACAAATGTCTTAGGATTAAGATTGCCTTGCGACCCATTTACATAGCCGTATGTATTAGACGCTGCGAATTTATCGGCAGGGGTATACACGTTGGCAGTGGTTAGATATGTATAAAGTTTGCCGTAATTTCCGTAGGCTTGATTAAAGCTGATTGACGCTGGTGACGCTGGGAAGCTGTTCCTTCCGCGAAACTCAGACATTGAGTGTGGTGCTGCGTCTATATACTCTGCGCCAATTTGACCTAGAGAAATCGCGCCCGATGACTGTAGTGGCATTAGCTAATCTCCTTCAGTGTTTTCTTTAATTCGTCAATCTGAACTTGCTGCTCTTTGATGGCTTCAATGAGTATGGCAACCATGTTGCCGTAGGCGACCGCTTTGTTTCCATCTTCACCGCTAACTACTTCTGGAAGTACCTTTTCTACTTCTTGTGCAACGACACCTGCTTGCCTCAGTATGTCTGGAGCATTTGAATCTTCTGGGTCTTTCACATAGTCTGTTCTTTCATAGGTGTATCCATTGATAGAGCAAACCTTTTCAAGAGCATTTGGTATTCTCACAAGATTCGTTTTAACTGCAATATCGGAATACGCGGTGATGTTTCCTGAAGTCCATATGCCCGTCCCAATTGCGGCTGTGAGAGTTCCATTTGTTCTGTGTTGCAACTGGTGAGAAAGGCCAGCGATTGCTTGGTTAGCCGCTGTGCCTACGTTTGTGTGTGTGTACGTTAACCCGTACATATTGCCGTAACTTGACCCGCTATCATTTGTTTTGTATGCAGCCCCCATTGACCAGACGTGCTGGTATTTTGATGCTGAATAGAGTCCAAACAATCCCCGACCGTAATTATTAGCAACCAAGGCCACTTGAGTTGCCATCGTGATTGTGCCGCTGAATGAATCCGCAGCATTAGACCTCAAGAAAGAGCCACTGGTTTGTCCGTCCAGCTTATCAGCATCTAACCCACTGCCAGCACCATCAACAGTTTTAATTGCTGTTAATAGCTGGGCTGCTGTTTGGTCGGCTGTTGCGCCATTTTCAACATTCAGTAGAGTTCTTGCAGCAGCAGCGTTGTAGCTTCGACCATAAGTATCACTGCCATTAGTGCCTGTAAAAACACCCATTCCGCTTGCAGCACCAGATGCGGAAAAGGTTCCAGTTGAGTTGAAATAAGTCGCAAATAAATATCCATTTGCTTGTCTTTGAGCAACCGTGTTAGCACCTTGTCCTGAACTTACTGTGTAGGGGAAGCTGTAATTGTTTGCACTGGCGGCTATGCCGTCAAGTTTAGTTCCGTCAGTTGCAACATCACGACCATCAAAAGTGGAGTTAGTTGTTACTGCTCCAGTTAGTGCGCCACCAGCCAATGGCAGGGCATTTAAAGCCCCATCTGCTCCCGCTGCGCCAGTTGCCCCTGTATTTCCCGTGGCTCCCTGTGGCCCTGTGCTTCCAGTTGCACCCTGTGGCCCTGTAGCCCCATCGCTTCCCGCTGCACCTGTTGACCCTGCTGCACCTGTTGACCCTGCCGCTCCATCATTTCCATCAGCTCCAGCAGCCCCTGCCGCACCCGTGGCTCCAGCAGCTCCAGTTGTACCTTGTGATCCAGTTGCACCATCTGCTCCATCGGCTCCATCGTCTCCAGCGGCTCCAGCGGCTCCAGCGGCTCCAGTCGCACCTTGAACGCCTTGGACTCCCTGTGCGCCATTAGCTCCATCATTTCCGTCTGTTCCCGCTGCACCAGTTGCACCGTCAGAGCCATCACTTCCATCGGCTCCCGCTGGGCCTGTCGCTCCAGTTGCACCTTGGATGCCCTGACTTCCTGTCGCGCCATTAGCTCCGTCTGCTCCTGTTGGCCCTTGTGTTCCCTGACTTCCTGTCGCGCCCGTGGCCCCTGCTGCACCGTCTGCTCCTGCTGGGCCTGTGGCTCCTGTCGGCCCTTGCAAAGCTACATCTGAGATTGTCCCCTTTTCCCAACGGCTAGCAGACACATCATAGTATGCGACCAAGTCAGCACTCGATGCGTCAGTGCCAGTAGGAAGTGATGTCAGTTCAGAGCCAACGTCTGTTAAATAATTGGCACTAGCGTGATTACCCCAACCATACGCTGTGTTCCAGTTGGCTACGCTTGAATTTGCGTTAGTTAAAACGGGGCTTCCACCCCACTGCAAAACTCCTGCCACGTTTGCTATTGGTGTATTTACAGAAGCTGCTGTAGGGGCGTTACCTTCGTGTAGATAAATTGACCCTGTTCTTTGAAAACCGTTTACCTGAAGGGTAGCGGAAGAAGTTGTGATTTGTGAGCCACCAAAGAAAGCTGTTGCCCCAGTAAGTGTGCCAGTCAGCGTACCGCCAGACAGGTTCAACTTAGCGTTAGCGTCCGTCAGGCTAAACGTAGTGCCCGACAGAGAGATGCCAGTGCCAGCAGAGTAAGTGGTGTTGGTGTCTGTGTAACTTGTTAGATAACCAGCACTAGCATGATTTCCCCAGCCATACGCTGTGTCCCAATTTGAGGAGTTGTCTGTAAAAGGCAATGTATAAACTGTATCTGTGAACACTGCATTAGCTGGTACGTTGGTTAAAACTTGTGAGTCATCAAGTTTATTGTCAAGTGCAGCCTGTAATCCCGCGATAAACGAAATTGAATGGTCAGAGGGGTGAACGTAGTTGTTTGCGTTGTTAGCAATATTGTCCAGCTTGGCTCCGTCTAGTGAAACATCGCGCCCATCAATAGTCGAGTTAGTTGTGACCGCGCCAGTTAACGCACCACCAGCTTTAGATAGTTTGGTTCCGATAGAGTTTGAGACTGTAGTAGCAAAATTTGGGTCATCACCTAGCGCAGCGGCCAGCTCATTAAGTGTATCTAATGTTGCTGGAGATGAGTCTACCAAGTCTGCAACTGCGGTATCAGTATAGCCAGTGTAATAAGATCCTGATTGACCATCGAGCAAGTCAGCATCTAGCCCTGACCCTGCTCCATCCACAGTTTTGATTGCTGTCAATATCTCTGCTGCCGTCTGATCTGCCGTTGCACTTGACTCTATAGCGTCTAGCTTTGCCCCATCAACTGAAACATCGCGGCCATCGATAGTTGAGGTAGTTGAAACTGCGCCAGTTAGCGCACCGCCCGAAAGCAGCAAGCGGTCAGCACCTGTTACCTTTGCAGTGTTTAACGCAATGGCGGAATCCTGCACCGTCTGAGCTGACTGAATAGCTGAAATATCGCTAGTGTTAGCTGCAATGTCGCTTGCGTTGGTTGCTGCTGATGACGCGGTGGCATAATGTGCTGAACTCTGACCATCTAGCAGATCAGCATCTAGCCCACTTCCAACGCCATCCACCGTTTTGATTGCTGTCAATATTTGCGCGGGTGTCTGGTCGGCTGTTGCGCCTGACTCAATGCCATCAAGTTTAGTTCCATCAACTGAAACGTCACGCCCATCGATAGTTGAATTGGTTGTTACTGCCCCAGTTAATGCACCGCCAGCCAACGGCAGACGATCAGCCCCCGTAACTTTTGCAGTGTTTAAAGCAATAGCAGAGTCTTGTGTTGTCTGAGCAGATTCAATTGCTGAAATATCATTAGTGTTTGTTGTAACTGACGACTCAGTGGCATACCCCGTTGTAATGGCCGACAGGTCTACAGAGTTTCCGTTAGAAATCGTCAGGTCTGGAGAGGAAAAACTAAGCGTCTGGCTGTCGGTTTCAGAGGTTAAATAACCTGTGTCGTTTGTCCACTGACTAATATTCCCAGACTTATTTGTAAAGGTATTAGTTGAGCTACCTGTAACCAGTACAGGCGGGGTGTAAGTAAACACACCTGTAGCATCATCATAAGACAGCGAGCCTATGCCTGAAGGACTTAGGGTAGTTGCTGAAATATCTGGTAGCTCAACCTTGTCTGTGTTCAAGTTTGTAAAATTTGCGTCAACCTCATTGTTTGTTAACGCACTGCCTTTGCCTGATCTAGTCGTAATGGTAGCCATTGTCTATTCCTAAACGCTTAGTGTTATAACCCAATTAACAGTCATTGTGTCTGTTGCTTGCTTGTTGATTACTGGGAACACCGTTCTGCATAGCATTGTTCCTGCTGATGATGCATTAAAAATTCCAGCTTCAGTCAGCGAACCCGTTGCCTCATTGACTCCAAATATAGCTGAGTATGCAATTGACCCGCCTGATAAGGTAGGTGTGCCAATAGCATTCCTGTTACCCACATCAGAAACAAGGCCAGTCTGATCGCTAGCAGCAGCAGTTGTGCCAGAACCTAGACCTATATGTGACATTGCCCCTTCGCTAGAGTCTTTCATTCTCGAAACAATAAAGCCCAGACCTGTTGATACAACTAGGTTTTTGTACTTCTTCTTCTTTTTAACCTTGCCCGTCTTGTCTTGCAAAACAATCTCAAGGTTTCCCCTGACTTTTAAATCTTCATATTTCACTTTTCCACCTCACAATAATCTAACGTCACCAACATAATCGCTGGCAAAATAATCAAAAGAGCAATAGCCCTGATTAAAAATCACTCCCGTTTCACCAAAAGAAACAACCTCAACAAAAGACTTTCCTGAGATCATAGTCTGGCTATCTTCAACGGATGCGCTTTCCTGTAACGCTTTGGCCGTAATTGCAGAAAAACTTTCATTGACTGAAATAGCTTCAATCTTTAATAATGCTTTTATAAAGATGCCAAAAGAAATAGAGGCTAAAACTCTCGCGTAAGATATTGCCGCAACTGCTTTTGTTGATGCAGTGCTAGATTGTAATCTTGCAAAAATTACCTTGGCTGAAAACATTAAAAATCATCTCTAACAATAAACTCTAACACTTCAAACACACTTTCTGTCTGACCATCTGAATATGTAACCTCAATCTCACCCTCGTAAAGTCCTGCCGCAATTGCAAGATCAGTCGCACCAAACTGGAAAACAGCAACCCCTTCTGAGAAAAATGTTCCCGCATCAATTGCGCTAAGAGTAAACAGAACGGTTGTTGTTCCCTTCTTTCTAAAGCGCAACCGCGCAGAACCGCCATTAAAGTTAGCCACTAGGCCCGTATCTTGCTGGGTCAGTGTAGCCTTGATTTGAGGTCTGCTATCATTTTGTACTAATTCATAAGGTGACATATTCGTTACCAGTTAATAAGTTCTAATTGCTGTTCTGTTTCGGCCTCGGAGATAAGCTGCCTGAGTATTCTACCACGGCTGTGTGTAGCCGTAACGTGTGCGCCTAAAGCTGTTCCCATGTCTATTATCTGGGGGGCTGTAAGCGAGACTACCGAGTTGTCCTCCATTGTCCAATCAATGATCACGCTAGGGTTAATTGCAGCCATTTGCACCGCGCCTTGCAGCCTACGCTGAGATATTTCATCACTCTCAATCTGGCTCCCTTGAAACTCAAAAGAGCTAAACTCTTGAAATGTTCTTAGCTCCCTGATTTCTTCCCACTTTTTTTGCTTTGCTTCAGCAATATCAAAAACCCACTGAGCAGAATCATAGTCAAAAATATACCCTTTACTCGGCTTGTCTCCCTTCTCTCTCACTTTATTGGTAGTTAAATCAACATAATGATGCTCGCTTGTTACAGTTTCATCATTGTAAACAGTATTTAGCTCTGACTTTTCCTGCGCTGGTATCAATGAATCGTCTGGCCCAGTCTGACAAAGAAGTATTTTCCCTTGATCGTTATAGGACACAAGATTTTTTAGATCATTGTTTGCGTAGTTTTGTTCCATTATCTTCTGCTCGCTAAAACTGAGATTCCGTTGTTACCTATTGATTTAGTATATGATTGTGAGTAAACCTCAACCTGAAAAGTTAACCCTGACTGAGAATCGACTGGGACAAAAGTGTGATTAAGCGTTAGTGTCATCGAATTTCCAACACCAATAGTTCCTCCGACTTGAGGCAAATATGTATAACTGAAATAAGGATAGGTTGAAGTAGTCCATACTGCCGCCACCCGCATAAAGCAAGAATGATTAGTGCTGTTGCTGGCAAGCCCTAAAAAGTTTGCGCTTGCTATAACTGTAATCCTGCTTGGTCTAAGTGTAAAATATACACTTTGAGTCCACGGTACGCCTGTGGTGGTTGCACATGTGTACCATGTGTTCGCATTCATAGTAGTGCTTAAACCATTATGACCATATAGAGAAGCCCCCAGCGGAACCATTGCAGCATTTCCTGCCATCCGTATTGTATCAACAGCTAAATAATCTATTTTACCAGCGTTGATTACTGCATTACTTATCTGGGCTGACTGGGTAATAATTCCAGACGTTTCAAGTAAGCCACCAGTTATAGTGTTTGCTACAATCTTATTCCCCGTGATTGTATTTCCTGCAATCTCATTGGCCGTAACACTCCCCGCAAAGATTTTGCCAGCAGTGATAGCCCCAGCATTTATTTTATCAGCAATAACTGCGCCAGCGGCAAGTTGGGCTGTGTCTACAGCTCCAGCACTTATTTTGGGGGTTGTTATTGCATCGTCAGTAATTTGTGTTTCTGTAATCTGACCAGTTAGTTTGGCCGTAGCAATTGATTGAATTTGTGCGTTTGTTAGTTGGCCGTCAACGTCAACGGCTGGGACTGCCTTTGTCCATGCTGAACCAGTCCACCTGTACAGTTTGTTATCTGTGGTCAAATAAAACAAAGTCCCTGCGTCTGTAGCACCTAAACCAGTAGGCAAAGCGTTTCCGTTTTGAATGGTTTGCAAACCCGCATTAGAAAATAGACCAGTCACACCGTCAACAAAAGCATCATCCCCTACAGAGGCGGTAGTCCCTGAGACAACACTGCTAAAAGCTGACTGATTGCCAGAGTAATCAACAGACCTAATTTTATAATATCGTGTTGCACCATAACCAAGTGACTGATCTGTGAGGGTTTGGATGGCATTACCCACAAGCTCATAAGTCCCGCCTGATGTTGTGCTTCTGTAAACCTCGCAATCTTGATAGTCAGACTGTGGCGGTATAGTCCACCTTATCGTTAAGTTTTTTACACCTTCATCTAAAGTAATATTAGTTGGTATAGATGGCGCGGTAGTATCCCCCACGCCTGTAGATGTAGTGGTTTCAAATGCGCTTTTAGCACCTATAGAATTCACTGACCTTACGCGCACGTCATACACAACATCCTTTACAATGTCGGTAATGCTAAAGCCAGTGCTGTAAGATATATTGCTTTTGTAGGCACTCTCTGCCTGTTTTTTCCATTCAACATCATAAAAATCAACAAAGGCATTAGCAGGAGCCGTCCATATAACCTCTATCGTTGACAGTAAACTCCCGTCAGAACGCAAAACTGCCAAGGAGGTAGCACTAAGGTTAGTTGGTTTGCCGATAGCAAAAGGGTCTGGAAGCACTGTAGTTGGAGGAGTGGCTACGCCCCCGTTTGTAGCCCATATATAAGTGCTTGAGCTGTATTGCTGTAATGACAGATTAACCTCACCGTCATTCATTAGCTGGGTTGATATAACTCTAAAGTATTGTATCGCAGCACCAGTCCAACCCATGCTCGGCTGCTCAACCTTAACAACATCACCAACGGCAATCTCTATGCATTCAGAAAGACCTACGACCTCAAGGTTAAAAGTAGATGCCCTAGAGTTAAGAACCATAATCCTTGCAAGGTCACGCGCTCGATAATAGTTAGTAACTGAGGCCATCTCCGTTTCTGTAGACATAACCTCGCCACCATCTTCAGCCAGCATGTTGGTTTCTTCTGTAGAGCCAGCGGGAGGCCAAATAGCAAAATCGGGTTGCCAGTTTGTCTCAGGGTTAGTGAACTTGATCTTAGCCCTGTTGTATCTATTCTTCTTAGAAGAAGAAACAACCTGTAAATCAGAAAGCATATTGTTTGGGGTAAGTTCAAAAAAGCTATACCCAGCAGGAAGCTCTCTATCAATAAAGATAGAATATTGGCCGTTAGTGTAAGGCATCAAGCCTCGCATCCCAGAAAGCAAAATCTTTACATTCTCAAACAATTTTGTACTGCTTTTTAAAATAGCATTACAAGTCAGCAGGGGTATTGAAGCCCCGCCTGTGTATGAAGTTACTGGGAAATTGCAGTCTATTACTGCTGCATTAAAAGAAGTGTCATCAATAGATGCTGCTGCTAGCCCTTTTCCGTATCTTGTATTAGTCAAGTAATCTCTAAGACATAGCACAGGGTTATCGCTCCAAGCGGTTGTGCTATTGGCAGGGTTAAATACTTTGCGGCCTCTTACTACTGCTGTGATTACAGGAACGGAAGAAAATTTGTCAGCGTCCCAGTAAAACCTAAAGGCAATGTAAGCGACTCCACGCAACCTATGTGCAGAAGTCCATTCTGTCCCCGCACTTGCTAGCAGTGTGCTTGCAGCTTGGCTGTCAGTGCCTTTAAATATCTGATAAGCGGTCACGTTATTTGTAAAGGTTGTCTGCCCTGTCGCATCGTAAGCAGTGCTATCTGCGTCTGCTATTGGCACATCATTTAGCTGTATCTGTGTAATGGAGTCAATTTCACCTTCGCAAATAGCTAAACACACAAAGAGGTACTTGTTGTTGGCGGTAGACTCTGTGCCTGTTGAAACGTAAACCCTTGTGCCGCCTATCTTTCTTTCACCGTAAACAATTGGCAAGGAAGCATCAGACGCATCCTTATTTACTAGATCGCCTGACTCTGGTTCTGGAATATCTGGCAGCTTTGGCGTAAAGACCTTTTTGATCTTTTTAACAATTTTGCTAAGAAACCCCATTAGCCTCTACCCCACTTCAAATCTTTTACAATGCTTGAAGCGTACTCAAAGCCCTTGTCCCCAGAAAAATAGTATTGCTGAGAGTTGTCGTTTGTGTGCCTTCCTGCTTTCTTGTCAAAGTCTGCCCAGTGAGAAGATACAGCAACAACAACATCAGATTTGTCTCCGTTTTCCTCAACTTGAAACTGAGTCATATATCCCTCAAATATTTTAAAAGGGTCAGGAATAATCGCCCCTGTTGAGCTAATCAACGCCCTACTAATTAAGACTTCTCTGTTTATCCACTGACTGTTGAGAAATACACTAATAAAGCTCTGTTCAACTCCTGACAGGTTGATATTAATTGTACCTACCTTTAACTCTTGAGTTTCTTGAGGGGATGCAATATCTAAGAAATGACCAATGGCAGAATAATTATTACCCTGAGAAGATAGGTCTGAAATATAATCAGTGTAGTAAAGTGCGCCTGAAGAAAAGTCCATCTTTACCAAATGCGCCATTGTGAAATCATTGGTAGCAAGCTCGGCTTTAACCTGTGCTGTTAACCCTCTGGGCATCAGACTATTTCCTCAAGCATATCAATCTCTATAGAGTACCGATCACCACCGCTAGCCTTGAACTGTTGCATGTCATTGGACATACGCACGTTAAAAGGTACAGCGTCATAAGTGACAACACTGTTGTTAGTTACGGCATCAATCAATGGTGGTTCTATAGCTAACGCGCCAGCCCCAACCCTGTCGGCTGTAACCATGTATATTTTGCTGTGACTTCCAAACTTCACAAAATCACCCGCTTTAATCGTTCCACTAAACCCGTCAACAGAAGGGGAGTTAGAACCTACCGCAAAAGAACCGTTCACTCTTGCTGCTCCTGACGCGTTTCCACTTGCATAACTAATAAGCGGAAGCACTATTGTAAAAGTCTCAAGCATTCCTCTCTGCTTTTCAACGAATGCATACAAAGGCTGTACCTGTTCCCTTGTCAGACCTTTATACTTCGCTGTAAAACTCCACCGCTGATAGCCTATTGATCTAACTTGAAGCCGCCCAGACCTAGATTCAGAGGATACGTTTTTGTGTATGCTCTTGAAATTTATTGCACTGAACTCTGGGCTTGTCGGGTATGTTCCGCTCATGCGAATTCTCTGCCTTGGTCATTTAAAACATCATCAATCATCGCCATAATATCACCGCGCCTTGAGTTTAAAAGCTGATCAAAGCCAGAGGCATCATGCGCTTGGATGTTAAAGTTTACGGTTGCCCCCATGCCTTGCCCTTGCCCATCATCTAGAGTGTGGTCAATTATAGTCTCGTTGGGGTGGACGATAGCTGGCATACCGCCTTTACCGTCAACACCGCCAGCCCTTACACCAAAGCCTGTAAAGCCACCGCCCTCAAAAGACTGAGCCTGTATCTGGGCCACGTTTGCCATGCCTCCAGCCACAATCAAAGCAGCCGCTGCGTAGCTAAAAGGAGGCGGAAGTTCTGCCAGTGCTTTTGTTGCTCCCGTGTAAGTGTTCATGATCGCTTGCCCAATGTTGTAGGCTTTTTGAATCGCAAAGGCTTTCTTGTTAACTCTAGCAAGTGAAGCAAGACCACCCTCTAGGTCGTCTTTTCTTCTAGCGGCATTTTCTAATCTTGTGTCATTTTCTTTTGCAGAGGTTTTTCTAACCGCTGTTACTGTTACCTCTTGCAGCTTGCGCTGTGCCGTTACCTGTATCTCTTGGTAAAAGGCAGTCTCTTTTGCGATCTTTTCTTGGTTCGCTATTATTGCAGCCGTTGCTTCATCTGACGCAAGTATTGCCGCATCCCTGTACGCAAAGATAGCCTCTGACGGCATAGGTTGCATCAGCAATTCCTGCACAGTTGCCGAGAGATCACCAACGTGTTCACCGAATGCGTCAGCAATTTGACCAAGATATTCAGAAGGCTTTTTGACTATATCCTTCCCAAACATTTTTGCTACTGCATTGTAGGCATCAAATAAACTGTCAAGGGGAGAAAGAAGGCCAACTACTTTTTGGGCTAGCCACAAAAACCCATCGCCCATTTTGTAAATTCCTAGCTGTAATACTTTGCCCCCTACATACAGACTGTGAAACATATCTCTAAGATAGGCAAAAGAGTTAACTAGAGCGTCTGCAACTCGCTGTCCTGTGTCGCCAAACTCCTCGCTAGCCTTTCCTGTGCCTGACAGGTCATTTGTGATTGCTGTAAGAAGTGGGCCAAAGGCAATGGCAAGCTGAATGCCTAAAGCCTCAAATAGTTTAGATGCCTTATTGAGAGCGTCATTAGCCATTTCTATTCTGGCTGCATCCTGTCTGCTGATAGCAATCCCTAACAGGTCGGCTTCTCTTGCCATAGCCTCAAGCCCAGCAGAACCTCCCGCAAGAGTGTTAACTAGCGCAACACCTTCGCTGTCAAAGAGCTTCATGGCAACACGGACTCTATCAGCCTGAGTACCCAAGCCTCTCATTGAGTCAGCAATAATACCCATCTGTTTATCAAGCGGCAAACGGGTCAATACAGCCGCATTTATTCCTAACTCTTTGAGTGCGCCTTTTGCCTCACCTGTACCTATTGCTGCTTCTGACACCCTGCGCGTAAATCGCTGCAAGGCCATACTCATGGTTTCTTGACTAACACCTGTTTGTTCAGCAGCAAATTGAAGCCCAGCAAGAGCCTCTGTGGTAATGCCTATCTTGTCAGCAGTCTTTGCTAGCGCGTCTATAGACTTCATTGAAGAAGCTGTGAGTGCAATAAGCCCAGCACCCGCTACAGCAAAAGCCGCACCGATAGCCATACCAGCTTTTTTGGCTATGCCCCCAAGCCTAGCAAACTTTTTCCTTATGCCAGAAAACGCTTTGCCCGTCTTGTCGCTAGCGAGTATCTTAATGTTGATATTTTGGGACATTATTTTTTCTCTTTACGACTTAGCCAATATACCCACCCTTGAAACTCTCTAGCATCCATCTGCTGAACTTCACCGACTGTCTTGTGCAAGTGTTCTGCAAGGGTAAAGCAGAACTGCATGTTGAAGTCGGTTTTTAGTTTCCCTCAATATCCTCAGAGGAAGGGTCAAGTGCATTGATCTCCGTCACAATGTTAGTGATAACGTCAGGTGATACTGACTTGAGCAGTTCCATCTTGTCGGATTTACGGAATAGAGGCTTTGACTCTGCATCAACAAGTCTGTATATGACTGTTAACGCCATCGCTTCAGCGGGGTTGCCACCGTTAGCGCATTCCATAATCTCGCCAAGACGCTGCAAGGACA
>MEHZ011532949.1_pt1 | contig 12817 bp, 11 predicted proteins | sample 897221 | NCBI WGS metagenome assembly MEHZ01 (sample SAMN05514161, study PRJNA337945) | marine metagenome | isolation source: marine surface water | place: Arctic Ocean | collected 2007-12-13 | reverse complement strand
ATTCCAGGTTTAAGAAAAGCGCAAAGTAAATACTATAAAAATAGATTTAATGTAGATGTTGATCCAGAAAAGGAAGTAATTGTTACATTAGGTTCTAAAGAGGGACTAGCGAATTTAGCTCAAGCGATGACGTCTCCTGGTGATATTATTTTATCTCCTAATCCTTCTTATCCGATACATCCTTATGGATTTATCATTGCTGGAGCATCCCTTAGACATTTACCCACTATGGATAATGGTATTTTTAATCCAGAATTATTTTTAGAAAGACTAGATCGCTCTATCAGACATTCTTCTCCAAAGCCTGTTGCTTTAATTGTCTCTTTTCCATCCAATCCTACAGCTCAAGTTGTAGGTTTAGATTTTTATGAAGAGGTTGTTAAAATTGCACGTAAACATAAAACTTATATTCTCTCCGACTTAGCTTATGCTGAAATTTATTTTGACGGTAAACCCCCGCCATCTATCCTTCAGGTCAAGAATGCAAAAAATATAGCTGTTGAATTTACTTCTATGTCTAAAACTTATGCCATGGCAGGATGGAGAATTGGTTTTGCAGTTGGAAATCAAAAATTAATTAGCGCTTTAACAAAAATAAAATCTTATCTTGATTATGGAGCTTTTACTCCTGTTCAGGTAGCTGCCGCTGCAGCACTTAATGGTCCTCAAAAATGTGTTTCAGAAATTAGAAGTATTTATCAAAGTCGAAGAGATGTTTTGATTGAATCTATGGGGAGAGCTGGATGGGATATTCCATCACCTGAGGCGAGTATGTTTGCTTGGGCACCTATACCTAAAAAATATGAAAAAAAGGGCTCACTGAAATTTGCGAAAGACTTGATGACTAAAGCTCATGTGGCTGTAGCTCCAGGTATAGCTTTTGGTGAATATGGAGAGGGTTTTGTTCGGATTGGACTGGTTGAAAATGAACAAAGGATCAGACAAGCCGCTAAAAATATAAAGAAAATGCTTCTGTAATTAAATTAAGTATTGCTTATATTTTTGATGGTAATATAAAAAACAACCCAAAATGATTAAAACTAAAAAAATAGGTTCTGTGCTTAAGCATGTAAACAGCATAGCAAATTACGACATTGCTGACGATGTTGTTTCTAAAATTGGCTCTATTGTTGCAGTTAAAGTCATTTCTGTTAATCAAAATTATAATAAATTAGAACTTTCTTCAGGGAGAAATGTGGAATTATCAGAGGGTGATATTGTTATCGGTGTTCTTGGTAACAGGTTGGCATCTACAGGTATGTGCGGGTATGTGCCTGAAGAGTTAAATAAGTTTGATAAAATTAACCTTCTTAACCTTGGTGGCGTTATTGGCTTAAGTAAAGATCATAATGTTTTATTAGGTTCGGCAACTGAATGTGAACTCTTAGGTTCTGTATCAGATACTTCTGGTAAGTTATTGAATTTAAAAGATTTTATTACGATAGATAAAGATACTTCAGATATCAATAAGCCATTAGTTGCCGTTCTTGGTACGGGCATTGATTCAGGAAAAACTACCGTTACTTCTTTTTTGATTAAATCCTTATCTAATTATATTGAAAAAATAAGTGCTTGTAAACTTGCTGGCACAGCTTCTCAAAAAGACTTATATTCTTATGAGGACAGTGGAGCTAATAGTGTATTTGATTTTGTAGACTACGGACTGCCTAGTACATGTCTTATAAATCAAGAACAAGTCATTGAATCTTCTGTATCTATTGTCAATAAGGCTTCTAAAGACAATGATATTGTTTTTATTGAACTGGGCGATGGTTATCATGGTCAGTATGGGACTAAAGAAATCATTGAAAATAAAGAAATTTCTAAAAACATTAAGATTATTGTAATTTGTGCTTATGATGTTTCTGGAGCGGTTAATATATTAGAAAATCTTAATGATTTTGGCTTTAAGGACTCCTTGATTATCATTAGTGGTCCAGTAACAAATAATGTAACAGCCTTTCGTGAATCTTTATCTAAATTTGGACAAGTTAAGTCAGAATATCTAAATATTTATAATAATGCCAATCATGCTAATATTTTTGCTAAAATAATTAATAAGGTTAAATCTGATGATTAATGTTGGAATAATAGGGGCAAATGGCTATTTAGGCTTAGAGCTAATTAGAATATTAAAAGCTCACCCTCATATTAAAATTAAATCTATTTTTAAAAGAGATGTTTTAATTGAAGATGAATTTAAGCATTTAATGAATACTTCTCTAAATGAAACTCTTTCATCGGATATTTCGGATTTTCAAAATTTAGACTGTGTATTTTTATCATTACCTCATGGTCAATCTTATGACTATGTTAAGCAACTTATAGGAAAAGTTAAAATAATTGATTTAAGTTCTGACTCAAGAATATCAAATAAGTCATTGTATTCACAATATTATAATCATGTTATGGATGAAAATATTCAAAAAAAATTCACATATGGTTTTATAGAAAAAAATTCTGAAGACATTAAGAATGCACATAATATTGCAAATCCAGGTTGTTTTGCTTTATGCACCCAATTAGCTTTATTGCCTTTTAGTGAGGTTATTACTTCTGCTTCTGTAACTGCGATTACCGGTTCTAGCGGAGGCGGTAAAGAACCCACTATCAAAAACCATCATTCAACTAGATCTAAAGATATGTTTTCTTACGGTATCAATACACATAGGCACTTAGCAGAAATCATCCAATCTTATCCAAATTTAAAAGATTCTTTAAGCTTTGTTCCTACATCAGGACCTTTTGTTAGAGGTATTTTCCTTACAGCGCATTTAGCATTAGATTCCAAATACTCATTAGAAGATTTGACATCTAAGTTTCATTCAAAATTTTCCAAAGATGGTTTTATTAGACTTCAAGATCAGGTAAATTTAACAAATGTTGTTGGGTCTAATTACTGTGATATTTCAATCACACAAGGTGCTGATAATAAGGTTATTATTCAAGCTAGTTTAGATAACTTAATGAAGGGGGCTTCTGGAAATGCAATTGAATGCTTTAACTTAATGCACAATTTACCAATTAATGAGGGGGTAGGGGCTTTAATACCCTTCTATTTATAAAAAATGATTAAAAAAGAAAATTACTATCAGTCCATACTTCAAAACTCTACTTTGATTATCAAAGTAAGTGGTAAAATTTGTGATAATCAGGAAAATATTTCTAATGTTGTGGAAAATATTAAAAAATTAATTTCAACTATAACTAAGCTGAAAGTTGTATTAGTTTTTGGGTTTGGAAGACAATTAGATAATTATATTAAGGAAGTTCATAATACTGAATCTACAAAAATTAATGGGAGAAGAGTTACTACTTCTATTGAAATAGAGGCTGCTAAAAAAATTTCAGGTCAAATATTAATTGATATTTTTTCTCTTTGTTCAAAATATAATATCAGAAGTTTTCCTATTCCTATTGCTAAAAAAGATTTCATTATTGCAAAAAAAAGAGAAATTAAAAATAATATTGATTTCGGACTAGTGGGAGATGTATCTATGATAGACGCACTTGAAATTCAAAAACTTTTCAAAGATCATGATTTGGTTGTGATGCCTAGTTTAGTTTTGGATAAAAATAATGGCGATGTTCTGAATGTTAATGCGGATACCATAGCTAAAGAATTAGCTGTTAATTTAAAAGCTTCCAAATTAGTTTTTATCTCTGATGTCCCTTATGTTCAAAACCATGATGGTTCTAGAATTTCTATAATAAATGATCAAATTGCTTCCGATCTTATCAGTAAAGAAATTATTAAAGAGGGAATGGTGGTCAAAGTTGAAAACTCTTTAGATGCAGTGAATAGAGGTGTTGATAAAATACATATTATTAGCGGTCAAATTAAGGATGCCCTTTTAACTGAATTAGAAACTGAAGATGGAATAGGTACTGTTTTTCAATCTAAGAATTTAGACTATTAGATAATATTTTAATTCCAGAGAGAATTTCACTTTTTGTAATCGTCAGTGGCGGTGTGATCCGAATAGTATTAAATTGAACAAGTGTTGTAATTAAACCTTTATCAATTAATTTTTTAAACAAAAGGTTTGCAAATTTTGCATCATAAAATTCAATTCCACAAATAAGGCCCATTATTCTAATTTCCTTAATTTTATCCATATGTTCTTTTTGAATTTCAATTAGTTTCGATTCTAGCACTTTGGATTTTAATAAAATAGAATTTAAAAATAATTTTTTATTAATAAAATTAAAAACATTCAATGCTATTCTTGTTTGTAGCATTCCTCCACCATAGGTGGACCCGTGGAATCCTTTTTGAAATATTTTACTAATATTTTTTTTTATAATAGTAGCTCCTATAGGTATTCCAGAACCAAGTCCCTTAGCCATGGTAATAATATCGGGTGATACGGAGTAATTTTTATATGCAAACATTTTTCCAGTTCTTCCAACTCCTGCTTGAATCTCATCTGCTATTAATAATATTTTATGTTTATTACAAATTTCTTGGATTGTTTTAGCAAACTTTTTTGTGCAAATATTAACACCACCATCACCTTGAACAAACTCAATTAATATAGCTATTGTTTTTTTTGGATTAATTTTTTTCTTCAAATCTAGTGAATCATTAAATTTACAAAATACGACATCTCCAGGTACAGGTCCTATATTAGATTTATATTTTTTATTATATCCAACAGATAAAGCTCCAATAGTTCTTCCATGGAATGATGAAGTCATACTTATAATTTGTGATTTATTATTTTTACTACCAATTGATCTTGCTACTTTAATAGCAGTTTCAATACTTTCAGCACCAGAATTAGAGTAAAAGACATCACCCTTATTAGAATTTTTAGAGAGTGTATCGGCTAGATCAATTTTATATTTATGCAGTTGGGATCCTGATAAATGCATAATGCCTGTTTTTAATTGCTCTTTAATGGAGTTATTTATAATTGGATGATTATATCCTAGTGAATTTACAGCCACTCCAGCTGAAAAATCTAAATATTTTTTATTTTTACTATCAAAAAGATAAGAGCCATTGCCTTTTTCAATTTGAAATTTTGTAAAATTATAAATATTAAATAACTTATGCATTGTGTTTACTTTAGTAAATCTACTGACTTATGAATAAAATTCCATCTAATCATTAGATATTAATTTTACTGTTTAAAGATTATTAGAATCTCCACTCGTCTATTTTTTTTATTAAGAAGTCTCTGAAAGCAATAATTTTAAGACTCCCTTTAAGGTTTTCATGGTAAACCATATGAACCTCATAAGTAGGTCCTTCAACTTCAGGTAAAATTTTAACTAAATGTGCTTTATGTTGGACCATATAGTCTGGTAATGCAGCCAATCCAGTTCCTGTTTCAACAGCTACTAATAAGCCATATAAATTATTAATGGTGACATGAGGCTTTCTAATAGGAGATCCTTTTTTTATTCCGGTTCTCAGTAGCCAATTAGTATCCGATAGCGGAGAAGGTTTCCCTTTTAATCCATAGGTAATTAATCTGTGTTTAGCTAATTCTGACCTTCTTAGAGGCATTCCCATCTCATTGATATATTGTGAGGACCCATAGATATGATATTTAATTGTTGCTATATGTTTAGATATTAAATCTAAATGCTTAGGCCTTCTCATCCATATACCTACATCATAATCCTGTCTAAGCATATCCTGTTCATCTTCAGAATAGTTTAGTTTTAAATTAATATCAGGGTAGTCTTGAACAAATTGATTGATACGCGGACTTAACCACATGGAGCCAAAACCAACAGTAGTATTAATAGATAAACTTCCTGAAGGGGTTTTTTTAAATTCTATAATTTTTCTCTCTAAGGAATTGAGATCAATAAATATTTTTTCTGTCTCTTCAAATAGGATATTACCTTGCTCTGTTAATGTTAATCCTTTTGTATGACGTTTAAATAGTTTTGTTTTTAAGCTATTTTCAAGAGATTGGATTTGCCTGGTGATTGCCGATTGACTTAAATTAATTACAGGAATTGCTTTTGATATACTTCCAACTGAGGCGACATGATAAAAAGTTTTAAGTCTATCCCAATCCATTAGTTTATAATTTTATGGAATTCTCCATTATATATGATGATATTCATAGCTGAATTTTTTAAATCAATTTCTAACTGGTTTAATACATTAATAGATTGGTCAAGCGATGCTTGTGAATCGATTAACTCATTCACATTTATACGATTAGCTTTATAAAGTATATTACTGCCATTATATTTAAGCTGATTACTTTCTACGATTACTTTTTGGGAATTAATTTTATTTAAAGTATTATTATAATTATTATAATTAATTTTATAATCAGTATAAAAATTTTTCACCATTTCTTTATGATCTAAAATTTTCTTTTCATACTCATATTTTTTAATATCAAAATCGTTTTCTTTTTTAAAGCCATTAAAGATAGGTACTGTTAATGTTAAAGACACAGAAGAAGAGCTTCTATTTCCAATTGTCGAACTAAATTTATCTGTATCGCTATAATCATAATCTAGATCAACACTAGGGTATAAATCACTTTTACTTTTTTTCATCTCTGGCAAGTAAGTTTTTTCCATAAAAGACAAGTATTTGCCATAAGAAGAATTCATTAAGTCAGATAGCTGTTTTTTTTTAATTAAAGATTCAGAGATAACAACATCGTAATCTAATTGAATTTCATTAAATTTTATATCCATATCTAATAAATTGGAGAGCTTAAGCATTAAATTATCTATTTCATTACTGACATCAAATAAATCATTTTCAGAATTCATTTTAGAACTTTTAAAATTTAATAAATCTATTTTAGATAATCTTCCTGCTTCAAAAAGAATTTCAGCTTCTTTTAGCTTGTTTGAATAAAAACTAATATTATTTTTAGATATTTCTCTTAATTCATTTAGTGATTTCAGATTATAAAATCCTAATATTAACTCTTTAATTAATAAGGATTTTTTATATTCATTAAGAAAGTTATTGGCATAGTTTTTATTACTTGTTTCAATGATATTTTGATCTCTATATCCACCATTATATAGGTTTAAATTAACACTCAAGTTATGAGTATTAGAAGATACTGAAGAAGAGATTGTTGTTTTTGTTTCAGTGTCAGAGGTTGTGTTCGAATAACTCACACTAGGATAAAAAGAAGAATAGCTATTTTTAATATTTAATTCATTAATTTTATTATCATAAAAGAATACGGATTCAGTTTGGTTTTTCTTATATAAAATTTCAATTAATTCCTTAATTTCATAGGCATGAACTGAATTCATAGTAAATATTAAAGTTAAAATTAAAATTATTATTTTATTTTTTGCCATGTTTTCTCTAAATTTTTTATATTCCATTCTAAATTATCTTTATTCATTATTTTTTCCATTTTTCTGAATCTTTTATCAAATTTTCTATTTGATTTTCTTATTACAGTCTCTGTATCTAATTTTAATTTTCTTGATAAGTTAATACAAGAAAGAAATAGATCTCCCAACTCTTCTTCAATTTTGCTTTTATTTTTTTTCTTAATTTCAATTTCTAATTCTTTTAACTCTTCTTTGACTTTTTTAATTGTGGCTTCAGTTGTAGGCCAGTCAAAACCTTCTTGAGCAGCTCTTTTATGAACTTTAACAGCTCTTGTTACAGCTGGTAATGTTTCGCTAATACCATCTAAAACAGATTTTGCTCCTTTTTTCTTTCTATCTATTTTCTTTTGATATTCCCAGAATTCATTGACGTCGCTCACAGTTTTTATATTTTTATTATTTAGAAAAATATGAGGATGCCTTAATTTCATTTTTTTTACACTAGATTCAATCACATCATTGATATTGAATTGTTTTTTTTCTTCAGAGATGACTGAATGATAGACAACTTGTAAGAGGAGGTCGCCTAGTTCATCTTTAAGTTCCTCTTTTTTATTGAGTTCTATGGCTTCCACAACCTCATAGGCTTCTTCTAAGGTGTATTTAGCGAGCGATTTTGAATTTTGACCTATATCCCAAGGACATCCACCTTTAGGATCCCTAAGTTTTTTTACGACATTAACAATGTCATCGATTTTTGTTTTTGTTTTTACCATGCTAATGCTTGAGCTTGAAATATTTGACTTTTATAACTTCTTATATCTGCATATGCATCAAATATTTTATTTTTTTTTCTAGCGCATAATAAAAAACCTTCACTCCAATCAGTTGTAGAAATAGCTCTATGTCCTCTTTTTTTAAGGGGTTTAATAAAGTCTTTCAATCTTTCCTCTAATAAAACTTGTTTATTATTGCCATCATGGGGATGAAAATAAGCCGGAAAGTGTTCAGAGGAAATTCTTGGCATATTTAAGGAATCAGTTAATGATTGTTTGTTAAAGATATAATTCATTAAGAATTGTGATTGCCATTGATCCTGAGCGTCTCCTCCCATCGTCCCACAAACTAAAATTTCTTTATCTTTATTATTTAAACATAGGGTAGGGCTTAAAGTTGTTCTTGGTTGAGCTTCGGGAAGAGCAAAGTTAATATGCTCTGGCTTACTCATATAAAATGTCATCAACCTATTATTGAGAGGAAAACCTAAGTCTTTAATTACATCATTAGCCTTTAACCACCCACCGCTAGGAGTACAAGATATAGCATTACCTTCTTTATCAATAATATCTATATGGACCGTACCTGCGCCCCATGGCTTAAGCTCATTACTAATCGGCAATATAGATTTGTTATTTAAAGGATCTCCAGGTATTAAAATATCTGAAGCTTTATCTTTAATTAACTTAAGTCGATTATTTAAATATGAATTTTTAATTAAATCTAGAGCTTTTACTTTATTTTTTGGATTACCTGAAAAATACATTTCCCTGTCAGCAAATACTAGTTTTAGTATTTCAATAAATTGATGAATGTTTTTTTCACTATCTAGAGAGTGAATATTTTTAGATTGAGCCATTGCCATTATCATTAAGCTAGTGACCCCTTGTCCCCAAGTATCTGTTTTATAAATAGTGTGATTACCAAATTTTTTACTTACAGGTTTTTCAAAATAAGATGAAAAATTCTCAAAATCACTTTTTTCCAAAAAACCATTTTTTTCTTTTGAATGTTTTATAATCGTATTTGCAACATCACCCTTATAGAAACAGTCATGCAGTTTATCAAATACATCTGATTTTTTTAGATTTAGGTTTCTTTCATAATTATTTATAAAATCTAAAAAATCTGCAAATTTTTTATTTTTTTGAATAGAGTAAGGTTGTGGTATTTTTCCATTAAGTAAATATAAATTTTTGGTATTGATAAATTCACTTTTAATTCTTTTCTCAAGATCCTTTAATCCACTTCTTTCTTGATAAATTAACCCAGGGTGAATCGGAAAACCATTTTTTGCATATTCATAAGCATACTTAGATATTTCTCTAAAATTTAACTTACCATGAAATTTTAATAGTTTTATAATGGATGAGAATACACCAGGAACTCCAGATGAATGGACTCCTGAATCAGGAACTTCTCTATATCCTTGCATTAAAAGATTGATAAAATTAAAGTTTTTAGGTGACTTGGTATTGCCGTTTAAGACAATCACATCTTTATTGTGCGGTTTAAGTATCATAATACTTTCACCGCCTAAACCAAACATTTGAGGATTAACTAACGCTTCAACTAGCATTGCGCCAGCCGCAGCATCGAAAGCATTACCTCCATCATTATTAATAATCATAAATGCTGATTGCGCTGATAAGTTGGAATGTGTAGCTATACAGCCATTCATTCCCATATACTCAGGCATAAAACTATTTTGATTATTACTTTGAGATTTGTATGACCTATTTTTCATATTGTAATTAATTCTTCACTTGAAGTAGGGTGGACAGCCACTGTTTTCCTGAAGTCATCTATTGTAGCACCAGATACGACTAATACGCCAAGTAGCTGAATTAATTCACCAGCATCATCACTTAGAATATGAGCTCCAATAACTTTTTTTGTATTTTTCTCTATAACAAGTTTATAGAAAGTATCTTTATTTTCTTTTCTAAAGCTTTTTTTCATAGATTTAAATTCGGTTTTTAATTCATAACAATCTATCCTATTTAATTTTGCAGCCTCTAATGTTAAACCGACAGTTGCAAGTTGAGGTGATGAAAAAACAGCAGTAGGTACATTTTTAAAATCATACTGGAGATTTTTTTTATTAAAAAGTTTTTCAGAAATATAGTGACCTTGTCTAATAGCCATTGGCGTTAAATTAATATAATTAATCACGTCGCCTAGAGCATAGATATTCTCATTTGTAGTTTGGAAAACTCTATTAGCTTTTATAGAACCATCATCATTAATTTGAATTTTAGCTTTACTTAAATCTAAATTTTGCACATTAGGTATTCTACCAATAGCAGACAAAATATAATTAGTTTTAATTTTCTTTTTATTGAGATTTATTTCATAGTTATTCTTATCTATTTTTTTTATATCTTTGATGTGAGAATTAAGATGAATTTTAATTTTTGATTTTTTCATAATTTCTTGGAGTCTTTCCGTTATATCTTTGTCAAAATCTTTTAAAATTCTATCTCCCCTATAAATAATATCTATTTCAACTCCTAAGTTTGAAAAAATACATGCAAATTCTATAGCAATATATCCTCCCCCTAAAATTGTCATTTTCTTTGGTAATTGATGTAACTGAAAAATATCATCACTTGAATGAATATAATTTTTAAATTCTTCTGCAATTCTAGGTTTACTTCCTGTGGCGATAATGAATTTTTTAGCCTTAATGATTTTTTTACCTACCTTAATAGTATTTTTATCTAGGAAACTTGCATATCCTTCAATTATTGTAATTTTATTTTTAGTGAGAATATTTCTATATATTCCATTTAATCTATTGATTTCATTGTCTTTTTTTTTAATAAATTTTTTCCAGTTTAATTTTGAAGTCCCTACATCCCAACCGTAAGATGAGTAATTCTCCATATCTTTATTGAATTGAGAGACGTAAAAGAAGAGTTTTTTAGGGACACAGCCAACATTAACACAAGTACCACCAAATTTATTACCTTCAACAATAGCTACTTTTGCCCCATGAGAAGAAGCGATTCTCGCAGATCTCACTCCACCCGAACCAGCTCCAATTACAATAAGGTCATAAATCATTTTAAAAATGCATCTCTTTAGTCTATAAAGTCATAAATGTCTTGGAAGTCAATTTCAAATTCTAATTATAGTGTCTTATTAGGAGACCTGCTAATGCAAATTGAAGATGGGAAACCTGTCTTTAAAACAACCATTTTAGATAAAAATCTCAATTCAGCCAATTTTGCTCATGGTGGATTTATTATGTCCTTACTTGATAATACTATGGGAAATGCATGTTTTTTAGCTTTTGATAAAACTCCTTGTGTTACAATTTCAATGACTACTCACTTCATAAAAGCGACCGCTGAAGGTGATGAGTTAATCATTAAGCCTGTAGTTGAAAAGAAAACAAATTCTCTCTGCTTTGTTAAATCGGAAATACTTTGCAATAATCAAATTATTGCCTCTGGAACTGGTATCTGGAAGGTTATGAATAAGAAATTACCTAAATCCGTTTCACAAAAGCTAAAAGATGATGATGGTGGATGGTAAAAAATTATTGAAAACAGCAATTACTTTTGGGTCAGACATGTTGCAAAATTTTTAACTAGAACTTTTTACTATAAATAAATTACCCATTAATATTAAAAATCCTCCTAAAATCAATGTGATAGTCCATTCAAGATTTTCAAAGTAGGTTGAGATGATTAATGCCATTACAGGCATAACTATTGAAACATAAGATCCGTTGCTAGGACCAATATTTTTAATCAAAGTTAGATAAAAACTAAAACCTAAAACACTTCCAAAAATAGATAAATAAATTAAAGAGCTTATATATTCACTAGTAAATTCAAAATTAAATGTAGATTTTGAAAATAATAAATAAATAAATAATGATAAAGATCCATAGAGCATAGCTAATGCATTGACTGATATAACATTTAAATTATCTTTAGAATTTTTAACGGAGACCATATTTCCCAATGAAGCTACATAAGTAGCAATAAGACCAATAAGTATTCCAAAAGATTTTCCTGTCTTATAATCAAAGTTAAATATTTCTTGATTAAATATAATTAAGAGACCTATTAGGCCAAAGATTGATCCTGCGATTGTCATTAAAGAGGGCTTCTCTTTATAAAAAAGAAAATAGTTTAAAATATTCATTAGGAGCAAGGATGAAAAGCATAAGGCAACCCATCCACTAATTAAATATTGAGTAGATATATAAAATAAAACATAATTTATATTGAAGAGTAAAACTCCTAATAAGCATATATAGAAATGATTTTTTAATGAAAAATTCAGTTTATATTTCTTAAAAATACAAAATATTAATAAAATTATCGACGATAGAAAGAACCTATAGAAAACTGAAACAATAGGTTCAACTACTCCAAGTTGAAATTTAATTATATACCATGTAGGACTCCAACAAAAAAGTGTTGCTATAAAGAGAAAAATGGTATTATTCATTATTATGCCTTCATTTGATGTTGTATCTAAGCCTGATTTACAAGAAATCGATAATGCCATTAATAATACTAAAAGAGAAGTTGATAATAGGTTTGATTTTAAAAACTCAAATTCAACTATAGAGAGAAAAGAATTTCTCATAACTATGGATACTGCTGATATGACGAAACTTACTCAATTTAACGACATTCTGAAAAATAATATTGTCCGTAGAAAAATTGATCCTAAATTTATTCACATTAAAGACACTGAAACATCATCTGGAAATAGAATAAGACAGCAT
>MEHZ011463603.1_pt1 | contig 12872 bp, 11 predicted proteins | sample 897221 | NCBI WGS metagenome assembly MEHZ01 (sample SAMN05514161, study PRJNA337945) | marine metagenome | isolation source: marine surface water | place: Arctic Ocean | collected 2007-12-13 | reverse complement strand
CTCATGTCACTAAAATTAGGCCCCGCAGGGGTCCCTCTTTCATGTAAAGGAAGGACTATTGTAGAGGGAATGGATGACATTACAGTACTCGGGCTGGATGCAATGGAGGTCCAAACAGTTAGGACAGTCCAACCTCATCACTTCGACCAATACTGGCAAGCCGGCATATTGTCTTGGAAATCTGATTTCGAAATGAATATGCATGGCCCTTACTATGCTGAATTACTAGGGAGTAAGAGAGAAAGAAACAGAACTTTGTCAAAAATGGAGGCTAGCATGCAGGCAGGAAAAATTGTCAATGCAAGGCATATAACCTACCACGTTGGCCCATATGGGGAATATGAACCCGGTGCGAAAGCAAATGAAGAATTAGTTAATATTTTTTCTGGGGTTGTAGATAGAGTACGTAGTATATGGGGGGACGAAAAAGAAGAAGAAGAATATTCGGCATTCCCCTGGGTGCACGAAGCCGAACCATCCTTGGTCGGAATTGAAACTTCAGGGAGACAAGAATTGTGGGGGTCTGTAGAAGAGGTTCTTGAGGTCTGTAATCATGTCGAAGGGACTGTGCCAGTCCTAAACATGGCTCATATCCATGCACGCGGTCATGGGAGGATGAGGACAAGTGAAGATTATGCCGAATTATTTGATCAAGTTAGAGAAACATATGGTGGTTCCAAGTTTTATTGTCACTTCGCAGGGGTCGAACACAGGATGGGCAACGCACTTCATTATACTCAAATAAAAAAATCTGATTTAAAATTTGAACCATTTGCTGAGTTCTTAGCCGAAGAGGGAGATTGGATGGATATTACTATAATTTCTGATTCTCCTTTGCTTGAGCACGACGCAATGTATATGTTACAGCACTATGATAAAGCGAGGCAAAGATTGTTGGAAATACGTGCCAGAGATGATCATAAATTAAAATTAGCAACACACACAGGCATCGACCCTGAAGAATTAGAAATGATTGAACAGGAAATAGATCCTGCTAAAAAATCTGAACAAGTATCTCAAAAACAACCCAATAGCTCTCCGATAGGTGAAAAATTAACTAAACCTAAAGACAAGCCAAACAACATGATTTCCTTTGAAGAAAAATCTGATAATGACGACATTTTTTAAATCTATTATTGGAAGACTTGAAGCCTTAATCATTACGGGCATGTAACAAGGGACTGTAGCTCAGTTGGGAGAGCGCCGCACTGAAGATGCGGAGGCCGCCGGTTCAAGTCCGGCCAGTCCCACCATTCATGCTAGTTATTCAGAAGATAAAATTTCCTTTTGAAGTACGTGTAATTGAATAATCGCAGAAGTTGCCGAATCTAGTAAATCATCTAATTGCGCCCTGGAGTAAGTAGCTTCTTCACCTGTTCCTTGAACTTCAACAAATTCTCCATTACTTGTCATGACTACATTCATATCTACATCAGCGTTACTATCTAATATGTAATCCAGATCTGTCCAGATTTGGCTATCTACTATTCCTACACTAATTGCTGCAACATCATTGACGATAACGGTATTTTCATGTTTGATTTTTTCTTCATCAGACAACAAAGGTGCGCTCCACCCATTCTTCAAATCTTCTTTAGTAGCTCTCAATTCCATTGGCAAACATTCTCCAGATGAGATAAGCCTTCTTACTGCGAGCCGCATTGCTATACAAGCCGCAGTAATTGAGGCACATCTTGTTCCTCCGTCAGCGTTGAGCACATCGCAATCAATTGTCAATGCAATTGGCCCTAATGCTTCTAAATCTATAGCACCCCTTAGGGACCTTGCAACTAATCTTTCTATTTCCTGAGTTCTGCCTTTTGCTCCGCTCCTCTCTCTTCTAAATCTAGTATTCGTAGATCCTGGCAATAATGAATATTCTGCATGCACCCATCCTTTTTGAGAATCTCTTGGAAACCACCTAGGCAAAGACGGCGCTTTTGTGACGCAGACCAATATCGTTGTATTTCCCTGAGTATAAAGTACGGATGAAAGAGCATTAGGAGTAAAGTCCAATTCTACTTTTATTTTTCTAATTTCATTCGTGCCTCTCGCGGCATTGATGCCGCCACCCTTCGCCTTTACCATGCCATCCCGTTGGCATATATCTCATGAATCATTCGTGTCAATAATTTAATTTTATTTAATATTTCATGTATCATTTTTATTAAATGGAGGCCAATTACCTATGTAAAGAGCCATAAAAATTAGTATTATTTGCATGCAAAGCCTTACAAAGTGTTCCAAATTATTGAATTTTGCCCCCCCTATTGGAATATCATTGATCCACATGTTTAAATTGGCTAAGTAAAGAATAACCAACAATAAAACTATTCCAAGAGATGCAATTTTTCTATGTTCCTTCGATAATATTAAAATTCCAAGTAAAATTTCAAATATTCCGGATAAATATATCCAAAAACTAGGTCTACCAAGTATTTCAGGAACGATCGGCTCGAACCATTTAGTATCTAAAAAATGATTTATTCCAACTCCTACGAACATTAAGCTAAAAATTATAGTAATACAAATTCTAAAATTTAACATAAGCATTCACTTATTTTTTTTTGAAGGCCTGAATGCTTGAATAATATTAGGATTTGTAGTTATGTAGGGTCCACCTAATAAATCTACACAATACGGTACGCTGGTAAAAATTGTATCCAAAATTTCTCTAATTGATCTCGGTGATCCTGGCAAATTGATAATTAGGCACTTACCCCTTATTCCTGCCACTTGTCTAGAAAGTATCGCAGTAGGGACGTATTGTAATGATATATTCCTCATTTGTTCTCCAAAACCTGGAAGAATTTTATCGCAAATATTTTCAGTCGCCTCGGGAGTTACATCTCTTGCCGAAGGGCCAGTCCCTCCAGTTGTTATTATCACATCACAATTCTGATTATCAATTAAATCAATTAGTGAACTTTCAATTTCGCCTTGAATGTCTGGAACTAATTTTCTCGTGATATCGAATGGAGATGTCAAACATTTCTCTAAGAACTCCTCAATTGCAGGTCCACTTTCATCAAGATATTCTCCTTGACTGGCCCTATCTGATGCGGTCAAAACTCCAAACCGACAGAGCCCCTGATCTTTCATGTCACAATCACACAACCTATCCTAGAAAACTACGCCGGTCATTTTTAGATATTATCTAGGGACATATTCAAAGACCGCCCACCATTTAGCCAAAACTCAAGAGGTGTTGAAGTGTTGAGTCTACCCCAAATTGCACATATAATCACACCTGTAATGAGGGCGGTAATTCGATACTCTCGCATCGATAAATTGTTTTCTCTCGTAGACTCAAATTTTGTCGACCTCTAATTTTGGTGATACGAATGTCTAATGATGGAAAATATGATTTACAAATTAAAACAGTTAAGCAAGAATGCCCAGATTCATCTGAAAACGATATTTTTGAAGAATTTAAAAGGTATGAAGAAGAATTTTTAATACCTCCAGAAGATGCTCTAAGGTCCGTAATTAGAAAATTTCAATTAGCCACTGGGAAAGAAGAGACTACTTTTTCCATGCCTCAAAAAATCGAGAAAAAAGTTACCAGATTTTCCGAATTAAATTCAGATGATAAAAACATAACTATTGAGGTATTTGTGGCAACTTATACGCCTAGAATACAAAATGTTCGAGGTGAAGAAAAACAAATTGCATTTGGATGGATTGAGGATAATCCTTGGGAGGATGCTAATAGCCGTGAACGCTGGGACTTCAAAGATTGGGGGCAACATTCAAAATATCTTTCTCCTAACTCTATTGTCCGGTTAGAAGGGGTATCTGTAAATGAGTGGAATGGTAAAAAATCTATTAATATTAACAGATCAACTAGGGTCACTACCCTTCAAGAAGGTAATTCTTCACCGATACAAATATCAAATGAACCATTAAATATTGCTAAAATATCTGAAAATGAAGGTTTTGGTAGTACAATAGGAAGAGTAATTTCTGTTAAAAGTGATGTGATAGTCAAAAAAGATGGTAGTGGAACATTAGATATTTTTAGAGGTAAAATCGCAGATGAATCTGGAAATATAGGCTTTTTGTCATGGGTACCTTTTGAATTCATTGAAGGAGATTTAATAAAATTAAATAATATTTCTGTCCGTAAATTCCGTGACACGCCTGAGATCAATATCAGTAATGATGCAAAAATCGAATTATATATTGATAATAGTTTCCCAGATATGGTTAATTTATCTAAAACTTCAGTATCCAGTATTTCTGATTTAAGAAATGGAATGAGAGATATTTCAATAATATTGCAAATCACTTCTTGGGAAGAAAGAACTTTCACTTCCGAAGATGGTACGGAGCGTATAGTTAGGAGTGGCGATGTTATGGATCCAACTGGCAGATGTAGATTGACTGCATGGTGCGATTTTAATCCAAAAGTTGGAGATTATATCCAAATTAATTCTGCAAGGGCTCAATTTTGGCAAGGTTCTCCGGATTTAGTAGTTGATGATTTGGAACAAATTACAAATGTATCCAATCCTCCTTGGGACGATATAGATCCTAGTAACCATTGGGTTGAAGTTGATATTGATGATTTATCAAATGGAGGCTCTAGGAGAGGAATTAGCGTTTCAGGTACAATAGTTTCAGTTAGAAAAGATTCGGGCATAATTTATAGATGTACAAAATGCCGTAGAGTATTGAGGGATGATGCTTGTTCTGAACATGGTATGGTGGAAGGAATTGAAGATATAAGATTAAGATTTGTTCTTGACAATGGCGTATCCAATGCTTCACTATTACTTTCTAAAGAACCATCTGAATTATTTTTACAACAAAAATCCGATGAAATAAAATCTCAAATATCTTCATTAGGTCCAGATGGATTTATTAATAATCTACGTAATTCTTTACTTTCAAAGAAAGTAAATGTTAAGGGGCGGGCATTAATAGATGCTCAGGGTACAATGATACTTGCAGAGGAAATGCAATTATTGCAGAATCCGGTGAAAGATGAAGCACTTAGAATAATGAATAAATGGGGGGTAGAATTATGATTTCAGAAGGAAGCCAAAGAATAAAAAGACAATCTGCAATTAGAATTTTTGCACAAGAGTTCGCTGAAGCGAATCTTACTTCTAGAGGTTCGGGAGAATATGATCCAGCGTTCGTAATCACTAAATTAGGTATAATGGTCAATCGTGCATTAGTATGTGGCGTAATTGAAAGACTTGACAGAAGAGAAGGAGATAATGGGCCTAGTTTTAGTGGAGTATTGAGGGATCCAACAGGAAATCACAGATTCAATGTAGCACCATTTCAAACAGAGTTACAATTAGACATAGAAGAATTACATGCTAGATTTGAATCTGGTGACCGATTCTTGATGGCACTTATCGGTAAATCGAACTGGTTTGAAGGTGAGGAGGGAGGAATTTTTACCTCATTTCGAGCAGAAGAATTTTGTGTTATAGATCAAGAAACATATCTGAATTGGTTAATTGATGCCTCGGATGCAACTCTGAGAAGACTTAATTCTCATGATAATTCCATAGGAGCAGATTTAACCCAGGAATCTATGAAGTCCTCAGGCGTCCCTGATGATCTAATAGAAGGAACAATAATGGCAAGACAACATTATCCAGATTTTGATTCTGAAGTGTATCGCTTGGGAATTTTGAAAGCATTATCTAGTGCCCTAGGTAGGACAAATGCTCCCGAAATTGAGAACTCTGAAATAACTGAAAATATACCTGTTATTGATGATAATTCTTCAACATTAAATTCTAAAGACGCTCCTCAAGTAATAATTGAGACAATCAAGAGACTGGATACTGGCGTTGGCGTGGAGTATGATGCTTTGGTTGAAGCATGTACCTTGTTAGGAATTTCCCGAGAACTTGCTGAGGATTCGATTGAAGATTTAAGAGATTTAAGAAGTGAAATACTTGAGCCAAGATTTGGGTTTTTTCGATTACCTGAATAATTCTCTCTTTAAAAATTATTTATTTTGGACCTAATTCTTTCTATTATTTTCTCAGTACCCATATTTGGATTAGACCCAACTATATTTATTTCAATCATCGATGCACCTTTTGCTTCAGCAATATCATTTGATACTGCTATAAACCTTTTTTTAACAATTTTTTCTTCAATTGGCCACTCAGTTCGTGTTGCCAAACGAATCAACAATTCTCTTTCTTTCTGGCCCCATTTACCCATATATTGCTTTAAGATTGTCCCAATTAATCTGTCTAAGTCCTCTATTCTAGATATTATCAATTTTATATCATTTTTTATTTTTTCATTTTCTTTATCAATTCCAATTTTCAATAAATCCTTTGCGTCTTCAATCGTAGCAATAGGTACTGGAATTATAAAATCTTCATAATTTTTTTCATTTTCCACATGTGAATTCAATATTCCCTTTAATGATATTTTGTCATTATCTAATTTCAATCCGTTTCTATTGAGGTTCCGCTTTATTTTTCCCCACCCATTCAAATGATTAGTCAATACTCCTGCTACTCTTCCCATTAATACTGCTCTAGTTCCTGTTAATGGCATTTCTAATTTCTGACATAAATCATACAATGTCTCTCTATCCAATTCCACAAGTCTTTCTATGGTCATTCTTCTTGAATCAAAATTTAAATGAAGCCATAATCGTTGCCTCCTCTCTTTATGTGAACCAGAGGATTTTATTCCAAATATTTTTAATATTTTTCCAATTTCTTTGTGAGATATGGCCTGAATACCATCCCAAGATAAGTCACATAATCCAAGTATTTCATTTTTAATCAGCTTAGCTCTTAGAACTTCTACCGATCCATTTTTAGATATCTCTCTATTTTCAGCAAAATCTCTAAGCTCTGTTAATCTTTTTTTATAGAGAGAATCTAATAAAATCATGTCAATGCTCAATACGTTCCCCTCTTTGATGCTAGGGCCCCCTAACTGATATCGATTCCGCTTAATTTTGTACTAAAACTATACTTTTGACAATATAAAAATATATCATTATTCATTTAAATTAATAAATGGTTCTCCCATAATATCTATATTAAAATCATGTGGTATTTCTTGTGAAGCCTCTTTCAGTATGATATTCCAATCTTTAATTAATGATATGGTGGCATATTCGAATTTAGATATTGGTATTAATCGATGTATGCCAACTGTCCTCTTTCCATTTTTGGAAATTTTTTCCATTTTAATTTCAACGTGTACTTCAGAATCTAAAACTTCTCCTTCGGAATTATGACACGCTTGCTCTAATGTCAAATCTTTATTTTTTTCTGCTTCTTCCATTAATGATCTTACTCTTCTGTGCCTTACTAAGATTCCTATATTTTGTAACTCAGATGATTCTATTTTACCAATAATTTTATTTTGAATCCACCAAATAGTAGCACCTTCTTTTTCAGATATTGAATTAGTTAATGATTTAGGAGAACTCTTCCTAACTATTAATATAATTAAATCTGAATAAGGTAAGGGAAGAAAATGTGAACCACTTCTATCTTTAGGGTCTGGAAGTAAAGTGTGCCTTCTCCCATTTAGGCTTAATTCATCATACATTTTTCTAGAAGTTACATAACCGTCTATGATTCCATTCTTTTTACTTTCTTCCATCCATTTTACTTTTTCAACTTGATTTTCATGTTCTAAATTCAGTTTAGATATTGACAAGAAAGCTTCACTACTTAGGACCCTTAAATCTTTTCTTGATCTTCTCAACTGCCTTCTTATTATTTTATAATCGCAAAGAATAATTGCAGATTTAGGTTGATAATCAATTTTATTTTCAGAAATTAATAAAAGATTTGGTCTTTTTGGAGTGATTGCACCATTTACTTCACATTCAAATCTAATCATGTCTGCTTCATTTCCATGCAAATCAATTGCCGGTAGCGCTAAAATATCAAATCTGCCTTGACTAAGGTCTTCCAAACTACTATCCAAACCGGTCCCTATTGACACTTCGGCATCAATATTCTTAATTTCGCTTGAACTTATATTAGATGTTAATATTTCTGTAACATTACATTCAGAAGAATTTAAAGTAACGATATTAATTTTATCACCCATCGCGTCCACCTTATTGGGAGTATGTACTATACTCGTTCTGAGCGCACACACACTTGTTGATATATGCGACCCCTACTAGTAGGAATATTAATATGGAAAATGTATTCTTTATCAACCCCTACTTGTCAAATATAAAAAATCGTATTGATGAGGCTCTAGAGGAATTAGTATTGCATAAAATGGCAGGTAATGAGGCTCCCACGATGTCTCTTGTAAGGGATATATTATTGGTCGGAGGTAAAAGATTTCGCCCTATTTTAGCATTATTGGCATTTGATGCAGCCGGGGGAAAAGATGAATCAATAGTAATGGATTTGGCCCTTGCATCAGAAATAATTCATACTGCTACATTGATTCACGACGATGTATATGACCAGTCTAAAACTAGGAGAGGAATGCCCACTTTACATACCAGTCATGGTTTGTCTCATGCAATTATCGCAGGAGATTATTTATTTGTTATTGGATTTTCATTAGGCGGAAAATATGATAATATAATTATCGAAAAAATGGCAAAATCAGCAGCTAATCTTGCCTCTGGAGAATTATTACAGTTTGAACATATTAGTAATTTAAGCACAACTCCCGAAAATTATTATTCAATAGTAGATGGTAAAACTGCCGGAGTATTCGCATCTGCTTGTTCGTGTGCTGGAATAATTGCTGGAGCAAACTCAGATGTTATCAAATCTTTAGAAAATTTTGGAATAGAATTAGGTCGAGCATTTCAATTGGTTGATGATTTACTTGATTTGACTGGAGATACTTCTATGGGTAAACCAAAGGGTACTGATGTTCATGAAGGTAAAATGACATTGCCATTGATTCATTCTTTAACAATCCTTCATGGTGTTGAAAGGGAACAATTAGCAGATATTCTGAATAATTTTAGCGATGATAGGTGGCAGGAATTAACTTCCTTACTGGTAAAATCAGGCTCATTTGAATATGTCGAGCAGTTAATCATGAACCATATAGATAGGGCATTAAATCATCTTGACTTATTGCCTGAAAGTAATGCTAAAAATCTAATGAAAGATATAGCCATTGCTTCACAAAATAGGAGATTATAATTATTAAAATGATGGTGCCATTATGGTCGAAAATGAGTTTTGGGACGTAATAATAATAGGTGGAGGTCCAGCAGGCTCCACTACTGCTAGATATATAGCAAAGAATGGCTATAACGTACTTGTTGTAGATGGACGAAATCCGATAGGTTCCCCCCTGCAATGTGGGGAATTAGTACCTACCAATGAAGAAATGCGTCGTTTGTGTCCAAACGTTCCCGATATGGATGATCTTTTCAGGACCTCTGATGCTGCTATTTCTAGGCGCACGGAAGAAATGCATCTTGTTCCTCCTTCTGGCAAACCTCTTAAATATAAATTCGAAGGATTAATTCTTAATCGAGTTAAACATGATGAAGAGTTAGTTGATTTAGCCAAATCAAATGGTGCGAAGTACCTCTTAGGGGAACGAGTTTTAGAAATTGAAGGCGAATATGTGACGCTTAAAGGAGGAATGAGACTAAGGTCAAAAATAATAGTTGGTGCTGGCGGGCATAATGATCCCTTACGTAAGAAGTTCTGGTCTGCCAAATCTTTGAATATTCCAGTTAAATTTGTACTAATGGATGGTATTTTTAATGATTCAGTAGAACTACATTTTGGTTCTATTGCACCTGGAGGATATGCTTGGATGTTTCCTAAAAAAAATGGAGCAAATATAGGTTTAGGCATACAAAGAAGTTTTTCCAAAGGTAAGTCAATAAATCACCTATCAGAAGAATTTATTTCAAATTACGATGGAAATATAACTTTTAGAGGGGCCGGATCTCTTCCTATGTCAGGCACTATCAAATCATTTGTCAAAGGTAACTATCTCCTTGTTGGCGATTCTGCTGGAATGGTTCTACCTTCAAATGGAGCAGGCATAACTATTGCCATGGTGGGAGGTAGAATTGCAGGCGAAGTAATTTCTGAACACTTAACTTCAGGCGTGCCATTAACTGAATATGAACGTAGGTGGAATAATCAAATGGGTAAAGTAATGAGAAATTCAAAAAGGGCATTCAATTTAGGTAGTATAATATTCAGATTACCAGATTGGATAATAAATATACTTTTCAATCGCTTTACTAAACCGTTTATATGGAATGCCATTACATGTAGATCATTTTTTAAATTATCTAAATATTAATCAACTCTGCCGGTCCATATTGTCGCCATGCCAGGAAATATCACTCTACCTCTAACCTCTTGAAAACCTTCTTCCTTGAGCATTTTTGTATATTTTTTTGTAGTTCCAAAACTTACATATGTCTTTGTTAACCATTTCCAAGGATGTTCTTTTTGTTTACAAACTAATCTTGCATAACCTCCAACCCAGTACTTCATCCAAATCAACCCTAAATATCCATGAAAAGAATTAATTTTCGCTGGATCTAAAATTACAAGTAAACCTCCAGGTTTCAAAACTCTCTTTGCTTCGGATAAACCCTTCCTTTTGTCAAACCAATCTCTAAATGAGAATAATGTACAAACTGCGTCAAAGAAATTATCTTCAAATGGCAAATCTTCAGCAGTTCCTTTATGAAATTCAGCCATCGAATAGCCGTGATTATTTCTTATTTTATTAACTCTCAATTCAGCGATTCTTAGCATCTCAGGTATCGGATCAAGACAAAATAATTTTCGCCCATCAATAGTTTCTGCGAAACTCCCGGGCCCACATCCAATTTCTAGAATATTGCCTTCCTTGGGTAACAAATTTTGAGCCTTATTCCTCCATCTTTTAACTTGCCCCAGTGTGGCAAAATTATTTATTTTGTCATAAACAGGAATCGTGGCTTCTAAATTACGTTGCAACTCATTCCAATCGGACTCTCCAATTATTTCTGTATCCACATAACGCCTAGTTGTCCCTCATATTTGGTTAGTTCGTTTTCGAGATTACATAATTTAGAATATTGTACTCTTATGTAGGTTACCATGATAAACTACTCTCAAGTCCCACAGCCATACAAGGTGTTACTATGTCTCGAGCAGATGTCCTAAGAGCAATAAAAGATGCAGAAATAGCCGCATCCGAATCTATAAAAATGGCAAATAAGGAAGCTTCTTCAATAATTTCAAACGCACGTCAGAATGCTAATGAAATCATAAATTCAGGACGTGCAAATTCAGAATTAGATTCACAGGGCCTGATCTCTAAAGCACGTTCCGAGGCCGGTTCGAAAGCTGAAATTGTATCTACCGATGGAAAGTTGGAACAAGAAAATATACATAAATCTGGTGATAAAAATCGTATTAAGGCTGTAAAAATAGTCATAGATGCATTCAGTAAATAACTCTATTATTCGGTGGTTTCAATATGTCCCAAATAAATACTCAGCAAATGGGTCGATTGACCGCTGCTGGAAGTAAAAGCAAAATTGATGATGTAGTTGATGCATTAGCAAATCTTAATGCTTTACATTTCATAGAATATGATGGTTCGGAGGATGGGATTGACCTGGGAACTCCTAAGGACGAGGCCGAAATAATTGGAAAAAGGTTGTCAAAGTTACGTTCTGCAGCATCAATCGTAAATGCCAAAGGGCCAAGTGAACAAGTGCCAGTAAACAAAGTTCGTTCAGAACTCGACGGATCTTTGATAGATGCAGTAGAATTATTACTTGAGAAGAGTACAAAACTTGATATTGCTGAGAATCAACTATCTTCTTTAATTGAGCAAATACAAGTTTTGGAATTGTTGTCTTCTTTGGATATTGATGTTGAATTATTATCTGATTATGACAATATCACTTCATTTGTAGGTACGGTTTCAGATATTGATATAGTCGAAAACATGGGGTATGATGGACTACTATTCACAGGAATATCCAATAAAATTAAAGTAATAGCCATATTTATCAAAAATAAAGATTCCCATCATATACAATCTAAATTAAATAATGCTGGATTTCAAGCAATCAATGTTCCAATTAACCAAAAAGGAAATGCAAACTCGTTACTATCAGAATCAAAAATAAAATCCTCCATAATCTCCGAAGAAAAAAAATCTATTTCTGATGATATAGATTCATGGTCTGAAGATTTTGGGGCCTCTTTAGTATGTGGTTTAGAATTGCTAGAAAGAGAACATGATATCTTGACTGCACCAGTTAAAATAGGGGTATCAAATCATGCATTTTTGATAGATGGATGGATCGAAATGTCTCGTTCGAATGAGGTTTTATCGGCTTTAGCCGATTCTTGCCTTTACATGGAAGTTTCTCCGTTTGTTATTGAAGCTGGAAATGGGGGGCATGGGCATTCAGATCACGCTATTAAAAAAGAAATGCCTCCAATTGCTTATGCAAATAGAAAAATAAGTAAGCCAATGGAACTACTCACAAATGCAGTCGGTAGGCCGGCTTATGGTAGGATTGATCCAACTTTATTTATGCTTTTCACTTATCCATTATTTTTTGGAATGATGCTTGGAGATATGGCATATGGATTGATCACAATGAGTCTCGGCGCACTAGTAATACAACGTTCAGGTTCAAACGAAATGGTGAATTTAGGTGGAAAATTCCTAGTTTACATAGGTTTAGGAACCTTTGGTTTTGGTTACCTTTATGCTGAATTTGCAGGATGGGAAATAATTCATCCTCATCATAATAACCCGGCAGAAGCACTTTCTTTCTTGTATCCAGATGCTGCTTTATCTTCATCCCATGATTATCATGCTTGGCATAAATCACTACCATTTGGTATAGAATTGGCTTATCCTTTCCATAGAGTTACATCTAATCT
>MEHZ011606175.1_pt1 | contig 12897 bp, 15 predicted proteins | sample 897221 | NCBI WGS metagenome assembly MEHZ01 (sample SAMN05514161, study PRJNA337945) | marine metagenome | isolation source: marine surface water | place: Arctic Ocean | collected 2007-12-13 | reverse complement strand
TCATCTTCAACTTTGCCTTTAAGCTCACCATCAACATCTAATAACGGTAAACCGTTTTCATCAAACTCTGGTACAAAACCTGATCTAATTTTCTTTTCTGCGTATTCCCAATAGTTTTTAGTAGCACACACACCTGTCACTTGTGCATCTTGAAATGCACCTACGACAGTTAAAAACCACGGAATAGTTTTTTCTAAACGATAATTAATAATCTTATTCATGATCTTAGCACTTGCTACTTGCGTAGGATCACGATCATCTTCTGGGCGAATACTAACCATATCTTTAGTAGAGAAGAAAGCGGCCGCACATGCAGCTTCGTTTTTACGCACACTTGCTCTAGTCTTTGGTCTAAAAACTTTGCTTCTATTTTTATAAGTGTCCGATGAATATTTTGATCCTTTTGGATGCTCTGAATTAAACGCTCTTAAATTAGACTCCCAATCATGTCTTAAATTAGCATCAATAAAGTCAGTAGACTTTTCAAATGCATTTTTTGCTAGTCTTAAAAATTCTTTATCTTTTTCATTACTAGCAACAATTGGTTGGTCTTCGGAACTATCTTCGTAATCTTCCATAATGTTTTCCTTTAAAATAATTTGAGGTCTTCTTCGTGGTAAGGGCCTGCACCTCTTTTAATATTATATCTTTCTAAAAATTCACCGCCTGCACGAACTACAAGAAGTAATCCAGGGTCATTTTTTAGTGCATCAATCTTAATAATAAATCCATACTTCTCACTGAGAATAAAATTCCTAATAGTAACAATACCGTCACTAACACTTGCGGTTACTCCCCAAGCATGACCCGGATAATGATCATTAAGTTTCTCAGAAACTTTTTTTGATAGCTCAATATCTGCTAATGGAATAGGAGCGTTGCCGTCTTTGTCTTTAGCTTCGTCATGATATTGTAAAGGGCTAATTAGTTCAGACATTAAGGATAATCCTCTTGCCTAAATTCTCTATCACCAGAAAACTCATAAACCACAGGTCGATTGTAATCTTCATCGTAATAATCAGGGTCTGCGTCTAATATTAATTGTATCCAACTAATTTCCATTGTGTGCCTCCATGACAGTTAAATATTTGTTAATGTGTGTTTATTTTTTTTAACATCGGCATAAAACATGCATATGTTTGATAATATAATAATAATATTTTTTGTTTCGTATTTTACTTTAGTCTTAGTAGGCGTTCCTATTTATCTTTAATTTCTACAAAGATAGTTCTATTGTATGTACGCCCACCTGAAGTTGTAATTTCACATTTTACTTTGTAAGTTGTGCCATTGGTTCCACCTGATATAAAAACAGTTGAAATACCTGCACTGGTAAAACTTTCACTTACCTTAGTAAGACCTGCGTCTGGAGTAAACGTACTACTAGTCACAGTTTCAGAAGACTCTAGCAATGAACCAAAGTTAATCTGATAATCTAAAGTTTCATCAGGATCTTTTACAAAGTATGCCATGTTATGCTACTGTAAATACGCCTGCGGCATTGATTACAATTGTAAACGTACCTGCAGTTGAAGCAACTGATCCACCTGCTGTATTTAAATCAACATAAGCAATCAATCCATCACTTGCATGTGTGTCTGAATATAACGCAGCGTATTTAGCTGTAATTGTAACAGACGATCCAAACGTAATATCATCACAATCAAACTTAACTGTTCCACCAGACTCTGTAACCGTTGGGTTAGCAATAGTCTGAACACTGTAATCACTATCAGTTACTTCATTAGTTAAATCTGAAATAGTCGAATGCGTTGCCGCAGGGGAATAAGTTGTTGTTAATAGTTTGCATTTTAGAGTATCGCCATTTAAGTCGATATCTCCGTTAATAATTCTTTCTTTGCCATCGTTGTAGATGACCCATGAGCCTGCTGCCATAAAATTTTCCTCTTAATAGTTATGCAACTCTCTGCACGTCATTGCCGTTTTGGTCAATAGCTTGTTGCGAGATTTTGCGAGATTGTTCTTGTGCAATTTTTGTTATTACTAAATCATTTCCTTCTGCACTTAGGAAATTAGTAACAATTTGTCTATTCTGTTCTTGTGCAATTTTTGTTGCCACTAAATCATTTCCATCTGCACTTAGAAAATTAGCAACAAGTTGTCTATTTTGTTGCTGTGGTACAATAGTTCTTCCTACTGGTTCAAATGATCCAGTTAATAGAAGAGGGGCTAAAGTTGTAAATTGGTAACTACCTAAATTAACATATATATTAATACTAATATTTAAATTAGGTTGTTTGCCTGTAATAGTTAATGTTTCATGACCTGCATTAATAGCATTACCGATAACCAATGATACTTGATATTGAGCATCAAATAGTGCTGTATAACCAACAGGAATATTTTGATCTAAAATTGTAGATACTTGATAACCAACACTTGAACCTAATGACGATGCATTAGGATAAACTTTTACGTCAGTAATAACATCAGCTGCTTGTTCAGCTATTGTTAAGCTCGTTGCTCCAACACTTAAATTGTGATCAAGTATAGTACTAACTTGAAACGCTTGACTGGCTTGGCCACCCAATTGGGTAGTTATAACTTGATCAATAACAGTTGAGACTTGCTCAGTATTTGTAGCTAGTGCAACTGCACTTGGATATAAATTAGCGTTACCAATAATAGTTGTTGGTAACGGTGAAAAAGTTAAACTAGTTAAACTTGGTTGTAGAAGAGGTGTCGAAGTATAGCTAACTGCACTACTTGCAATACTTAAACTTGCTGTACCAGTATTGGCTACTATTGGTGTACCCGTTAGTAGAATAACATCGTCACTTGCGATTGTTAGTCCGCCTGCTCCTACTGCTGATTGACAATCTGTATGTACTGTTACTTGGTAAGTTGCATCAAAGATTGCAGTGAACCCTGCGGTCACTATCATATCTGATCGCCAAGCAACTTGTTTAGTACTTGTAGTTAATGCACCAACACCAGTGGTTAAACCACCAATACCGAAATCACCAATTCCAAAACCACCTATACCAAAACCAGCCATGATTAATTAAACCCGTATTTTTTAGCCACTTCATCTAAGGCAGCTATTTTTTGTTCAACAGGGCGCATCTTTCTTAATAAGTTAGCTTCTTTTTTTCTTCTAGTTTGGTATGTACTATCTTTACCTGTTCCATCCCAGTCTTCTAAATTAGCAATAGCACCATTCCAATCACCATTAGTAATTTGTTTCCAAAAGTTTGGAGTTTTAGATTTTAAATCTCCATGTTGAAATGCAACTGACGCTATAACTGTTTGAGCAGCTTCAGGTAATCCATAAAAAGATTCTCCTGTTGTAGCTTCAAAAGATTTATTTAATTTTGATAGTGCTTCGTTCTTAGCAAATTTATTTACTGTTAAAACTTCTTCATCAGTTAAATTTAAATTTTTATAATCTAAGTTTAATGCGTCTTTACCTTTAACGCCTAAGTAAGGTTGCATCTTTGCAATTAATTCAGGGGGTAACCCTGCAAGATCTGCATTTTTACGTTGCCCTAAATCAAACCCACTCGCAATAGTAACACCAGATTTACCTAATACTTCACCTTTTTCGGTTGGCACATAACCAATAGATTTAGTACCTTCTAATTCTTGTATAAAACTAAAGTCACCTAAAAACCGATCTCCATGAGTAGGTTTTTTAACTGGCATCGGTACTACATTATTATTTTGCACTGTTGCTGGATTAGGAATAATTTCACCTTTACCATTTTCACCAGTCATTAATAACTCTGGACCTTGCTCACCAACTAGATAGGCTTTACCTTTTTCAATCATACCACCTAAAAACATAGGTTCAATTTCTTCAACACTTACAGGTGTTATCGGAGCAGTATTTCCATTTTCAATATCGCTGTCTACTGCACCGCCATATGTTGCGGCTTCAGAATCATTAGGTCCCATGAAACCATCAGGGTCACTAAAAAAACCATCTGACCAATGCGGAGTTTCTCTACCTAGAGTTGTTCCTTCAGTACCAAAAGCTGCATTGCTTATTATTGCACCTGCACTACCAATAGTATTGGAGTAAGCATTAAACATTCCTACACCGATATCAGCAAAAGTACCGCCTATAGATTGAGCCATATGTTGTAACTGTTGACCTGCAGTGTAGTCGTTCCAATTAGGATCCATTGGTGAACCTGGCCCACCGTGAACATAGCCACCACCTGCCGCCCAATCTTGTTGAGCTTGAAAGTTATTATTAGCATTTTGGTTTGCTATTTCTGCACCAGCATTAAAAGCATCATTAGCCGCTGCGTTAGTCTCTGCGTTATTACCTGGAGTATAACTTTGATTTTGAAAATTAGCTGCGGTGCTTGGGCTAAAATTTGCAAAAGTTTCTGCACTAAAAGGTGTTTGATTTCTTTTTGGTCTTTGACTACCTGCATCTGTGTTTTGACCCGCAAAATCATTATTTGAATCTGTAGTTGGATCATCAGAATTACACATATAATCACATTCCTTAACTATCGAAAAAAGCGTCTGGTTCCAAATACGCTTGTTTATAAAATTTTGGAGGTGTAGGTTCCATGTCGTAAATCCTGCTAACACAATCAATAAGATCATCGTGGACACCAAACGGGAAATATACACACTCCTCGATAAAATCCCTGGTAAGGTCATAAACTTTTTTCTCCTCGTCTATCCGTTTGATCGGTTCAGCGAGTTCAAAAGTTTTACCTTTACGTTTTTCTTTTACGGCTTTGTCATGCTTGTCATCAATTGATGTGTAATGCACAACACCGTTCTTGGTTTTCCATAAAGACTTTTTGTAAGCCTCATGCCATACCACTACAGGTAAGAAAAAACGACCATCCAACATATCTGGAATTAGTCTTTCAACTCGGTCTTGTTTTGATCCTCCACCTGATCTTGGCCAAGCCAACTCTTTGATTTCAAAGTGTTCGTTGTCCATCTTCATCATTGCTTGAAAGTGTTCAATGTCACTTTGCATTCCGTAACGCTCATACCCAATATGAACACTTACGACCCCTGGCATTTTAATCCATCGTCTGCGTAGTAATTTTAAAAAATTCCAACGCTCGGATAAATTCATCCGATGACGATAACCGTCTAATAAATATTTATTTAAATTTGAATCTACACCGATAACTGCAAACGCTGTTCTGTCTGATCGTACGCCTGATCCTTTACTTGGATCACACATGATATAAACATTTAAAGTAGTCGGTCTAATTTCGTATGTTCGTAACCAATCAATATCAAACATTGACTCGTTACCTGCGGCAGGATTTTGTAACATCTGCGCAGAAATAGTTGTGGGCTGTGTCTTCTTTTTTCGTTCCCACTCTTCAGGAGATAAAAAAACAGGTTTACCATCTAACTTACCGTTATTAGTAGCTGCATAAATGCGTTCCTTAAATACACCACGCTCTAACATAAAGTGATAAGTGTCAGCTAAGTGATAACGTGTACCAATAGTCCACACTCTAGATTTATCACCTATGCCTAGGTTGTCGGATAGTTCCCACGCCTCAGTAGTCTTTTTCACCATGTCAGGTGTCGTTACACTTTCTCGTGTTACCACATCATCGTAAATTCTAAGTTGAAAGTGACGACCAGTTGGTTGTCCATCTACTAACCCCCATGCCTCAACTGTAGCTTCTTTAGGATTAGATTTTCGTCTAACAACTATACCATCATCTTCTGACCATTTTGGAGATTCACGTTTTTCGTTAGTCCAAATAACATCAGGGTAGAGTTTTTTTAATTTAATACTGCCTTCAAGTTCTCTTTTTATTTGTCGCAAAAAAGATTTTGCAATTGGTCGTGTATGCGAAAAGATACCAATAGTAATTTCTGGGTTAAGCAAGATTGCTTGTATTGTGCCTGCATAAGTAATAATGGTACTTTTATAATGTCCTCTAGCCCATAAATCTAAATGATCATCAGGGTTTTTTTCAACTTCTCGACACCGTAAATATAACCAAGGGTGTACTAAATCTTTTCTACCTAAAGTAAACGCAAGGAGAAAGAACCGATCAACTAAACCAAGAGCTGCCCAAACTGTATCATCAACATCCATGCCTTTAAGTTTTTCGTAAACTGATAAAGTGGTAGTTAAATCACTAGTTTGTAATTCAGCAGTTACTTTAAAAAAATTATCTTGCGCAAGTTTGTTTGGTAAGTATCTGGCAACTGCTAACTTAGTTTCTTCATTCACTTAAAATTGGGTCCACCTACCCATACAACTAACGAGTGTCTTACGCCCTTAGTTACTGGTGTAATTCGATGCAATCTAAAACTTGGAAACGCTACTATCGCACCTCTTTTACGAATTGTTTTAGTAGGTTCTCCACCAGTCCAAATTTCTAAATCACCGCCCTCGTAAGAGTCAGGATCAGAAAGTTGAATTGTTATACTTAATTTTCTAGGTACTATATTATTTTTATTACTAACACCACTATCAACGTGCCAACCATAATGCATATTAGGTTTATAAGTAGTGTGTTGAATTGCTTCATACATACCGCTTAGATTAAACTTATAAAATGAATCATTAATTAAAGTAGTAATCTTACTTATTTTATTAAACAGCCACCAATTTTCTTGAGTGCCATTAATCCATTTAACTTCAGAGTGTCGAATATCAATCTCATCATTACCTGTAGATTGTGTCGTACCACCTACAGTTTTTAATTCTGCAACCATTGCATCAATATTTTTGTATTCTTCTGTGGTAAATAAATCTTCCCAAGTAACAAAAGGGGTTTCAATATTGTCTGAGAGACTAGGGGCTAGTAAGTGCATTTATCTTTCCATTCGTTAGGGCATTTTTCTAAATATTTTTGACCATTTAGCAGAGTTGTATTCAGCTAAACGAACTTCATCTACTCGTTTAAATAATTCATCCCAACTAATTTTTTCACCCTCAACATTTATCTGCATAGTCATAGGTCCCTTGTTAGGATACAGCTTGTCAAGGTAACCACTACAACGCCACATTCTACGAGTATCACCTTCATCAACTGATGTTGGTCGTGCGTGTAATGTAATAGCTTGATCCATGTAACACACCTCACCATCTTTCCAATTGTGAGTATAAATATATTTTGGTTGATTCATTAAAGACCAAATATGTTTTATATATTTTCTTGATTCTTTAACTGACATACCCATGAAGTATCCAAATAGTGAACCAGGAAAATGTATTCCAGGTATACCACTTGCAGTTTCAGATCTAAGTGATGCGGTTAAACCATCTAATGGCACACCGTTATAACGCATAACAGCATGTTGTTCTTCGATTAGTTCACCTGCAAAATTATTTAAAACATTTTCATCGTTGTAATTTAAGTCCCAACGATAAACACATTGCAACTCATTAACTTGACTTTTGTCTTCTGGAGACAATGCATCATAGCATTCAGCAGTGCTTAAAAAAGTTGTTTGGCTTCCCTCCGAACCTTCAACACTTGCTAGTCCTACAACTCGCTCAGCAGAATCAAAAGCTGGTTGATCACTGTGCCAACCTAACTTACCGTTAGTAAAAATTCCTAGCGCTCGACCTTTTCGATCTTTTTGAAATGTTACCGATTGCATCCGACTACGGTGACGTTCGTTAATTAATTTACCAATTCGAGCAGTGGTGTTACGCACCGCATTCCAATGTAAACCTTTTAATTTACCAACACCAATTCCATAAATAACTGGTGACATTCCGGGGCTACCCCAAGAATCTAAAATATCATAGTGACGCGCTTCAGTTAATTTTTGTTTTACAAAAACAACTTGTTTATCAGATACTAGTTTACCAAGTTCAGGTATATGTTCATTACTAAATATATCAAAGTCAAATGCTTCAACTGCGTTTTGTAATTGTTGTGTCTTCACTGTGCCATGCTTTCCTTATAGGTACATTAAAATCTTTATTTAGATAATTGCCCCAATCGGTCATTCCAAGCATTTCAAGAACTTCAAAAGGTTTTAAATCTTCAAAGTCCTCCATATAAACAGTTTGGCATTTTTTTGGTTTCATCATTTGATAAAACTTCCAAGACATTTTCATGTCCGTTATCCATCTGTCTAAAACTTTTTGTTGTGGGGCAAATTTTTTGTAGCGTTTAATTATTTTTTCATCACCAGGTTTAAAATGATAATAACCTGTAGTCATGGACAAGTATAAACTTGTAGTCTGTTTTTCAATATCTTTACGTTCGCAACTAATATAATCAACATCCCATTGTGGTTTTGGGTTAGTTAACAATGGATATTTTAATAAAACATTGCGTTGATTTTTTATTAAGTCATCAATAATTTTTCTGCGTGATTGTTTTTCAGAACAATCCTTATGACTCATAGTTGTATACATAACTTCATGTAAGTTATTTTTTACGTTCTCTTTAGCCTTACCTTTGTTACGCCAAATCCATAGAGCATCATTATAAAAAGTAGTATCAATAATTTCAGGTACTAGGTATTCATTTAAGCCAACGTAATTACAATTATCTAAATCGTATTGTCTTTCATAAATAGACTCAAAACTGCCTTTACTATTGTCACCCTCTTTAGCTCTATAATACCTATCTAAAACTAAATACAAATATGTAGATCCGCATCGGCCATTGTGTAAAATTATTTTACTCAAAACTTCTGTTGGTCTTTCTTTTGGCTTCTTCTAAAAACTTTTTAATTAAATATAGTTCAGCTTCTAACTTTTTAACTTGTTGTTTTAACGCACCCATCTGTACAATGTATCCGTCAAAACCATAAATAACTTCATTAGTTAATTTCCAAATATCAGCCGACTCTTCAAAACGCATTTCTAGTTCTTCTATATAGTCTTTGTCCGTGACCACAGCTTTGTCCATGCGACAAGAATATTTATACTTTGCCCCCGTCATTTGTAGAGGTGCTACTATCTTTTTGTTGGTTTGCATAATCTATATACTGTTCTTTAACTATCGCCCACATTGGCGACATACGCATCCAAAACTTAGGGGCTTCAATTAAATTTAATTCTCTTTTCACTTCTTTTAGATCAACATCTAAATAAGATTCCCAATCTACTGACATAAGCCATGGAGCGCCTTTACCACGCTTCCAACCTTCACGCACAGTAAGAATAAAAACTGTGAAAGGGTTGTATAAAATATTTTTCCACCAACTAACTGGTGGATATTTTGCTGGTATAAAACTATTTCTAAATGCCATTATTGCACTTGAGTACAAAATTGAAGCATAACTTTCTCGCCATTCTCTAGCTAGATGAAATGATAGAACACCAATTTCACCATACGGTGAGGTATCATAGCCATTAAGAAAATGTATTAGGTCATGTTCCATTACACTTGAGCGTAAAAATTGTGATAACGGAGTTACTTTTTTAGTTGGATAATAAACACTAAAAACATCTAGTACCGCATCACGCTTACTCCAGGCTTTAAACTCAGCACCAAATGTACCTTTAGCAAAATTACCATTTTCGATCATATCCAAAATGTGTAGTTTTTGATACAGTACGTTTTTTGATACTTCAGTTTTCTTAAAACGTTTATAAATTTCTTTTAGTTTACCCTTATCTAATGCGTGGACAAATTTAAATATTAAAGGTAACGGTGATTGTACGTCAGTTTGAAAAACTTTAAAATACATCCAAATTAATTTTAATTGGATTAACCTATACTTCATTTGTAGATTCTAACTAACCTACAGAACTTAGAACTTTTATTTTCTATTGATAATGCATCAGAGGTTTGTTTTTTTACATCATGTTTGTTAATACTAATACTATTTACTTCACAATCTTGACCAAAAAATAAATACATTTCTGAACCTACTTTAGGTGAATTTATAGTACCGTTGACCGGTATATCTTTCATTTCCATTGTCCAACCTGCTTGATATTGCATTGGACAAATAATAATTGTGTCATCTGCTTTTATTTCAATACTAGCTTTTAAACAGTTTGGCTCGATACCAACACCACTTTTTCTCCAATCACCATTGCTTTCAGTAGCAGTGTATTCGGCTTCAATGTAATTAAGACCAGTGTCTAAAAAATCATAAGCTGCGGAGCTACCATCAGCGTGTTGTAAATTATCGTTAACTAACTTTGCAAATTCATCAACGTGATTAGAATTAAATTCGTCTGCATCCACCCAGTCATATCTTAGTTTCACTTTACCTTCGATAAGAAAATAATTATTACAAGTTGTGTTTAGATAAGGTTTACCCTCTACTTGGGTATGAATAAAATTACCCTCACCGTCTTTGACATATTCTTCGTGGTTTTCTCGAGCAATTTTGTTACCAACCTTAGTATCTTTAGCAACACCTAGTTGTAATTTGTTAGCAATATTTTTTATGTCAAAAGGTATAGTTATGATCATAATACACTTGGTGTTTGAGGGTTTATATTTTTGTTAGGCATAAGAGCTGCATCTAAATGATTAATAATTTTATGAGTTGCATTATCTACATAATATTTAGTCGGGTCGTAATCTAATTCTATTAACCATTCTTGCAAAATTTTTTGTTCAAAATGAAGATGTAAGTTTTCCCAATCAGGATGTTCTTCACCTAACGTAAAATTTTTTGGTGTGCCAACAAAATTAGTTGGAACAAAATTAGTAATCATTAAATCTTTAATAATTGTTTCTTCGCCATTAACATTAATGTATGCGTCTTTTTCATAGACTGATGTTGTTTTGCTAAACTCTAAAATCATATAAATCCTTTTTTTATAAAAATTCTACATTTTGATTTGAGCCACTTGCAACTGTGGAAACTTGACCAGTCATTTGATACCTACTAATACTACCACCTTGCAAATTTGAAAGTGTAGGGTTAATAATTCCACTTACAGTCATAATTGTTGTACCATTCCATTTAATGCCAGTACTACCAAATACTGATTGAAAAGAATTGAAACCAACATTTCCTACTACAGCAAACCAACCTGCATTTGCAAAACTATCAATATAACATTGAGTAATAGTGTATTGAGTTCCATTAGACGCTTGAATAGTCAAATCTGTTCCACTACCAATACCACTAGTAGTTTCAAGCATATAACTACTATCTAAATTATAACCAGTATATGATGTTTGAAATTTTTGATTGACTGTGGTGTAAATACCTCTTGTTAAAACTGCAAAACTATTAGCAGGTGCAGTATTATTCGCACCATAAAAATTTGAAAAACTAATTGTGCCACTGGTCGGTACATTGGGGTTATTAGAATGATTACCAACTAAGCCACCATTCTTATAATATTCTGATAAACTGTGTGGGGTTGAGCCGCCCATTTCTGAAGCGATATTTGACAATGAAATTGCGCCGGACGATTGTAAAGTCATACTACAAATTTCCTTCTTTTAAATCTTTTACTTCTTGTCGAAGTTCTTTAATCCCTTCGATTAATAGTGGTACTAATTTTTCATACCACACGGTTAAATACTCTGGTGAGATAGGGGCTTCAGTAACTACTTCAGGTAGTACCGCTTCAATCTCTCTTGCGTTAACTCCAACTTGTCTACGATCGTTTTCATAACCTAAAGATTTAGCAAGTTCGTTTTCAGTAAAATAATAACCACCAATTTGATCAATCTTGTCTAACGCACCTTCAATACGACCATGAAAATCTTTTAACTTAGGGTCGGAATAATAAGCGGTTATGTTTGAGGTCGCTCGTAGCTCACCCGTAGGTGGATGACCAGTGTTAATTCCTAATGAATTTACTTGTGCATTTGAGTTGGTACTAAATCCACCAGTTGGTCCAGTCGGTCCTGTAGAACCCGTTGGTCCAGTACTTCCTGTCGGTCCAGTGCCACCACTTGATCCAGGAGATCCTGTCGGGCCAGTGGGTCCAGCTAAAGCTGCATTAGCAATAGTAACTCTTCTTACATTACCACTACCATTTTTAACAATGATTTCGTCTGAACTAGCAGCACTACTTGAAGATGTTTGTGGGCTTATAGGGTCACCATTAATTTCTCCAGATACATTTATACCAGTAGAAGTTGTGGCCAATTTCTCAGCCCCTGAATAAAATAATTTTGCATAGCCATCATTTTGAAATCTAGCCATCTTCGTACCATTGGGTGTTTCAAGAGCTATTTCTGTACCACCTCTTATCCTTAAATCTCCATTATTTGTATCTGCAATAATAGAATCAGTACCATCATGATATATTTCTAAATCTGGTGTAGTTGTATCACCAAAAGTTGCTTTAACATTATCTTGAAAGTGTAAACCAGCAGCAGTTGTTTCTACTTTTTTGCTGCCATTATAAAAAATTTCAACTGGTCCACCATCTGTGCAGTTTATATAGGTTTTATTATTAGCAGAATTATTAAAAATTAAATTTGTTGCTCTAATATCTAATCTACCTGTACCAGCGTCTTCAATAACTGAATTACTACCATCATGATAAATCTGTAAATCATTAGATGCACCAAATTTAGCTAACACACTATCACCAAATGCTAAATCGCCAGTCATTGCTCCACCAGCTTTAGGTAGAGCAGCATTTGCTGTAGTAGTAGTTGCGTCTAAAGTAGAGCCATCAGTTGCAACGTCTCTGCCATCAACAGTACCTGTAAGAGCTAGGTTTCCCGTCAGGATGGCGCCAGACGCAGAAGTTTCGAATTTCTTAACATCATCATACATGATGTCTACTGAGCCATTTAAATTACAAGTAATTGCCGTCTCATTAGATACTCCTAAACCTAAAACTGCGTCACCTCTTAAGTATAATCCACCAGTACCAACATCTTTGATAAACGAATTAGTACCATCGTGGTAAATTTCTAAATCAGCATCATTACCAAATGTAGCTTTTACATTATCGCCATGTGCAACATTGCCAGTCATGGTTCCGCCAGCTTTCGAAAGATTCGCTGCAACGGCCGTATC
>MEHZ011631462.1_pt1 | contig 12901 bp, 8 predicted proteins | sample 897221 | NCBI WGS metagenome assembly MEHZ01 (sample SAMN05514161, study PRJNA337945) | marine metagenome | isolation source: marine surface water | place: Arctic Ocean | collected 2007-12-13 | reverse complement strand
AGCGGTATGGCAGGTAGCGCGAGCGCGAGCAGGATCATCGACTGCGAGATAGGTTATCGCGAGATTCTGGTAGAGGCGCGGATGTCCGGGGGTTTCTTTGATGAGCTGCTCGTATTGCGAGATGGCGTCGCTGAAGCGGCTTTCGGAAAAGGCAAGGTTGGCTTCTTCGAGGGTGGCTCCCCGGAGTTGACCGATAAGAAGTAAAAGGAACGAAAGTTTTGTGAGTTGGGTTGCGAGGGATTTTAAATCAATTCCTGCATCGCCGCTGGAGAAGGAGGCTTTGGAATGGTCGCGCAGAAGCCCTGCGAGATCGTGGTGTTTCTTTTCCAAAGCAGAGGCGACTTCTCCGGTCGATGTGCCCGTAGGAATTTTGAGATGTTCTCGAAGAAGGGGGAGGAGTTCGTCATCGATGGCTTCGGAGGAGCCTTTGCTAGCGTGGAAGCTTGTGATGAGGGAGCGGAGCTTTTTCTGTCGGGCCTTGCGGACCGGGTCCCGTTGATCGAGGCGCTTTTTTAGGAACCCCAAGAGGAAGGGAAGGAAGGGAGCGAGGGCCACGATGGGGAAGGTGGCGGCGGGAAGATTGAGAAGGATAGGGCGCGTCACAGATTTATTGAGGGAAGCAACCGGACTGAGATTTTGCGTGGCATCGACCAGACCTTGTAGGGTCATCGCCGGATTAACGGGGTGAAGTTTCCAGCGGTCGTTTACGGTATCGAAGCTCGCAAGCGTGGCGGCTGGGAAGGTGGCAATATTTCCGGAAGGAACGAGGGTCTGAGTGAAGCTTCCTTTCCATACGTCGTAGTTCATGCCCTCGCGGTCGATCAACTTACTCTCGACCGAGGAGAAGCCCTCGCGGGAGAAATCGAAGTCGTTTCGCAGATTCGGATTTCCTCTTCCTTTGATTTCGAGGCGAATTTCCAACGGACGATTGGCAGAAAGAATACTGGGGGTGATGCTGGAATTGATGGTCCAATTTCCCACAAGTCCGGTATTGATGAGGCGTTCATTGGGCGGAGGCGGAAGGGGAATGACGTTGAACTTAAACGGGATAAGACGGGTGCGTTTGAATTCCTCCAAGCCAAAGGTCATGCCGAGGTGGCCGCTCACCTCACCGAGTTCCGAGCAGATTAGGCGTGCTTGGTAGCGGCGCATGGTGGCCGGTTTTCCACCGAGTTCACCGTCGCTTCTTTGATAGCGTTGAGGATAAAACTGAGGATATAACGTTTTCCTGAAATTGTAGAAGAAATCATCGGGTCTCGCATTTCGCCCGGGTTGACGACTATAGAGATACCAGTTCGCATTTTTGGCCGCCGTGATGGGGATTCTGCTAAAGAGCGGGTAAGAGTGTCTCTGGAGTTGGAGTTTGGCCACGAATTCGATCTCGATCGCTTCGCCTAAGTGGATTTCGATGGGCTTCTCCCGCTTTTCGTTCCAGCTTATGTCGAGTTGTCCAAGGTCCTTGGGTGCGGGGTTCTTGATCGCTTGAATGTCGTCGAGTCTCAGGAAGAAGGACTTATTTTCAATGACGACTGGGATGGGTGGAAACTTGATTAATCCAGGCGCGCGCACGACAAAGCCAAGTTCGGTGTGCATCGTCGGTTCACTGGTGCCATAGATTGATTGGCGATTGTTGCGATCGACGGGTTGGCCATTGGTGCGATCGATGGATCGGTCGAGCCAGATGATTTTTGGATGGGGCTTGATGTCCCCGATTTCCACCGCGTGGTCAGCGATGATAGTGAAGCTCTGACGGAGGTCGGTGTAAACCTTGGATTCGGGCTGCAAAAGATCGTAGTCCTTCGCTGACGCAAGACTGATGAGAGAGAGGAACGTGAGGAGCGTTTTCATTTGGATTAGTGATCCTTCACGCGTGGTTTGCCGCGCCCTTCGGCCCTTCGTTTACCTTCGAGATTTTCCCTGAGTTGTTCCAAGAGGCGGTCGCGAAGATTTCCGTCTTCTTTTTCAGAACGGCGCAGGTCGGCATCGGAATCTCCTTTGCCTTGATCTCCGTCTTCTTCATCGCCGATATCCGGGCGGTCGCCCTCGGGCCCGCTTTCCTCTTCTTCCCCTTCGTCGCCTTCCTGTGGGTCACCGTCTTCTGGTTCTCCTTCCCCGGGTTGGGGTTGCGGTTGCATTTCCTGAGGGTCGATTAAGTGATCGAGGGCGTCCTGAATATGCTGCACGGAAGGATGGAGGTGGCGATCCTTGTGAGGCGCGGGCGCGAGATCGATGTCCTCCTCGGCGAGGCGGTAGTCTGAGAGATCTTCCTCTTTTAAAATGGTGGGCTTGTCTTCGATGGCTGCGCCCTTTTTGACGAGATCACGGATTGCTTCGGCAGACGCTTTGACAGCGGTGTCGTTGATGGGCTTCCGCGTGGTGACTTCGTAGTCGAGGCTCTTGCGGAAACGGGTTTCTTGAGCAAGCGCCTTCACGGTGGTTTCGATGGCTTTTTGATAAGCCGCTGAATAATCGATGTAAGCGGTGACGCGTGCGAGGTCCCGGTAGGCCACGGCGAGGTTGACGGAAAAGCTCTCTTCACCTGGGTTCAAGGGAGCGGCCTGACGGTAGAACGAGAGAGCGCGGCGGTAGCCAGTGCGTGCTTTCTTGAGGAGCTTGATGATGTCGCCCTTTGACTCCTCGGCGAGCCGCATCATTTCGGCGGGGGCCATGTTTTCGATGTCCTCGGGGACGAGGCTACGAGACCTGCGATGATGCAAAATGGCGACCTTGTGGAGGGCGGCGAAGCTGAGGTCGGGGCGCAGAATGGGGGCCGATTCGGAGGCGTTGGTATAGAGTTCTACGAGGAGCTTGAAGCGATCCTTCGACCTGATAGCGAGGTCCTTATCGCTGCGTTCGATTTCGAGAGCCTTGTTGTAGAAGTCGATGCTGCGCTCGACCTCGCTGCGAGTTTCGTCTTGGAGGCGCGCTCGCACTTCTTCGGGAAGGGCGTCGACAGACGCGGCAACATCGGACTGTGAAAGGTCGCCCGCAAGAATGGCATCGGCTCGTTTGATCCAGGCGGCGGGGCCACCGTCGTCATGAGTGAGACGTCCGATTTCGATTTGCTCGTTCGGCTCGACAAAAATTGCGGCTGGGTAAGCTCCGACATCAAAACGGCTCGCGTGGGCGCGGTTGGTTTGGCGTGTCTCAGGATCTATTCCGGTTCGAGGGAGGTCGATGAGAAGTGAGACGACGGTTTTCTTCTCCCACTTCTGGTAAACCGGATGGGAGAGGATTTCTTCCTCGAAGGTGATGGAAAGGGGGGACCAATCGGAGCCGGTGAAGATCAAGAGTAGGGGCTTTTCAGCTTCGATGGCATCCTGTCGTGCCGCTTCGTAGGCGGGGAATGCGTCTTGAGCCTTACTGAGATTGGGTAGGAAAAAGAGGATCGCAATTGCGGTCGCAAAGGGATGCCAATTCTTGCTGCGGAGAGGGATGAAGAGGTGGAGCATGAGAAGAATGAGGGCGATGGTGAGCGGGTAGGCGTAGAGGTCAAGAGGACGGTCAAAGAGTTCCGGTGCGATGTTGTCGCCGGAAATTTCGATGGCATCAATGCGGCTGGCGATCTGATCAATCTGTAAGTCCACCTGCGCGGGTTTCCCTTCGAGGAAGATTCCTGAGGTGGTGGTCGCGATTGCGCGAAGGATGTCGTGTTCGGCTTTTGATTGGTAGGCTGAATTTGGAACAGGAGCAGGAATGGTGGGACTTCCGAAGGCGACGGAAAGCACGGGGACTTTCGCTTTGGCCAATTCCTCAACGATTTTCTGGTGGTTGCCGATGACGCTATCGCCATCGGAGAGGATGATGAGTGCGGAGCCCGGGGGAGGTTCTTCGGTGAGGAGGTTTTCGGCTTCCCGAAAGGCGTTTTCGAGATCGGTTCCCTTGATTCTCAGGCAGCCGGGGTAGAGGCTGTCGATCCGCTGCAAGAGCATGGTGCGATCGAGGGTGGTGGGGCATTCGTTGAACGATCCACCGGCGAAAGAGAGGAGGCCGATCCGGTCGGTAGGGCGCAGGTCGATGAGCCCGCGGGCGAGAAGCTTGGCGGCATCCATGCGGGAGAGCCCTTCGGCATCGGTGGCAGCCATCGACTTCGAAACGTCGATCATAATGACGATATTTTTCGCGGGCTTCTTGAAGGAGGAAATGGTCGTGCCTCCGGTGGGCCGTAGGACTGCGATGGCGGAAAGGATAAGCGCTCCGATGAGGGCCACGCCGAGGACCTTGCGACGCAGAGGCGAGGCGTTCGTTTTTAAATGGCAGGTGCCATTTTCTCCCGAGAGCATCTCGATGGCATTGCGTCGAGTGCGTCTCGCATACCACAGTGCCACTCCCGCAAGGATGAGAAGCGGGAGGAGCCAGTAGAGATCTTTTAGCGAGTAAAGATTCATTACGAGAGTTCGAGAAGGAGGGTCTTTCGGAGGATGAAGGAGAGAAGCAGAAGGATGGTCGCAGGGATGAGAAAGTAGCGGTAGAGGTCCCTCTGGTAGACCAAAGCAGGGTGGACGCGGGTCCTTGTTTCGAGGGTGTCGATGGTATCCATGACGTCTTCGAATCCTTGGTTGTCCTTAGCGCGGAAAAAGCGACCGTTTGCGATACTTGCGATCTTTTCCATGTTGCGGGTGTCGAAGCGGATACTCGCGCGTGCGCTCTTGAGCCAGCCGGTGCGGTAGGGGGTGTCGGAGCCGATGCCGACGGAGTGAATGACAATGTTGTTATCGCGGGCCGCGCGTGCGGCGTCGAGCGGGGTGAAGACTTCGTCCGCTACGGTGTGGTCGCCATCGGTGATGAGAATGATGGTTCGTCGGTTGTCCTCGCTGTTTTTCTTCTTCTCGTTGAGGAGGCTGTTTACCGAGGTGGCAATGCCACCGGCGATGTTGGTGCCACGTTCGCCCCGTTCCAGAAGGGCGTTGTCGAGCATGTCGACTTGAGAGACGATAAAATCGTGGTCGAGCGTGGGAGGACAGGCGACGTAGGCATCGACCCCGAAAATGACGAGGCCGATACGGTCGCCCGAACGTCTGCGAACGAAGCGCGCAATTTGGTCGCGCGCGACCCCGAGGCGGTCCTTAAGAGTTTTATCAATAATGGCAGCCCTAATGCGTCCTTCCGGCCAGGAAGGGTCGGGGTCGAAGGCGTCCATGCTGTTCGAGTAATCGAGCGTCAGGATGATGTCGGTTCCCTCGCGCTCGGAAGGCATGAGCTCGACGCCCTGCTGGGGGCGGGAGAGGGCAGAGATAAATCCAGCGGCGGCGAGGGCTTCAATTCCGAGGAGGAAATGGCGCGCGGTGAGGAAGCTTCGGGCCGGCGAGGGGCAAAAATGTTTCGTCGATGAGACTGCGATTCCTGCGGGTTTTGAAAGCCACCGCCAGACGAGCCCTACCACGAGGGGAAGGAGGAGCCAAAGGACGAGGGGATGTTGGAATTCAGGCATCGGGATTATCCTGGGGAGTGGTTTTCTCGACGAAGGTGCGCACTACGCTCATGGCGCGTGTGCTGGAATCGGCGGGCGGTTCCTTACCGGCAAACTTCGCCGCATCTGCGACGCGCGCAAGCCAGGGAAGATCTTCTAGCTGGTCCGCGGGGATGCTTTCGATCTTTTTGATGGAGGAGAGGAATTCGGTTGAGGTTTTGGCTGACGCGGCGATCTGGAAGCGCTCGGCGGTGTAGCTCTTTAAAATATCGGTGAGCTTGGCGAGGACGACGACCTGGTTTTGGGTGGTGTCGAGCCCATCCAGTCTGTCCATCGCTTTTTCCCAAGGTGGAGTAGTTTTGATAATTCCGGCTTTACGAAGGAGAAAGTAGAGGAGAGTTCCCAGACCGATAAGGCCAAGAATAATGACGGCGCCGGCGATCCAGTAATAATGGGCGGGGATTTCCGGGACGATGACCTCAGGATCAGGCGCGGGTGGTTCCGAGACGAGAAACTTATTTGGATTGTTCGGATCGCGTGGGAGGTCGATGGGCGAAATGACCGTGAGAGGTGGGACGAGGACGTTGACGCTGGAAGGGGAAATGCGTTTCGAGCGTGCGAGGGGAAGGCTGATGGTTTGGCCGTCGTCGATCGTCTGACTTGTCGCGACCATGGGGACGGTGATAAGCCATTCGCGATGACCGCTTAGATCAAGCGCTCCTTTTTTAAAGGTTGTCTTTTGTTGGACTGGAAGAAGGCTCTTAGGAAAGGAGATGGGATTCGCGGAATTAATCTCACGATGCCAGGGCACGTGCAGAGTGACTTCCAGCGTGGCCCTTCCGCCCAAGGTCGTTTCGGCGGTTTGCCAATGGTTTTCTCGAACCACAGGACGCTCGTTTTTTTGCCAAACTCGGAAGAAGATGAAGGCAAGCGTCATCGCCGCCAGCAGGACGATTAGGGAAACGATTTTGAGAATGGTGAAAATCGATTTCATCGGCGGGACATGCGGCTTTGGAAGAGGCGCATGATAGCGGGAAGGTAATCCTCGGCGGTATCGAGAGGGACGAGATCCGCTCCGGCACGGCGGCAGGTCGTGGCGAGCTCCTCTTGTCGGGCTTGGGTGCGGCCGACGAGAAGGGCGGCATCTTTTCGCCGGAGGCGGGAGACGGTTCCGGTCTCTAGATCGGTGATGCTGATCGCCGGGAGTCTGGGCAGCTCGCGTTCTGCGGGATCGGTGATGTGCAGGATGATCACTTCGTGTCGACGGGAGAGAGCGCGGAGCGGCTTGTCGAATTCTGGCGTAATGAGATCGGATAGAATAAAAACGATCGAGCGACGAAGAGTGGTCTTCAGGAGATGTTCGATGCCTTTGGCAAGATCGGTGTGGGGAGACTTGGGCTCGAAGGCGAGGAGTTCCCGGATGATGCGAAGGACGTGGCGATGTCCTCGTGCCGGGTCGAGTTGGAGCTCCTCTTGATCGGAGTACAGGAGGAGACCGACCCGGTCCTTGTTAAGGGTCGCGGAGAAGGCGAGAACGGCGGCGACCTCTGCGGTGAATTCCGCTTTGGTCATAGCTCCGGTGCCGAACTCTCCGGATGCGGAGCGGTCGACGAGGAAGAAGACGTTTTGCTCGCGCTCCTCTGTGAAGAGCTTGATGTAGGGTGAGCCGAGGCGGGCTGAGACGTTCCAGTCGATGGAGCGGAGTTCGTCGCCTTCCTGATACTCGCGAATTTCGGCGAATTCTATGCCGCGCCCTTTGAAGGAAGCCTGCCAGGCACCGGCGGTCCGGTTCTGCACAATCCGGCGCGTCCGGATCTCAATCCGACGCACCTTTTCCATCAATTCCGAGGCGAGCATGGCGGCTACGAATTACGGCGCAACGAGCGTGTTGAGGATCTGCTCGATGAGCGCGTCGGTATCCATATTTTCAGCCTGCGCTTCGTAGGATGGGATGATGCGGTGGCGAAGCACGTCGGCGGCGATGCCTTTGACATCTTCCGGAAGGACGTAGTCGCGACCATCGAGGAAGGCGAGGCAGCGGGCACCACGGGTGAGCTGAAGGCTGGCACGGGGGGAGGCTCCGGCAGTGATGAGCTGGTCCATCGCACTTAGGTTGACTCCGGCCTGTCGCTCGGAAAGCTGGGGCCGACCTTCCTGTCGGGTGGCGAGGACGATGTCCAAAATGTAGTCCTCAATGCGGGGATCGATTTTCACTTCGTCGATCATCTCGCGGGCCGCCATCACTGCTTTGAGATCGGTTACGGGGGAAGCCGAAGGCACCACGGTGGTCGAGGACATCCGGCGGAGGACTTCGCGTTCCTCGTCGCGCGAGGGATAGCCTACGACGACTTTCATCATGAATCGGTCCATTTGCGCTTCGGGAAGGGGATAGGTTCCTTCCTGGTCGAGCGGGTTTTGCGTCGCCATCACGAGGAAAGGTGTCGGAAGCTGGCGGGTCTCGCCGCCGAGAGTGACCTGCTTTTCCTGCATCGCTTCCAAGAGGGCCGATTGGACCTTGGCGGGCGCGCGGTTGATTTCGTCGGCTAGGAGAAGATTCGTAAAAATGGGACCTTCCTTCGCTCTGAATTCCTGCGTTCCGGGATTGTAAATGTGGGTTCCGACGACGTCGGCCGGGAGGAGATCGGGCGTAAACTGGATCCGGCCGAACTTGGCGGTGAGCGCTTGGGCTAGCGTGTTGACCGCGAGAGTCTTCGCCAGGCCCGGGAGACCTTCGACGAGGAGGTGGTTTCCGGTGAGGAGGCAAACGAGCATCCGGTCGACAAAGTGGTCTTGTCCGATAAGGACTCGGCCAATTTCCTGCCGAAGAGGAGCCACAAAAGCGGAACGTTCTTTAATTGCGTCAGCAAGGTCGGGTGAGGGAGTGTCTGTGGTCATGAAATGAAATCTGTTAGGAAACTAGCACGGACATTCGGAAGGGCTACCGTGTTTTTGAGGTTAGCGTGTGAACGGGCCATTTTTGCCTCTCATTTTACAAAATAGTGAGTTTTTAAGGAGGGTGGGGGCCATTGAGGGCAGGAAACTTACTGTCTTTGTGGCTCCGTCGGATATTGAAGGTTCTAACGTTAATTCTCGAAAAAGCCGTTTGCGCTCTCTTTGGGAAGCAAAAAGATGAATTTAAAATCTGCTGATAAATTAGGACGAGAGATCATCATCCTGAGGTAAAGTGTGGGTTATAGAGTAGAGCTCCGAGTCCTCAGTTGTTCGAAGTTAGGTCCTTTACCCAATTTAGGAACATCAGGTGCTCGTCTTTCCCAAACCGATCCGCTTCTTCTGGCGCCAGGTGTGTCAGGTTGGACTTCTTTTTCCCGGCTCCGATTCGTGACTCTCTGAGTGTCTCAACGATCTCCGAATAGGTTGCGTTACGATCGTTTTTAGGGGAGACGATCAGGCAGGGGCGCGGAGAGATCATCCCCAGAAGGTCGTGATAATCGAAGGGGATCGCATCCTCGTTGCCTGTAAAGAATCCGAGTGTTGGTTGTAACCCGTGCCAGTTCCAGAGGCGTTGAATTCCCCCGGTCGGGCGATCATCGGTGTCCGTTCTGAGGGGAGTGAATCCGGAGAAGCTAGCCACGCCCCGGAGTCGTTGATCGAGTGCTCCCGCGTAGAGAGCCACTGTTCCCCCGAGCGAATGTCCTAGGGCATATGTGCGAGTGGGATCCATCTTCGGTCGATCACCTTTGATGGCTCCTTTGCCATCGAAGACAAAATCGACCGCTGAACGGACGTCGTGAACCATCCTACCGAGTCGAGACCAGTGAGGAGTCGTTTGATAGAAATCTCGTCCTTCAAGGAGTCTTAAACCGAATCCGCATTGATCATATGCGATGACCGCAAAACCGGCTTGAGCCAGGCGATGATAGACCGTTGTGCCCTCCACCCCATAACCTTCGTTGTAGCCGCTATGATACGAATAGGGGTGAAGCCAAATCACGACCGGCATGGGTTCCTTGATCGTTACGTTGAAGTAGAGGTTGCCTCGAAGGCCTTCTCCGAAGTGGAGGGGTGATCTGGCGACGTCCTTCACCTGCCACCGATCGTGGGTCATCATCTTTGATTCGGCTTCCGTGATGAATTGTGTCTCGGACGCGTTCTTGATCTGTGTGGGGGCCTGTCCCAGGGACCATTGGAGGCAGGCTTCAATCTCGTCTCGACTACTTTCTGCGGTCAACCGCTTTGGGGGTGTGAGTGCCTTGGTGGCTTGTTGTTCCTGCCATTTGGTCCAGTCGAAGTGGTGAATAAGTTCAATCGGAAAATCGGCCTGTATGACTTGTCCTCTTCTGAATGAGAGGTCAAACCAATCGAGATTTTCCCGACGTTGCTGATCGGTGATGGGGCCGTGTTGGCCGGTCCGGTAATGGATACGGAGATGTTCGTCCCGACCGTGAAGTTGGTAGACTTTGCGGGCTTCCACGTAGGCTCGTTCGACTCCGAATGTTGGTTCACTGCCATCGTTGTGTGCGGTGTGAATCAGGCAGCGTCGGGGAGCGATCAGGCCGAGCCATCCATGTGCGTCCATGGGAAGTTCGTTCTCCCGGCCGGCATAGGAACGGAGGCTTGGAAGGAACCATTCGCCGGGGAAATCGGAGGGAGTCTCAGCACAGGTGTTGCGAGAGCTGAAGCGGTAGGGAGTTGATCCAGGGGAGCCAGGGCTTCGCGCGACAACGGAAGTAATGCGTTCGTCGATTGCGGCGGCAATTAGTGATTGCTTTCCGTAACGGGAGAATCCGATGATTCCAATTTGCTCCGGCGCAATTTCGTAATCGTGTTTCGGATCGAGAAGATAATCAAGGCAGCGACCGGCGATCCATGCCTTGCAGATGATCTCGGTCCAGGTAGCCGCAGGATATTCGTCGCGAAGGGCTTTCCAGATACTGTCGTATCCTGGATAATCTTTTTCCCTATGGTGACTGTCGACCCCCGGGTAGAGGCAAACAAGGTAGCCTCGTTTGAGAGCCATCTCGGCCCACGGTAGTTGGTAGTCGCGTGGTTGTGTTAGAAGGAGCGGACGCGGCTGCTTGTTTCCTGATGGGATCCAGACATGAATTTCAAAGGTGAACTTGTTGGGAGTGTTGAGGGTGAGGCTGATGCGGCGGCGGGTCGAGCCGTCCGCGTGTATCCGGCTCCCGGTTATCTTGGAGTTGAGAATGACCGGGGTATCGGATGGAGGGAATCCGGTGAAGTGTTCTAACATTAGGTTTCGAATCTCATTGCGTCGACGGGGCCACGCGCGTTTGGATTCGACCGGGGTGCGATCGTCAAAGACAAGGAGTGCCGGTAAATCAGCCGAAGATCGGTTGATGGGACCTTGGGACTGTGAGGTGACAGCGGAGCAGAGAAGGAGGACGAGCAATAGGAGGAGGCCTTTCATGATCTGGAATAGCGCGATTCTCAGAGAAAACAGTCGGTCCAATTTACTTCCGGTTTCCGCCTTCGGGTCCGATGTCCTTTGATGTGACGCCAGGACTCTGAAGAACAACACTGCTCGATTTCGTGGTGACAGAATATTTAAAACCGGTGCCAGTGCCGGCTGCGCCGTAGCGTCCCTTCTTATCGAGAGCGACAAAATTAATGGCGAGATCTTCGGTCGCGAGGGGATCGATTCTGGAGATCCGATGAATGGCGCGAAGGCAGGCCTCCTGTGGGTGCAATCCCTGACGCATGAAGTCCACGACCATGAAGGAGGCGCAATGGCGCATAACGTTTTCACCGAGCCCGGTGGCTCCGGCAGCGCCGACTTCGTTGTCGATGTAGAGGCCGCTTCCGATGATGGGTGAATCACCGACGCGACCTGGAAGTTTACCCCCCCAACCGCTTGTCGAGCAACCACCTGCGATGTTGCCGTCCGGGCCGAGTACGAGGAGTGCGATGGTGTCGTGGTCGCCCTTGGATCGTTTTTGGACTGCCTGTTTTTTGGATGCTCGTTCCTTCCTCCAAGCTTCGTGCAACTTACTTGAATCAACATCGATCGAGTTTAATCCTTCTTCGATCGCAAACATCCGGGCGCCGTCTCCCACCAGCATAACGTGGGGAGTTTTCTCCATCACTCGCCGGGCGGCAGAGATGGGATGGATGATTCCTTCGATCGCGGCGACACTTCCCGCCTGATGGCCGGGGCCGTGCATGATGCAGGCATCTTGTTGAACCACTCCGGCGGCGTTGGGGCTTCCGCTGATTCCAACCGAGCGGTTTTTAGTGTCCGACTCGGTAACCTTGATCCCGTGTTCAACCGCGTCGAGGATGGAGCCCCCCTTCGTGAGGACACGGAGGGCTTCGTCGTTTGATGCTTTACCGAATGGCCATGTGGAGACGATCAGAGGGCGAGTGGGGTTCGGGGCATCCGAGGCGCAGAGACCAGGTGCGGTGGCTCCGATCGCGATTGAGCTGGTGGCGAGGAATTGGCGACGAGTGGAAGGCATCCGTCTATTGGGGCGGATTTCGGGACGAAAGGCGACAGTAAAATACCGACCCTTCTTAACTCAGGTTCGATGGCTCGCCCTGGCCCCTTTAGGACTCCTTTTCCGCAGTGTGAAACCTGCCGCCGTCCAGCTTTTGATCAGCGGCGACCCAGAAATTGTGGTAGGACAGTACTAAAAAATACATCGCCCGCGAATGGCGCAAGGATCACCTAAACCCCTTAAATCTCCCCCGGAAAAATTGTTATCGAAGTGATGGGATCCTATACAGCTACAAGAATTATTAGGACCTTTCTAAAACATACAGGGCATATTTTCTGTCTTTTTTCCTTTCATTTTACTTTTGGAGACCGATGCATATCAGCCCTCTTAAAATGGAATTCCAGTTGACCAGGGCGGTCATCGAACCTAAAGAGATTTGATTCTTGAGATCGTCCTAGCCGATCATAAGAATTTCTTCGTCTTCTTTCAGCTAGGATAAAAAATACGAACATGGCCTCAACAGAAGCGCGGAACCAAAACAGGACTCGTCCCACGAAGTCAAATTCAGCGAGGACGAAACGTCAAAACGACCACAGGAAGCGTCTTGTCGCATTGGGTATGGATGAAGCTACCGTGGCTGCAATGAACCCGAAAGAAGTTCGCACCAAGCTGAAGCACCCTGCCAAAGTGGCTAAAGAGTGCGCAGCCAAGGACTCCTAATAGGATCCGATAGACCGTCCTTTCTGATCGATCAGATGGGATATTGCGCGATGTTCCCTCGATTTTTTGGGGTAGTGACTGACCGCTAGGAATTTGCTTTTGGCGCGAGGGCCTTGAAGCCGCCTTTGGACCGGAGGGCGAGAAAGGGGGCAGTTGGGATTGGAGTGCGGAATTAGCCTGGGTTTTCCCTTGCCTGTCCCACATGAGCACCATCCAGGGGCTCCAAGGTGGCTTGACATCCCACGATCACCCGTATGTAACAGTGGAGGATTACCCCTTCTCCGATCGTCATGACTAAATACCTGCTCGTCGTACTGGTTCTCGCCAGTTGTATTTCTCCGGGCGCGCAAGCCCA
>MEHZ011501016.1_pt1 | contig 12917 bp, 8 predicted proteins | sample 897221 | NCBI WGS metagenome assembly MEHZ01 (sample SAMN05514161, study PRJNA337945) | marine metagenome | isolation source: marine surface water | place: Arctic Ocean | collected 2007-12-13 | reverse complement strand
ACAAGCTCGACCGTTTTCTCCAGGCCGAGATCAAGCCGCGCGATCATGGCGAGACGCGCATAGGGCGATGTGGGGGTGACGTGCAGTTTCATACGAGGACGCGTTTCACCGCGACAGGATCGTAACGGGGATCTCGCGGTCATTTGCCGCTTTTTCCCGATAGGCGTCGTAGGGCGGATAGGTTTCCGCCATCATCGGCCACAGCCGGGCGCGCTCCGCCGCATCCGCCGTCCATGCGGTGCGGGTGAATTCATCGGCCGCGACCTGAACCTCAATGGCTGCATCGTCCAGAATATTGAAATACCAGCCCGGGTGCGCCAGGCGACCGCCCTGCGACGCAACGACCACAAAATCGTCGCCGTCGCACCCGTAAATCAGCGGCGTCGTCCGTGCCTCGCCGGATTTCCGCCCGGTGGTGGTTAGCAGCAGACAGGGGAAATGTCCCTTGCCGTCAAAGCCGACCCAGATATGCCCGTCCGCGCCGTCGGAGGCGCGGTAGCGGTCGACATGTTCCTTGGCAAAACCTGGTTGGGTCATGAAATACGTTCCCTAACGGCACCGTTGAGGAACGAGGCTAACCCACCTACGCCAGCCGCACCAGCATGTGGCGTTTCTTGCCCGCCGACAGCTTGATCACGCCGTCCGCATCCGCTGCGTCGGCGGCGACCAGCGCATTTTCATCCTTGAGCTGCACGTCATTGACGCGGGCACCACCGCCGCGAATCAGGCGGCGGGCGTCGCCGTTACTCGTCGCCAACCCAGCGCGGGCGAACAGCGCAAAGGCCGCAACGCCGGCGGCAAACTCAGTCGCCGGAATATCAACCGTCGGCAGACCGGCGGCGGACTGGCCCTGCTCAAACGTTTCAGCGGCAGTCTTTTCCGCCTCGGTCGCCGCATCGGCGCCATGGCACATGGCGGTTGCTGCGTTGGCGAGGATTTTCTTCGCCTCGTTTATCTCGGCATCTTGAAGCGCTTCGAGCCGTGAAATCTCATGCAGCGGCAGGTCGGTGAACAGGCGCAGGAAGCGGCCGACATCGGCATCCGCCGTGTTGCGCCAGAACTGCCAGTAATCGTATGCGCTGACCCGGGCGGCGTTGAGCCACACCGCGCCATCGGCGGTCTTGCCCATCTTCGCGCCGGACGCGGTGGTAATCAGCGGCGAGGTAAGGCCGTAAAGCTGGGCGCTGTCGACCCGGCGGCCAAGTTCGACGCCGTTGATGATATTGCCCCACTGATCCGAGCCGCCCATCTGCAGAATGCAGCCATGACGGCGGAACAGTTCGGTGAAGTCATAGGCCTGGAGGATCATGTAATTGAATTCGAGGAAGGACAGCGGCTGCTCGCGCTCGAGCCGCAACTTCACGGATTCGAAGCCGAGCATACGGTTGACCGAGAAGTGGCGCCCGTAATCGCGCAGGAACGGGATGTATTCGATCTTGTCGAGCCAGTCGGCGTTGTCGACCATGATCGCGTCGGTCGGCCCGTCGCCGAAGGTCAGGAACTTCTCGAAGATATCCTGGATGCCGGCCTTGTTGGCGGCAATTTTCTCGTCCGTGATCAGCTGGCGCGCTTCGTCCTTGCCCGACGGGTCACCAACCTTGGTGGTGCCACCGCCCATCAGAACGATCGGCTTGTGGCCGGATTTCTGAAACCAGCGCAGCAGCATAATCGGCAGCAGCGATCCGACATGCAATGAATCCGCGGTGCAGTCAAACCCGATATAGCAGATCTTAGGTGTACCCCCGCTCGATATCTCGCTCAGCGCAGCGTCCAGCGCATCCGTGTCGGTGCACTGATGCACGAAACCGCGCTCGGTGACGGTTTTCAGGAAGGCCGATTTAGGTTCGGTCATGGTCTTGGGATCCGGTTCGGGTGACGATGTCTCACAGGGGCGCGTCGTATCACAGGATCGTCGGGAAATCCACGAAGAGTGCGCCTCGCGCAATCGACCAAAAGCCATTGACGAGGCTGTACCCGCCCCACAAACTCATCTGCACATCACAAAAGAGAACGCCATGAAACCGCAGCGCTACGGACCGTTCAAGTATACCCCGATCAACCGTCGTCCGAAGATCATCTGGCCGGACGGCAATCATGTCGCGCTGTGGATTGTGCCCAATATTGAAACCTTCCCGCTCAACGAGCCCATTCCCGGCGGCACCGGCGTGGTGCCCGACGTCATCAACTGGGCGCCGCGCGATTACGGCGCCCGGGTCGGCGTTTTCCGGATTATGGAAACGCTGGAAAAGCACGGCATGCGCGGCACCGTCGCGCTCAACAGCGAAGTCTGCGCCGATTACCCGGAAATCATCGAAGATGCGATGGCGCTGAACTGGGAATTCATGGGCCATAACCAGTCGAATAGCCGCTACCTGCATCTGATGGATAACGCACCCGGCCGCGAGGTCGTGGCAACGACACTGAACCAGATTGAAGGCGCTACCGGTGCGCGGCCGAAGGGCTGGCTGTCGAGCGGGCTGCAACAGAACTGGACCACGCTGGACGCGCTGATCGACGGCGGTGTCAAATATGTCGCCGATTTCGTCAATGACGATCAGCCCTATGTGATGGACGTACCCGGAGAAACGGGATCCCGGCAGATCTGCTCGATCCCGTATTCAAGCGAAATCAACGATCTGCCGCAGTTCATGCGGCTCGGCCGTAGCGCCGCCGAGTTCACCGACTTGATCCAGCGCCAGTTCGACACGCTCTACCACGAAAGCGTCGAGACCGGTTCGGGCCGGGTGATGGCGATCTGCCTGCATCCATTCGTTATCGGCGTGCCGCACCGGATCAGCGCGCTCGACGATGCGCTCAAATACATCTTCGGTCATGACGGCGTCTGGAAGGCCACCGGCAGCGAAATCATTGAGCACTACCTGACCGGCGAGACGTTTTAGGCATGGCTGACTTTGAGCCCATCTGGGCACTTGGCCTTATGAGCGGAACGTCCATGGACGGGATCGACGCCGCCCTGATCGAAACCGACGGCGAACGTGTGACTGCCTTCGGTCCGGCAACCACGACGCCTTATGACGACGACGTACGTGATACCATTCGGGCGGCACTCGGCCAGGCGGCTCCGGACCCGTCGATCGCCCGCGCGCTGACCGACGCCCATGCGACCTGCATCAGAGCCATACTTTTCCAACACCCTAAATACAAAGACAAAATTTCGATAGTAGGGCTTCATGGCCATACGGTACTACATGCACCTGCCGATGGCCTGACGCTGCAGATCGGCGACGGCCCGTACCTGGCGGCGCAGGTCGGAATTGATGTCGTGTCGGACTTTCGCAGCGCCGATGTCGCAGCCGGTGGCCAGGGAGCCCCGTTTGCGCCGCTTTATCATCGTGCCCTGTGCAGCAACATGGGCAGAGAGATAAACGGGCCGGTGGTAGTGCTCAATATCGGTGGTATTTCGAATATCACCTGGATTGGAGACGCCGAGTCCGATCCGGTTGCATTCGACACGGGCCCCGGCAACGCGTTAATGGATGACTGGGTGATGCGCAGGACCGACCTGCCCTTCGACCTTGACGGGCAGGTCAGCGCCAGGGGCCGCGTCGATGGCACTACCCTGACCAAACTGCTCGACAATCCCTATTTCGCAGCACCGCCGCCCAAATCCCTCGACCGGCTCGACTTTTCCATCGAGGCCGTCGGACACCTCTCGCCGGAAGATGGCGCGGCCACACTGGCACGTTTCACCTGTGAAACGATTGTCTCGAATTTGAGACACCTTCCGGCAGCGCCGGCAAGAATTCTGGTTACCGGCGGCGGCCGCAGAAACCCAACCCTGATGGCGGGCCTGTCGGCGCTTACGGGCGTGCCGGTCGAGCCTGTCGAAGCCGTCGGCTGGGACGGCGATGCAATCGAAGCCCAGGCATTCGGATTTCTCGCCGTCCGGTCACTGCGCGGCCTGCCGCTCAGCGTGCCATCGACGACGGGTGTGCCGGTGCCAACCACCGGCGGGCAACTTCACCACGCGGCCTGAGTGTCTCGGGCCAAGTGCCTGGCAACGCGTATTTCTAATGATGCGGATCTAGTGGCGTTGGGGAAGATCGAGAAACGCGTAGCGGTCCCCGCTGGTCACTCGCAGCGTAATCACATCGTCATCGCGCAAAACAGTTTAGCGGATTTCAACGCCTGCCTCGCCGGCGCCCCACAACGCCCGGTACATGTCCGGCAGATTGTCGACCGGCACACCTTCGACCGACAGGATGGCATCGGCTGCGCGAAACCCGGCGCGCTCACCCGGACTGTCCAATGTCACGCCGGTGACGTTTAGGCGGTTTTCCACCTTGGTGACGTGGACGCCCACCCAGGGGCGCGGCGTCCGGGAAACCCGTCCGGTACTGACCATGTCATCAAAAACCGGAAGCAGCTCATCTATCGGCACGAACATGTTGCCGGGCCGACTATCTCCGTCTTCGCCGAGCGGTTCTTCAAGATAGAGCGAACCGACACCGGCCAGCGCGCCGTCGGGCCCGATCAATGCCGCACCGCCCCAATAGGGATGCAGCGGTGTCGTAAACACCGCATTGTCGAGCATGTATTCCCAGGAGCCGGAGAATTCCTGGCGCGCGACCACGCTGGCCGCGATTGCCTGCTCGAACCCGCCATACCCTGAGATGACCACGGGATCGCCGGCCACCAGGTTGCGCGCCGAGCCGAGAGCCAGCGGCGCGATATCCAATGCATCGACCGCGCGCACCATGCCTAGGCCGGTTTCATGATCATAAGCAATTGCCTCCCCCACCACGGGTTCGGCACGGCCGAGGATCGTAATGGTGACATCACGCGCTTCGACGATGATGTACCCGACGGTGAGGATCAGCCCGTTCTCGTCGATGACGATACCTGCGCCCTCTCGCTCGGGTCCCAGCGTAGAAGCGGTCGAACAATATTCATCGACATCGGCATGCAGGCCGACGACGGCGGCGAGTGCGAGGTCGAGATCGTACGCCAGAGTGTCGCGATCAGGCCGCGGCGCGGTTGCCAGTGAGGGGTGCAGCAGCTGCAGCAATCCGGCGGGCCGGTGCCCGTTGGCCATCGGCACACCCACCATCAGGAATCCTCTGCCGCCTTGGCATCTGCGGCGCCGGCAACCCGCTGCGCCAGCGACGCCGCCATGAACGGATCGAGGTCGCCATCGAGCACCGCCTGAGAATTTGACGTTTCCACCTCGGTCCGTAGATCCTTGACCATCTGATACGGATGCAGAACGTAGGAACGAATCTGATGGCCCCAGCCAATATCGGTTTTGGCATCCTGTTCGGCCTGCGCGACTTCCTCGCGCCTGCGCAGCTCCGCTTCGTAGAGCCGCGCGCGGAGCATGCGCATCGCCTCGGCTCGGTTGCGGTGCTGCGATCGGTCGTTCTGACAGGCAACCACGATACCCGACGGAAGATGGGTAATACGGATCGCGCTGTCGGTGGTATTGACGTGCTGGCCACCCGCACCCTGTGAGCGGTAGGTGTCGACCCGCAGGTCGCTGGGATCGACCTCGACATCGATCTCGTCGTCGATTTCGGGATAGACCCAGACGGACGCAAAGCTGGTATGTCGCCGCGCGCTGGAATCGTACGGTGAAATCCGGACAAGCCGGTGAACGCCGCTTTCGGTCTTCAACCAGCCATAGGCGTTATGCCCCTGCACGCGGATAGACGCGGATTTGATGCCTGCTTCTTCGCCCGGGCTCTCATCCATCAGCTCCACCTTGTAGCCATGCCCCTCGGCCCAGCGACTATACATGCGATACAGCATCTGAGCCCAGTCCTGGCTTTCGGTGCCGCCGGCGCCTGCGTTTACCTCAACGAAACAGTCATTCGCATCCGCTTCACCAGATAGTAGCGTTTCCAGTTCTTGGGTCGCGGCCTGTTTTTGCAGGCGGACAAGCGTCTCCTCGGCCTCGGCGACGATCTCGGCGTCGTCTTCGGCCTCACCCATTTCAATCAGTTCAACGCTATCCCGGAGCTCCTGTTCGAGCGTCGTGAAATCGTCAATGGATTTTTCCAGATGGCCGCGTTCGCGCATAACTTTCTGCGCCCGCTCCTGATCGTTCCACAGATCCGGATCTTCGGCTTCCGCGTTCAGTTCATCCAGTCGTTTTGTGGCCTGGTCGGGGTCAAAGATGCCTCCTCAGCAGTACCAGCGACTGCTCGATCTTGTCGGCCAAAGCCTGCATTTCCGCCCGCATGATATCTCCCGTTGGATATAAACCCGAAACCTGGCGACAGAACAGCCATCGGATACCTCACCCGTAACGAGGCGTATTCGGCCATGTCTGTCGTTACCGTCGGTAAGTGCCGGACATAACCGCAGTCGTCAATACAGATCGCGCAGTTTACGCGCCGGCGACACAACACCACTGGCCGGCTGCATGGTCCCGCCGCCACCACCACTACTGCCATCCAGAACCCGTCCGCGCCGTATCGGCACCGTACCGGGCAGGAATGCCTCCAGAATGGTGCGGCGTGTGCCGGGCCGGGAAGGCCGACCCGTCTTCGGGTCGATCCGAACAAGCTGCAGGCCGGGTGGCACCCGGAATGGAATGGCCGGCTGACTTTTCAACGCTTCTTCCATGAATTTCTTGAACACCGGTGCCGCAACGGACGAGCCGGTCTCTCCCTTGCCCAGGGGCGTCGGATTATCAAAGCCGACATACACGCCGACGGCAAGATCGGGCGAGAACCCGACGAACCATGTATCGCGGCTGTCATTGGTCGTTCCAGTCTTGCCCGCCAGCGGCTTTCCAATAGCATTGATCCGCCGCCCGGTTCCGCGTTTTACAACACCTTCGAGCATCGAGACGATCTGATAGGCAGTTTTGGGGTCGGCAATCTGGTCCCGGTTGTCGGGCAAAGACGGTTCAGACTCGGCGTTCCATTCGGTATCACGACAGGCATCGCAGTCGCGCCGGTCATGCCGGAAGATGGTCTTGCCGGTACGGTCCTGGATCTTGTCGATCAGCGTCGGGCGGACTCGCTTACCGCCATTGACGAGCATGGCATAGGCCGTCGTCAGCCGCATCAGCGTCGTTTCCGCCGAACCGAGCGACATCGATAGCAGCGGCTGCAAATCGTCGACCACCCCGAAACGCTTTGCATATTCGACGACTGCTTCCATCCCGATATTCTGCGCGAGCCGGACAGTCATCAGGTTGCGCGACTTTTCTAGCCCAAGCCGCAACGGGCTCGCCCCGTAAAACTTGTTCGAATAATTCGCGGGCCGCCAACGCCCGAGGCCGGACCCCTGATCAATAACGAAGGGTGCGTCGAGTATCTGGCTTGACGGCGTAAAGCCTTTATCGAGCGCCGCCAGATAGACCAAGGGTTTGAAGGCCGAGCCGGGCTGGCGCCGCGCCTGGGTCACCCGGTTGAACTCGCTCAGCTCCGCCGAGAACCCGCCCGACATCGCAAGCACCCTGCCGGTATGCGGATCAAGCGCCACGACCCCGCCACTGACCTTCGGCACCTGACGCAGCCCGTAGGTGTTTTCCGGCCAGTTTTCATCCTTGTTCTTGCGCGTCACGGCCTGAACAGCAACGACATCGCCCTTGGCTAACACGTCCGACGGCCGCTTGATACGCGGGCCTCGCTTGCCCTTTTTATCGACCGGACGCGCCCAGCGCATCTCCGCAAACGGGATCGCGCCCGTCGTGTTATCGGCAAAGCTCAGATTGACCTCCCTGTCAGTCAGGCCGGTCACCACAGCAGTTTTCCAGTCAACGACATCGGATGGCAGTGCGAGGCCGGCGAGGCCCTTGCGCCAGTCCTTTGCCAGGTCGACGCTGCCGAGCGGGCCGCGCCATCCATGGCGGCGGTCATAGGCTGACAACCCGTAGCGCAACGCAGAATCGGCGATACGCTGGAGACGGGAATTCAGGGTCGTTCGGACAGAAAGCCCGCCACCGTAAAGGCCTTTATCGCCGTACCGGTCTTGCAGCTCGCGGCGAACTTCCTCAACGAAGTAGTCGGCGCGCGCGACATCGACCCGCGAAGACGGATGGACAGTGACGGGATTTGCCATTTCAACAGCGACTGTCGTCAACGCGACAAAACCGTCGGAGGCCATGCGGTTCAGCACGTAATCGCGCCGGTCCCGGGCCGCCTGCGGCCGGCGCACCGGGTTGTAGTTATTCGGCGCCTTGGGCAACCCGGCAAGGAATGCGGCTTCGCCAAGGGTCAGTTCGTCGAGGGATTTGTCGAAATAGTTCAACGCCGCCGCGGCAACACCGTATGAGCCAAAGCCCAGATAAATCTCGTTCAGGTAGAGCTCGAGAATGCGGTCTTTTGTGAATGCGCGTTCAATCCGTAGCGCCAGAATGACCTCCTTGGCCTTTCGGGCAATCGATACTTCGTTCGTGAGTAGAAAATTCTTTGCGACCTGTTGGGTGATGGTCGACGCACCGATCGGCCGCCGGTTGCTGCCCATACGGCTGATATTCGTTGCCATGGCGCGGACGATTCCGGAAATGTCTATCCCCGGGTGCGTATAGAAGGTTTTGTCTTCCGCCGACAAGAACGCCTTGATGATCTGTTTGGGCATTGCCTCTATCGGCACGAAGACGCGCTTCTGGCGCGCGAACTCCGCCATGAGGCGGCCATCGCCGGCATGAATACGGGTAACGACGGGCGGATTATAATCGGCTAGTTGCTGATATTCCGGCAGACCTTTGCCAAAATGATAGAAACCGTAAAGCACGGTGCCTGCGCCGGCGACTGCCAGCACAACGACTATCAAGAACATTGCCGCCAGAATTCTCATCACACGCTTTCAGAGCCTACCCGCCAATGCCCCCCCGTTGACGCAACAATCAACGGACGGCTCGAACTCGCCCCAATATACTACAACTCTTAATGCGGCCTAATTATGGCCTATTTAGCGCCTGTTGGCGCTGAAAATATCGCTCCACGGCGGTCGACATGGCCGTCGCCATCCGCTTGCGTTTGCGGGGGTCGCGGAGCATGCGTTCGTCGGTTCGGTTGGACAGATACCCCAGTTCGACCAAAACAGAGGGGATATCAGGCGCTTTCAGGACCGCAAAACCGGCAAAACGGTGGGTATTACGCAGTAATTTGCGTGTTTTACCCAGTTCATCGACTAGTTTTCGCGCAAAAACTGCTGATTCATTCATCGTTTCGCGCTGAGCGAGATCAATCAGGATGTTCACGACGTCATTCGACTGATCGTCGAGATCGACACCGGCAATAAGATCGGATTTGTTCTCTTTACGCGCCAGGGCACCGGCCTCCTTATCGGAAGCCCGTTCGGACAAAGTGTAGACCGACGTTCCCCGCACCTTGCTGTTGCCGATGGAATCTGCGTGCACCGAGATAAACAGATCTGCGCCGGCCCGTCGTGCGACAGCTATCCGGTCACGCAGACGAATAAAGACGTCACGATCGCGGGTCATCCTTACCCGGAACTTGCCGCTGGCCAGCAGGCTTTGCCGCAATTGGCGGGAAAATGCGAGGACGATGTGCTTCTCCCAAACACCGGACCTGCTCATCGCCCCAGGATCGACACCGCCATGACCGGGGTCAATCACAATCAGCTTTTTCTCGTCGGGCCGGGCAGGCTTGCGTTTGAAGGGCACCGGAACGGGCGACGTGCGAGGTGCCGCGGCTGTTGCCACCGGTTTGCGGGCCGGGCGCTTGTTAGACATCAGGAATGCCTGGCGGCTGGTCTTTGCTATATCGACAACCACCCGATAGGACCGGTTTTTGCCAGACGGCGAAATGATGAATGCCTTTGCGACCCGAACCGGCCCTGTGGAATCCAGCACTAATCTGGACAAGCCGGGTCTGAACAGACCAAAACGCATGCCGGTGACCAGCCCCCCAGTCGGGGGATTGCGCAATTTCGGCGACCAAGTGACCTCCGACATGTCGAGCACGACGCGGTAGGGCTGCGGCAGGACGAACGAATTGAACTTCACCGGCCGGTCGAGTTCCAACACGATGCGGGTCTTGCCCGGATAGGCACCGATCCTGACATCTGTCACCTGGGGCGCAGCTGCCATGGCAATCGTCGGCGCTATCGCCACGCCGGACACCGTCACAGCTACAGCCAGGGAAAAGGATAGTGTTGCCCATGCAGGAATCACCATGGCGAGAGCCGCCACAGACGCGGCCGGGACACGTCCGATGAGTGCAAATATTCCTGTCACGTCACACATTTAGCGGGTTAAAAAACTTAGTATACCAGATATATCCGAATATGGCCTGTCTTTTCAACGCTTTCGACCAATGCAACACCGTTAATATAAGTTGTACAGGCGCGGGCTGAGGTCTATTCTATCATTGCGAACGTCCGTAGGTGGAGCGGAGACACTCTCCGCGTACTGCGGCCCTCTTGAATTCGGCGCAAATATCCTCGTTTTGAATATCTGCGCGAAATGGCGGAACGGCTGCGCTTCTTGTCTACGGTATATGGAACCCAAGTCCGGACCCGCGCACATGCGGGATCCCGCGAACCATGCAAGTCCCTGCCCTGGCGGTATCCCAATTGGAGAAGCCCCATTCTGCAGGTCGACGATGGCGCGTCCGGGTTTGATGGTGCGGCACATTTTTGATCGGTCGTTCGCACGACGGAGATGTCGCCTCGCCGGAGAAATACTATGTCTAAGCGCATGCTTATCGATGGCGCGCATTCCGAAGAGATTCGGGTCGTCGTCACAACCGGTACCCGTCTCGATGAATACGATATCGAGACAACTTTCAAAAAACAGGTCAAAGGCAACATCTATCTCGCGAAAGTCACGCGGGTAGAACCTTCCCTGCAGGCAGCTTTTGTCGATTTCGGTGGCAACCGCCACGGCTTTCTGGCTTTCAGCGAAATTCATCCTGACTACTATCAGATCCCAGTTGACGACCGCCAGGCACTGATCGAGGAACAGGAAGCCCTCGAAATGGAGGCCCGCGCGGCGCGCGAGCATCTTGAGGATATAGAAGGCGGTGTCGCCGAGGTCGAGGTCAACCAGGACGATGTCCCCGAACAGCCTGACCATGACGATCTGGCCGACGACGATTCTGACGACGAACAGGTATCGGCCTACAGTGAAGAAGACACCGCTGCGGAAGACACGGGCGATGAAGACACGGGCGATGAAGACGGGGGCAAAGAATCTGCTGCTTCCGACGAAAATGGCGAAGAATCGGGCGACGTCTCTGACCCCGGCCCTGTCGCTGCCGACCCCGATGTCGAGGAAGCACTGGAAGCCGCCGAGAAGTCATCCTCGCGCCGCACACGCTCCATGCGCCGCTACAAGATCCAGGAAGTCATCAAGCGGCGCCAGATCCTGCTGGTACAGGTGGTCAAGGAAGAGCGCGGCAACAAAGGCGCAGCGCTTACGACCTACATCTCCCTCGCCGGGCGCTATTGCGTGCTGATGCCGAACTCGTCGCGTGGCGGTGGGATTTCGCGCAAGATCACGGTCTCCAAGGAACGTCGCAAGCTGCGCGACACGCTAAACTCCCTCGATATGCCGCAGGGCATGGGGGTCATCATCCGGACGGCCGGGCTTGAACGGAACAAGGCCGAAATAAAACGCGATTTCGAATATCTTATCCGGACCTGGGATGAGGTGCGCGATAAGACGCTTGAATCGAGCGCGCCGGCGATGGTCTATGAAGAAGGCGATATCATCAAGCGCGCCATCCGCGACGTCTACAGTAAAGAAATCGAGGAAATTCAGGTCGAGGGCACCGAGACCTATCAGACCGCCAAGCGCTTCATGCGCCTGATGATGCCGAGCCATGCCAAACGGGTTCAGCAATACCGCGACGACACAATCCCGCTCTATCAGCGCTTTCAGATCGAGCAGCAACTCGACGCGATGCACAACCCGGAAGTCCAGCTTAAATCCGGCGGCTACATCGTCATCAACCCAACCGAAGCGCTGGTCGCGATCGACGTAAACTCCGGCAAATCGACCAAAGAGCGCAACATCGAAGAAACCGCGCTCAAGACGAACATCGAAGCGGCTGAGGAAGTCGGTCGGCAGTTGCGTCTGCGCGATCTCGCAGGTCTGATCGTGATTGATTTTATCGACATGGAAGACGGTCGGAACGTTCGCAAGGTCGAAGGCCGCCTGCGCGAGGCAATGAAGACCGACCGCGCGCGTCTGCAGATCGGACGGATCAGTAATTTCGGCCTGCTTGAACTGTCGCGCCAGCGTTTGCGGCCGAGCCTGTTGGAGACCAGCTCCCAGATCTGCCCGCATTGCCGCGGGACCGGCACGATACTGTCAACGGAATCGATGGCCATGCGCGTGTTGCGGGCGATCGAGGAAGAAGGCATCCGCATGCGGACCAGCGAGATCACGGTCAAGGTGCCGACCGAAGTAGCGCTGTATATCCTCAACCAGAAACGCTCCACGCTGGTCGATCTGGAAGCCCGTTACGGTTTCCAGGTAATTCTTGAAGGCGACAATTCCGTTATCCCGCCTGATATCGATATTGAGCGGGTCAAGGGTCGGCCCGAACCGACTGCCGGCCAGCCGGCACGCGGCACATCGACGGACATTACCAACACGACGGAAGAAGACGCTGCCGACGCAGCAGATGCCGCAGCCGCCGCAGCTGACGACGCCGAAGTCACTGAAAGCGCACCGTCGGGTGAAGGCGAAGAGAAGCCGAAGCGCGCGCGTCGCCGGCGCGGACGCCGGCGCCCCCAGGGTGACGATAACAAGAGTGACGACGACAAAACCGATGACGCCGAAGTCGAAGCAGGCAACGCCAGTGAAGGATCTGAACAGCCCGACGCTGTGGCTGCCGACGCAGATGCCGGCACCGGCACGGTGGACGGAGACGCTGCCGACGGCGAGAGCGATGGCGAGGAAAAACCTGCACGCCGCCGCCGCCGGGGACGCCGCGGCGGTCGCCGCCGCAATCGGAGTGCCGATGGAG
>MEHZ011562568.1_pt1 | contig 12920 bp, 3 predicted proteins | sample 897221 | NCBI WGS metagenome assembly MEHZ01 (sample SAMN05514161, study PRJNA337945) | marine metagenome | isolation source: marine surface water | place: Arctic Ocean | collected 2007-12-13 | reverse complement strand
AGCGGCGCCTGCGAAGGGGCCGTGCTTGTGCGCCGGGTCCGAGGCGGCGCCGTCCTGCGGGCGGCCTGTGGCAAGGCGCCGTTGGGTGTGCACCTCGTTGCGGTGTGCGCGCTGGGACGGAGAAAGTGACGCCTGTCAAGCGGTGCTAGCGCTTGCGGGTGTTGCCGATAGCAGTCGACTCACAGTTCTCGAGGTGCCGTATTCTTGTACGTGATGAGGTCGTACGATAACGTCAGGGTGATTGCTCAGTGCGAATGGCACTACAAACGGATTCAACGATGCGCGCGCAAGGACCGGAGGGAATACAACGGTCACCTTGCTATGAATATTAAAGTTTAAGATTCGACGGACTGTGGATGTTTATTTTCAGAACCGTGCGATTGGTGTCTACAATCGCTGTATTTATAGCTCGTCAAATCGTCATCTCAAACTTGGCGGCTTTCCTCGACCTCGTCTGGGGATCTCCAGGCCCCGTTTTGGGGATCTGTGAGCCTCGTCTCTCACATCCTTGACTTCGCGTCTCACACATCCTTAGTCCGATCTTAATTGCCTTACTATTGAACTTTCATGATTACAGACGAGATTCATGATTCCTGATCTCTAATTCGATAGTATCGGCTCAGGCCTAGTCTGGGGGACCGGCTCCGATAGCATTATCTCGGGTCCGACTCCGCTCCGATAAGGCCTAGACTAGGCTTTTCTATTGATCTCGAACTTTCCAATGCAGTGCTATCGATAACGTGATTCGGGTCTAGTATCCGATTCCGATAACGTTTCTTATCGATAGAACTGTATCACATGGGACAAGTTCCTGAGACTTCTAGCGCGCTTACGTATTCTACTTGTACGCTGTTCTTCTCCACCTCTAGGTGAACTTCTGTTTTCCCACGGACTCTTTTGGACCGGTTTTCCAAAGCCATTCCGTGGCTAGCTGTTTTGCGCCTCCACGTGTCGTGCTCGTAATAATACTGTATGCACCACGTGTCGCCGTATGAGCCGCGAGGCTTCCTGGTGATTTTCTAGTCTCCCCAGTGCCTGTGCTCATACACATGTCCACTTCTCGATCTTCATCGCAGTGGTACTTGTACCTGTGGTACTATCCTACTCGGATATCCCACAATCTTCTGTTCTACTTGCTCACCCTTTGAGCTCACCCCCGGATCTCTTGTACCTTGCTTGGTACTCGAGATCACCTTCTCAAGGGTGTTTACTCACGTTCTAGAGCCGGTGGTATTGGGGTGGTTCCACCCCATCCCGTCAGGTTCGGTACGAGTCTTGCGATGTCAGGCTTAGGATTGGCCTTCGTCAACACATCGCTCGGGTTGTCCCGTGTGCACACTCGTCGTGGGCATATCTCGCCAGTCTCATAGGCTTCCTTGGCATAGTGATATGCCAGCAGAATATGCCTATTCTGTGTGCTGACCTTGCCTTCCTTGGCAAGCATGTTCGCATTGATGTTGTCTCCAAGACATATGGTTGGCCCGTCGACGAACTCGCCTAAGTTCATTTCCTTGAACAGGTTCCTGATCCACACCACAGTACGCGCGGTGTGCGCCAATGCCATGTACTCGGCATGTGACGACGAGAGCGCGATATGATCGTGCTTCCGTGAGCACCATGCAATCGGTGCATTCATGAAGTAGATGCAATAACCGTATTGGCATTTGCTGTCTTTGGGATCGGGTTTGAACGAGGAGTCGTAGCACGCCAGTACCTGGCGGTTGCCATCCGAACTGTATCGGATTCCTCTGTCCTTCTGGCTATCCATGTAGGATAGCATGTGGAGAGCATGTTCATATGCTTTGTCCGTTGGAGTTGACATTAGGCGGCATAGTTGGCTCGCCCCGTATGACAACTCCGGTAGGCACTGTCGTGCGGCCCATAGGATTGAGCCGGTCATCGACATGTACCCGCGTTTGATATTGGCCTCGTGCATTCGTTTGGCTTCGTGCTCGTCCTCGGGAATCTCACTTCGTGATAGCATTTCCTTTGGTGGATACGGGGTGTCACGCGGCTTCTTGAAGAGCTGCTCACATGCACCTCGATGCTCGTCGCAAGTGTTAACAATGAATCCTGGTTGAGTCAGATTCATAAAGGTTGTCTTCCCGTCTTGTGATATTTCACGCCTAACTCCGAGTAGTTCCTGCACGTCGCAAATCTTGAGCTCAAATGTTTCCTTGAACATAGCACACACTTCCTCGAGATCCTTGATGTTAGCTCCCACGCATTGTACGTCGTCGCACCATGCGGAGAGGTAGATCTGTCGCCCGCGTGGATTGCGTAGCACGTACAGACAAGGGTCTGATCGTGTGTTATGCGCTTTAAAACCTCCGGTGTTAAAACGCTTCAAGATAAAAGTTTGCAAGTGCTTGATGAATTTTCTCGAACTTGAGGGCACTCCGTAAAGGGCTCGATCCATCACCGCAAAGAGAGGACGTCCGTTCTTATCGAAGCGTTCCGCTCCCTTTGGGTATCGTAGAGCCACACGTTCGTGATTAGCGATTGGCACGCTAGCGAACGCGTTCTTGATATCCCACTGGAATCTTGCGTACCCTTTTGCACAGCACAATGCCATCAACAATCTAGTTACTTCAAAACTGGGTGTTGGTGCGAACGTGTTGCCATAATGGATACCTTTCTTCATGAAGTGTGGTGATCCCACCACACAGCACCGTGCTTTGGCGCGGTCGAAGGTACCCAGCGGAGTCCACTTACATGTCAGTACGATGTTCAGTGGTACGAAAGAGGATGAAATCCCCATGGCTCTGATCTGATCATAGGTTAGATCGTGTATCAAAACCTTCATGCTTTCGAGGGCGGCTAGCTCCACCTCGATTGCTTCCAACCAGATCTTGGCATCGGGTCGACCCTCGATGTCTCGGACCGTCCGTGGTGCCATTACTCGTCCAGTTCTCGGGTTGATAATGGGTTCACCGCGTTTGACAGAATTCTCTTTGGATTTCTGCTTTTGTGCTTTGCAAAGCACAATGTCATGCGGTTGGTCTGCGCCTTTACCCACTGTCACGTCGATCAGTCCGTTAGCGTTGATGTGAAGATGTGTCTGACTTCCATCTCGCCACGCGATATCCTGTCTTGTGAGTATGGTCTTGGTGGAATAGGGATCCACAATCTGTGGTTCCCAGTTGTGGACCTGGCTGCTGGCCAGAATTCCTAGAGTCATGAGTGTGGGCGTGATACGCCTAGCACCATGACCAATGCGCGCCATAAGAGCGCGGAGCTTCGAACCTGCCTCAGTGCGGTCTTGCTCATGTACACAGTGCTCTGTAGCATATGTGTATGCCTCACGCAGTGCTGTTTTGTCCACGGTTGCCCGTGTTACACTGTCGTGACATTTCTCGTTCGTGATCACAGATCCGAGCACAGCACGTGCCACGCGTATGTTTGCGTGTTCCGTATTGCCAGCATTCTGTTTCATACGAGTCTGTTCTTTGAGTTTCTCCCAAAGTCTACCTGAGGGGATCGGGAATCGCTGTCCGTCCAGGAGCGTTTGCTGCGAACCTCGCCCCCACGGATAGTGAAACCGAGCACCCCCGGTTCCTGTGCAATTAACACCGCGTGCTCCAAACGCTGGCCCCAGCCATGCGTAGTACAGCTTGGACTCAGATACATCGAGCCCTAGCTTAATGCACACTGCGTTGAACGCGCCACCACGTGGCGCCGTGATTGATGGCAGGCCATAATCGTCCCACTCAGAAAAGCTGATTTCGAAGTGTTGGTCGACCGTGGGTGGTACGCCATGGGTGGGAATCGGCAAGTTATGGCCTTTCCAGTTAAATAATCGGTCTGCCCAGGGCAGCCCGTCATCATCTGCACCGTCGGGTGGTGCCCCGGCGGCTCTTTCTTGTGGCCTTGCTGTTCGTTGCCTCTTTGCCTCTTGGTCGCGGTCGGTGCGGGCGGCTGGGTTAACACCCGCCGTGCGCCCTGTGCGCCCTTTTGCCCATTTACGTGGGCTATCCTGCTTGCGTCTTTGCTGCCTTCTGCGCATTTCTGGCTCAGGTTGAGCCAGATCGTCTCCCTTTGCTTGGGAGCGCTTGGGATCATCCAGTGCGCTTTGTATTTCAGCGGCAGTGGCTGTTTCCCAGTCGATGCGACGCCCTGTGAGCGGCGCAATGACATTGTGACCCATATCATGACACAACTCCTCCATTAGTGCTAGAGGCAGCTCGTCAGTGTCCGGGCCCTCATTGGCCTTGCACTGCAAGTCAGTACCATGATCAGTTGTCCAGTCCACGTCGGGACCAGGATCATGGATTCGTTCTGCAAAATACAATTGCATTTCGCGAAGATCATAATCTTCATGCGTTCCGTCTCTGAATGTCACGGTCCACAGCCTTGATTGTGGATCGTACAATCTCACAGTGCCTAGGTATAGACCTGTGTCAAAGCGCTTCCAGAACACTTTTCCGATTAGTTGCCTGGGATTTCCGATTAGGAGACCCGGGTCGAACCTTCGCTGTGCGTCTAACGCGCCCCCCATCGTTATGCCTGATGCCTTTAAGTGGTCTAGCAGGCCGATGTTTGGTTGCGCCTTTTGCTCCAACGTCAACTTTTGTGACGTTCTTACGATTCGCCCCGTTTCTGTGTGGGCGTAGACCCAGCCTTCAGCGTCGGTCATCACGATACTAGGTGTGCCACCTTCGTGGAGTGGCCCGGTCTTCAAAGAGACCACAGGCGTCCACACCTTCCGTCGTGCTGCCGTAAGACTGCTTAGGTTGGGTATCGTAATGATATTCTTCAGGTGAATATCGGCATCCGCGGGCGGCACTGTTAGCCGATCCGGGGCGCCTGTACCTGGCTCTTGAGCAATGTTGAGAGCTGCATGGTATCCCATGCCTGCAGGCAGCTTCAGTTGCACGTAGTTGCGACTGTACCACCTTGCACTCTTTGGTCCAGCGAATGGACAGAAGAAACTGCTCGTCTTACCCACCATACCTGCTGCGATGCCCCATCGGCACGTAGGAGTGTCGATGTTGGACCCGCGCAATTGTGCTTGGTGTACAAGACATAAAGCGCCAATGGGAATCAAGGCGTGCAACAGTTGGTTGCAGTCGCTTCTTGATATTTGGTAGCGCGACATTTGCTCCAGAGGCCTCACGGCGTCACCACTGTGAACCGTGGATGCGAATTTGTGAATAGGGAACAAATTACGCAGCATAACCGCCTGCTCCATCGCGATCTTCCAGAACGCAGTGGGTAGTCGGTTTTCGTACAAGATCATCTTGGTGGTATGCACCACAAAACGCACGGCAGCTTCGGCTGCGGCGTTAGTACGATGATCGTCTGTTGAACTTGGAGAATTCAACTTTAGTGTTACCCCGAGCTTCTTCAGTTGTTCGGCCGTATCTTTCTCAAAGGCCCAGCTTCCATCCATATCCGATTTGATTTCGGAGAAGATTTTGTATGGAAACATGCTGAAGTAGCTCTTGGCTCGCATGCCTGTGATAATTTCAATGATCTTTGCACCGAAATTCTTCGTTTTGCCGTATGCACAAACGTAGTAGCCACTAGCCAAGCACCTCATCACCAGCGCGTACTGTGCACCGCAAAATGCGGGCGTGTCGCGCATGAACACAATGTCAGCCGTGAAGGCAAAACCTGGTAGTTCTGGTGCATGTGGTGCTCTGCTCTTGGAAACGGCGTGGCGCAGAAATTTGCCGCCAGCCATTGCACATAAACTGCACGTTTGGCCATCCAGCTGTGACCCCATATGCCCATATCTTCTATGCAGGTCCGCAATACTGGACTTGGCCTCGCGACTAGCCATGGTTCTCCTAACGCCTGAGATCCCAGCAGAATCGAAATCGCTGAGAAACTCGATCTGCACTGGCGTCAGATCTGAGTCATGATCACGATTTTCGGGTGCAGTGCGCACAGATCCCGAAATCGATCGAGAATCTGGGTCCGAGGCCGCGGCCGGGTTGGAAATAGGACCGACTCCATCTTGCGCGTGGAGCGTGCCACGTCTCCTTGCACTCTGCCGCAAGCTTGCTTGGTCACGGCCAGGGCCACGGTGAGTGAGGCTGTCGCCTTCACCCTCGCTGCCTGCATCCGAGCCCGCTGCACTCCCGCGCACTGCGCCCGCGGTAGAAAAGCTATGTGCGCTCGAACCGCGCGCTGCGCGCGTGCTTGCGCGCGTTGCCGCTGCAGCATTGACCGCGCGCTCGCCCCCGCGCCGCGTACTTGTAGGCCTATGGAGGGCTGGGTCTACGGCGGAAGCCGAGAGCGATCCCGTGCCTTGTTGCAGCCTGACCCCGCGCTGGGTTGCGGTAAGGGCCTGCACGTCGGCTGGGTCGTGACTGAGCGCCCTAACCCTGTGCCTTCCGACCGGACCGTCATCGGGTCCGGCTGCATCTGCATCAAATGTCTCCCCTACAGGACGTGGGTCCCTTCGGACCTCTCGGGCAGAATGTTGATGTACACGTGCACTGGCTGTGGCTTCACCCTCCGGCACAGCGCCCGCCTGGTGAACCAGATCGGCGCCCTGCATGGGTGCGCCACGCGCACTCTTTGGCCTTGCCAAATTGAGTCGCTTCTCGTGCATGCAGTACTCGCCGTGGCACGCGTCTTCGCTTTCGTAATCGCCACACACGCGGCACTGCTTGTCCTCCTTGGTATCATATAATGAGGAGGTGTTGATAGGGCGCTTTCGACCACCCACTGTGGGGCAGCGCTTTAGGCGCCCCCTATCCCTTGTGGGGGTTGGCGTGCTTTTGCGCGCCGCGCCGCTGACAGCGCCCCCTTCGCCATGCAGACCGCCTCCGCCTATTGTTTCGCGGCCATGCTCCAGGTGGAGCTCCAATCCTCGCTGAAGTCCAGGTGCCATAGACAGTCGTCGGCGCCTGGCCGTGCATGCAGGAGTGGAAGCGTCTGGTGCGCCACCACTTTCGCTGCTGCTCAGCGTGATTGGTTCTCCCCTGCTTTCCCCTGGCGTTGGTGCTAAGGGTGATTCGGTCTCGGCGGAATACGGATTGTGTCCGTCTTCCTCCAACTCGAACGCCCCACTCACGCACTCCCAACCGAGTGGACCGGCTGGGTGGAGAAGCGCCAGTCTACTTGTCACTTGTGTGACACGCTGGCGTGCTCGGGGATGGACGGCGTCTCCGCCACTGAAGCCGTAGCTCTCGGTGTCGTGTGCACATGCCCGCAGGCTGTGTCGCACGTCGTCATCGGCGTCACCATCTTCCGGTGCGCCTTTCCCCTCGCCTTCGAAATCGAATTTAGGATTAAACCCCATTCGATCCATAGTTTTATCGTTGGGTTTCCCCACGACGCGCGCCCCGTTAACAACCGTGTTGATCAACACGTTGTTAGGGAGTGCCCTTTCCAGTACCGCTACAGTGTCCTGCAGCTGCGCAATCTTGATGTTGAACGGCGTTTCCTTTACGCCGCCCTCTACACCCAGGTCGATCAGCGTGCTCGTGCGCCCCAGTTTGCGGCTCAAGGCCTGCATGGTGCGCTCTGCCGCTCTGCCTGCCTGCATTGCGATTGCTTCGGTCTTTCCCACACACACGTACGCCACGAAGGCGCGTCTGGTAGCATCCCAATTTAGTGGAATGGTCTCTTGGTCCCCACTGAAACGATTCTTTCGTTCTATGCAACAGCTCCGGGTACCCGTAACGTCGTCGTTAACGAGTCGGAGAGAGTACCCGGCTGTTGAGAAGAGACTGGAAAATGACATCAGAGAATCCGATAGGGATGGCATGGTATCGATAGCCAGTTGAACAAATTGGCCGTTCTCCGTTTGGTAATCATGCGCCCGGGGTATCGCCGGGTCCTGGGGGTTCATAATGTACGTGTTGATAGTTCCCTTGAGGGAAGCACGTACCGCCGGAGCGCGTGATGAGAAACCACTCACTCTAGCGTCCGATTTCTTAGCTCCCATTAGAAACGGTTCCACGCACGCATCGATCACGCTGTGCGTAGCGCCCGTGTCTAAACAGAGCGATAGAAAGCAGCAAGACTCGTTTAGGAGTCCTTGAGCTGCGCGAGCGCATCTCACATCTCGGCATGCGCTTTGAGGGTTAGAACACCCTTTTGCGTGCCTCGAATCCTCGAAGGGTTCCGTGATATTCTTGAGTAGGCTCGTGGACATGTTTTCATCCCCCCGTATGACTCGTAGCATGTAGCTAGACTCATCCCGGAGGTAACCCGAACGTTCAGATTGGTCTGAGTCACGCTCGAGTCGTGCCGCTCGTGCGAATCGCGGTTTAAAACCGCGCGCTGCCGCAGGGCGAGCTGCTCCCGTCGCCATGCTGCTGCGCCAGGAGCTGCTGTTGCTGCCTCCGGTGGAGCGGTTCGCCCCACCCCTGCCTCCGCCTCGACCGCCGCGACCGCTACTGCGGCCACGCGCGTTGCCTCGTCCTCCCCTGCCGGCTGGCCGGCTTCCGCGCTGTCCGCCAAAGCTGCGGCCCCCACCATATAGGGTGTTGTGGCCGCCCGTGTGCGAGACGAATCGCGCGCGTTGGGGTTGTGGCTGTGAGGTGGTCCTGTTGGCGTTGTGTTTGGTATGGCAGTCCGGGCATCTAAAGCGTGTGTTCGCCCCGTCGCACCGTGCCGCCAGATCGCTGAGGATCGGCTTTGAGCATCTTGACTCCATACAGGTGCGTTGTCCTGCCCGCCCCATTGGCGTAGAGGTTGCCATCCGCGCACGAATGTGCGGATGGTGTGCCTTGCTAGGCGCCATAATAGAGGCGTAGGCTGCGAGCTGTCCCTCGCAGTCGTTGCTCATGGTCATGCACAGTGTTAGTGCCGAATCCTCGTATTCAGGGGCACATCCCTCAATGTACGGCTTTAGGGTTTCCCCTAGCGTCTGGGGATGTTTTGAGTGTAGGATCATAGCTGCACGGTAGCAGCATTGGGTCCATTTCACTTTCAAACGGTGGCGAATTCCGTGTTGGATCACCTTTCGCCATTCGCGAAGGAGTTCAATCGTGTCCCCCTTCTTGGCCAGAATCATATAGGCATCGTCCATAGAATCGAGCAGCATTGTGATTGCTCCCTCGGTCCTTTGGGACAGCTTCATTATATAGTAATGTAGCACTTGCAGTCCATGCATCTTGTGCCCTCTGTAAGTCGGACGATCCTTGGAGATCTGACCGAACGAACAGCCCTCAGCTGCGAGTTCGCATGCCTCGGGATGAGCCCGCAGTAGCAGTTGGTACAGTACACCATTTTGTTTCTGGTACTGGTCGCACAGCTCCTCGCTGTACTCATACCCAGCTTCATCCATGGTGGGCAGTTTGTCTTTTACCCAGACTGGTGCCACCCCCTTGGCCCGAACCAGTTTCCAGCAAGATGGTAATTCCCATTTGCTTGGCCGAGTAAGGTGTGCATATTCGTCGTGCACACGCTGCCACAGTGGTAGGAGAACCGAACTTTGTGTCGGTGTTGCCATTAGCAGGGTCAGAATTGCCCCGCACATTTTGATTCCACGCTCAGTGCTAGGAGTAGAATCCATGCACTCGGCGAGAATCGCTTTCCACTGTTGCATTTTGGAGAGAAGGTCTGCTTCCCTCATGCGCCCTAATGCTGGGATGCCGTAGTATTGTGTCAGCACCCCACGGATAGAAGCGTCTGTAGCCTGAATTGATTTTCCGAGATCCGTATGGATTTTGGAAATATCATCAGCTTCCGTGCTGCTTTTGCTCATGAGAGACAAGTCCTCGAGTGTGAGGCGGGTAATGTCCCCACCTCCCACATCGATTAAGCTGCGCTTTTGGTTGCTTTGAGATCGGAGTTCCAGCACGTGGCGCTCTGCTAGCACACTGCGGTGCCTTGTGCAGAACAGCCTGTCTAGTAGTGTCAAGACTTCATGCATGGCCCCACGTTGCGTTGAGTAGGGGTCCAAATTGGTAGCCCCAGCCAAATCTCGTATCCTTTGTTCCTTGCGCAGGTGTTCGCATTCACTTTCAAGAGTGTCGTGACGTGCTTTTTGATGTTGTTCACGTAAAACTAAATCAAGTCTTGTCCTCACGATTGTCTGTTCAGCACTGTTTGCCTCCTCTTCTAGATTTTCGATCGCGCTTTGTGCGCGAGCTAGATCCGAATTGTGTGAGAGCAACGCTGGCTCTAGCCTTTGCCTAGCTTCGTTTGTGACCTGCGTGGCAATTGCCACTGCAGTGTGCTCCTGCATTGTCTTTACAGCAGCCTCAATTTGGTCGATGTCTCCAGGTTGCATGCCATGCGCTCCTAGTAGTTCTGTGATTGTACGCATTGCGTCGTCTGGAAGATGAGATCCACCTGTCACTGCAAGCCTCATGCTTGCGCCCAGGGCGTCTTCAATTTTGCTAAAAGCAAGTGATTGTAGACGCGTTTGGGGCTTTGGTCTAGTAGGCCCATGTAGCTGCTGTGTCAAAACCACACTCTCCTCCCCCTCGGGTTGAGCCACGTTAAGGGTGGTGGGTGGGCTGGCAGTTGCAGCTGCCTGTCCTTGAATGGACGGAGGTTGCCATTGCGCCGGAAGTCCACTGTGGACAAACGGCAATGCATTGGCCGGGTACGCCGTGCCGGAGCTTGGTGTGCCCGTAAAAGCCACCCCTTGCTGTGCAGGGGGGGTAGTAGTCGTAGATCCGACTGAGCTTTGTGTTTGTGAGAAAACGCTCGCGTTTAACCCACTGCCGTCGCTGGAGGGCGGCGGTCCGCCTTGATTGCCGGCGGACATTTGCTTCCGTTGTTCGGTAGCTTGTTGTTTGTATTTTCAATACAAACTCCCTGTAATCTAAACTTTACTCTGCTCGAGAAGGAGGCCTTGTAAAAGCAAGGCCTTGCCAGCGTTCGTTAGTCACTAGCCAGGTGTCTTTGCGACGACGTAGGATATACGTACTGCCTGTGTTTGATATTCTCGATTTCTGTACTGACAACGAATCAAGTACTTGGTTGCGGCCTGCAGGTGGCCGGAGGAGCGAAGCTGGGCTTGACTATATAGAAGCCGAGCTGCGCAACAAAGTCGCTGTTCTGCCTTCAAAGATGTAGAGAAGAGCGAATTGTTGGTGAAAAATAAATTTTCTTGAAATTGTTGATCGGAAGAATCAGACGCCGCGAAAGTCCGCAGCGATCTGCTTTGCGAGAGCGCTCGGGCCGATGGCACGCGCCAGACGCGTCGGCTTGTAGTCCTCGAACGGCGTCAGGATGCGTTCCTCGAGAATGTCCCTGACGGCCTCGTAGGTGTAGGCCAGAAAAGTCGCACGGATCGTCTGCTGCTTGCGCGCGCCAGACGTGCCGGGTTTGAACGGAGTGTCAAGAGTGGCACTTACGATACGACTCGGGTTGGAGTTCGTGCCTTTGCTGAAGATGTCGCCGCTGCGCGCCTTGAACTTCGTACAGATCAGGAGCGTGTCGAACGTCGAAGCCAACAGCGTGCGGAGTGACGAGATACACTCTTCGCACTCTTCTGAGTACTTGCTGTGATCAGCGAGCACAGCCTTGTTGCAGTTGAACGTCACTGCCCAGCCGGCGTCGTTATCGAACACGTTGACCTCGTACTTGCCGCCGCCGCGGTTGGTGCAGCTGAAGGAGGTCTTGTTGGTGCCGTGCTTCAGGTCGAAGATGGGAGCAGGACTGCTCGCCGTCGTGATGGGGAGGCCGGTCACGGTCTCCTCTTCCACGGGCTGCTCCACTTCAGGCTGCGCGACGACTGGCGCCGCGAATGCAGGCTGAGCGACGTTCTCCGGAACTTTGCGACGCTTGGCGAGGTTGACTTGCTCGTCAACACACACTTCTTCGTTGACGTACTCTTCTTTGCTGAAGTCAGAGTCGTCGGAAAGCGGCTCAAAAGTCTTACCACCGAGATCCTCGAGATTGAAATTCACGAGGTCGGATATGCCGAAGCTTGCAGTACTGCCGTCGTCAGACAGCGGGCGTTTGCCCGGGAGTTCGTACGCCGAGTCGCCGAAGAGAGAAGGAGGCGCCGAAGTGGGCGGCGGCGGCGGTGGCGGTACGAAAGCGACGTCGAGTTCCGGCTCCGGCTGCACGTAGTCGAGGGTTGCTCGCAGGGGAGGCGCCTGGACTTGTCCGTGCCCGAGGTGGTTGACGATTCCTTCGGAGTCGTCCACGAATTGGCCGGGCTGGATCTCGCTGAGAGTGAAGTTCTCGCTGTTGCCGATATTCGTCCTGCGCAAGCTCTCGTTGAGCTTGGGAAAGGAGACTTCGAAGATCGGCTGGTTGACGCCAAAGTAATGCAGCTGCGGGAAGTCTACGATTGCCGAGATGTTGTTGTACTCAGCTTGCAGATTGGCCTTGCCGCCGCGGGAGAGCGTGTCGAAGTGCCCGCCTCCCGCCACGTTACGGTCGTAGTACTTGAAGGTCGCGCCCTTGAGCTGCACGATTGCCGAGATTCTGGCTGCGGTAGTCGAGCAGATGTCGGGGTCGTCGCCAGCAATAGCGCGCCGTTCGTGCTTCGTGAGCTTGATGCGATCCAGCTTGTCCGTGATCGAAGGACCGTGCCACTGTTCAGACACGATAAGCTCCTCGCCGTTGATGGGGCGGCAGACGCCGTTCACGATGCACAGAGTTATGCGAGAGTACTGGACTTGTACCCAATCTTTACCACGGCTGTGGAGACCTTCCACGCCGATGGCAATTCGGATACAGTTGATCAGGGTGCACAAGGAGGCCAGGTTAGTGGAGACCTGCTTGGCGCAGACAAGCCACAAAGTGTGGTGGGTCTTGCACTGCACTTCCCCGTCGCCGTAGCTGTCGCTGTTCTTGTGATCAAAGTCGAGACGGTCAGGCTGAAACGCAGACATCTGCGCGCAGCGCCGTCGCGATCATATTCATGTTGGGCCAGGCAATATGCCGGCCTCTTCGTTGTCCGCACGTGTAGTTGCGGATTACCAGTTCACCATAACACGGAGAAAGTGACGCCTGTCAAGCGGTGCTAGCGCTTGCGGGTGTTGCCGATA
>MEHZ011544282.1_pt1 | contig 12922 bp, 10 predicted proteins | sample 897221 | NCBI WGS metagenome assembly MEHZ01 (sample SAMN05514161, study PRJNA337945) | marine metagenome | isolation source: marine surface water | place: Arctic Ocean | collected 2007-12-13 | reverse complement strand
ACTGCCATTTGATCGCCATCAAAATCAGCGTTGAATGCCGCACAAACTAATGGATGTAATTCTATTGCAAATCCTTCGATTAATTTAACCTCAAAGGCTTGGACGCCAAGTCTGTGTAAAGTAGGTGCTCTGTTTAATAAAATTGGGTGTTCTCTTGTAATATATTCAAGAGCGTCCCAAACTTCAGGAACTTCTTTTTCTACTAAACGTTTTGCCTGTTTAATAGTTGTAGCTAGACCTAATTTATCCAGTCTTGCATATAAAAAAGGTTTAAATAATTCTAGTGCCATTTTTTTGGGTAAACCACATTGATGAAGTTTTAATTCTGGACCAACAACAATTACGGATCTACCTGAATAATCTACTCTTTTTCCTAAAAGGTTTTGTCTAAATCTACCTTGCTTACCTTTAAGCATCTCTGAAAGAGATTTAAGAGGTCTTTTATTAGTACTTGTGATTACCCTCCCTCTTCTTCCATTATCAAATAGCGCATCAACTGACTCTTGAAGCATTCTTTTTTCATTTCTGACAATAATATCAGGAGCTCTAAGATCTAATAATCTTTTTAATCTATTATTTCTATTAATAACTCTTCTATATAAATCGTTTAAATCAGAAGTGGCAAATCTACCACCTTCTAATGGAACTAAAGGACGTAATTCAGGAGGAATGACAGGAAGAACTTTTAAAATCATCCATTCTGGTTTTATTCCAGATCTTTTAAATCCTTCTAATACCTTCGAACGCTTAAGTATTTTTTTCTTTTTAGTTTCAGAGGAAGTTGCTTCACTATCTTCTTTAAGTTTTTGAATCTCTTCTTCTAAATTAAGTGAAGAAAGCATATCGTAAACAGCTTCAGCACCAATTCCATGTTTAAATGTATCTTCGCCATACATTTCAATAGCTTCATCAAGTTCTTCATCATTAAGTAATTGACTAGCCTCTAAACCGGACATTAACGGATCAATAACAATATGACTTTCAAAATATAAAACTTTTTCTAAATTTTTTAATGTGATATCTAAAGCCAATCCAATTCTACTTGGAAGTGATTTTAAAAACCAAATATGGGCAACGGGAGCTGCAAGTTCTATGTGCGCCATTCTTTCTCTTCTGACTTTTGATAAAGTTACTTCAACACCACACTTTTCACATGTGATACCTTTAAATTTCATTCTCTTATATTTACCACATAGACATTCATAGTCTTTTGTAGGGCCAAAAATCCTAGCACAAAATAAACCTTCTCTTTCCGGTTTAAATGTTCTGTAATTTATTGTTTCAGGTTTTTTTATTTCTCCAAAAGACCAAGATCTAATTTGTTCAGGACTTGATACGGATATTTTAATTTGATCAAAATTAATAGTTTCAACATTATTTTTAAATAAATTAGTAAGATCTTTCATTATTAAAGTTTCTCCATATTGTTATTGTTATTTGGATCGGTTTCTATTAATTCAACATTAAGGCCTAATGATTTTAATTCTTTAACTAAAACATGGAAAGACTCAGGGATACCACTTTCAAAGTTGTAGTCTCCTCTAATTAAAGCTTCGTAAACTTTAGTTCTACCAGCTACATCATCAGATTTAATTGTAAGCATTTCTTGAAGCGTATTAGAAGCACCATAGGCCTCTAATGCCCAAACTTCCATTTCACCAAATCTTTGTCCACCAAATTGAGCTTTACCACCTAAAGGTTGTTGAGTAACTAAACTATAAGGACCTATAGATCTAGCATGAATTTTATCATCAATAAGATGATGAAGTTTTAGTACATACTTAAATCCAACCGTAACTTTTCTTTCAAAACGCTCTCCCGATCTACCATCATAAAGATAAACTTGGCCACTATTATCAAAACCAGCTTTATCCAAAAGAGAGGTAATCTCATCAGCATTAGAACCATCGAAAACGGGAGTAGCAAAAGTAACTCCTTTTTCTAAATTAGATGCTAATTCAACTATCTGATCATCATTCATTTCTGAAATTGATTTTGTTGAATTAGGGTTTTTTTCATAAAATTCAACAATAGAGTTTTTTAATTGAGCGATATTACCTTCTTTTCTAGCTAAATCTAAACTTTTAGAAATTTGTTGACCAATTCCATATGCAGCCCAACCTAAATGGGTTTCTAAAATTTGACCTATATTCATTCTACTTGGTACACCTAATGGATTTAATAAAATATCAACTGGGGTTCCGTCTTCTAGAAAAGGCATATCCTCTACTGGTACTATTTTAGAAACAACACCTTTATTACCATGTCTTCCTGCCATTTTATCGCCAGTTTGCAATCTTCTCTTTACAGCAACAAATACTTTTACAACCTTTAGAACTCCAGGAAGAAGATCATCGCCACTTTGGATTTTTTCAATCTTATTTTGAAATCTTTTATCTAATAAAATTATTGCATCATTGTAAATTTTCTTTTGTGAAGTAAATGTTTCCATTGTTGGCTGATCGTCAGTAGAAATTTTTTCTAAATAATCAGTATTTTTTGTTTTTAATAAAGTCCCATCAATTTTTTCAGATTTTTGAATACCTTCAATTTGAACATTAGAAATTTTATTATTAAAAATACTAATTAAATTTTCCTTATAATTGTTTTCAAGAATTTCTTTTTCATCGTCTCTATCCTTAGCAAGACGATCAATCTCAACACGCTCAATAGCAATTGTTCTTTCATCTTTTTCAACACCTCTACGAACAAGTACTTGTACATCAACAACAACACCAGAATATCCAGTAGGTAATCTTAATGATGAATCTTTAACGTCTGCAGCTTTTTCAGAAAAAATAGCTCTTAATAATTTTTCTTCCGGAGTTATAGGAGAATCTCCTTTAGGAGAAACTTTACCTACAAGTATATCGCCATGCTTAACTTCAGATCCGATATAAACAATACCGGCTTCATCTAAGTTTGTTATGCTTTCATCACCAACATTAGGCATATCCCTTGTTATTTCTTCTGGCCCTAGCTTTGTATCTCTACATAAGACTTCAAATTCCTCAATATGTATCGATGTAAATTTGTCACCTTGGACAACTTTTTCCGACATAATTATAGAATCTTCAAAGTTATAACCATTCCACGGCATAAATCCCACAAGTAAATTTTTACCTAATGCCAATTCTCCAAGATCAGTACAAGGACCATCAGCAATTATATCTCCTCTAGCAACATAGTCGCCAATTTTAACAATAGGCTTTTGATTTATTGCGGTACTTTGATTGGATCTTTGAAATTTTTTGAGATTGTATATATCCACACCACTCTTATCCTTACTGATGTTTTTTGAATCTGATCTTATAACTATTCTAGAAGAGTCAACTTGATAAACATAACCTGCATTTTTTGCTACAACTACGGCTCCACTATCTCTCGCTACCTTAGATTCAAATCCAGTTCCAACAAGAGGAGCTTCATTTGTCATTAAGGGAACTGCTTGTCTCATCATATTCGATCCCATTAAAGCACGGTTAGCATCATCATTTTCTAAGAATGGTATCAAAGATGCAGCAACAGAAACTAATTGTTGTGGATTAACATCCATAAAATCAATTTCAGATGAGTTAGTAAAAATGAAATCACCTTTTCTTCTGCAACTTACAAGTTCTTCTATAAATTTATTATTAGAATCTAAAGGGCTATTTGCTTGAGCAATAGTATATTTTTCTTCCTCATCAGCATTTAAATATAGTACTTCTTTAGTTGCCATGCCGTTAATAATTTTTCTATAAGGAGTTTCAATAAAACCATACTGATTAATTCTAGCATAAGAAGATAAGCTATTAATTAGTCCAATGTTTGAACCTTCAGGTGTTTCAATTGGACAAATTCTACCATAGTGAGTTGTATGAACGTCACGAACTTCAAATCCAGCTCTCTCTCTAGTTAGACCTCCAGGTCCTAATGCTGAAATTCTTCTTTTATGAGTTATTTCACTTAATGGGTTTGTCTGGTCCATAAATTGACTTAATTGACTTGAGCCAGTAAATTCTTTTAATACAGTCTGGATAGGTTTTGAATTCACTAAATCTTGAGGCATTATCGATTCAATATCAACACTTCCCATTTTTTCTCTTATAGATCTTTCCATTCTAACAAGGCCAATTCTGTATTGATTTTCAATTAACTCACCAACTGATCTAACTCTTCTATTACCTAAATGGTCAATATCATCTTTCTTCACGTTATTTGTTTTCATATCAAATAATCTTTTTGCTACTGATAAAATATCCATTTTATTTAAAACTCTGTGTTTTTTATTTTTATCAAGACCTAAATAAGTATTAATTTTAACTCTTCCAACTTGAGATAAGTCATATCTATCTTCATTAAAAAACATATTTTTAAATAAAAAGTTACTTGCTTCTAATGTTGGTGGTTCGCCGGGTCTTAAAATTTTAAAAATATCAAATAAGGCTTCTTCTCTTGAGTGATTTTTATCTGCAACAAGAGAATTAATAATTCCAAGATTACCAGCTGCTTGACTTGCATTGATAGTTGAAAATTCATTAATCGATAATTCTTTAAATCTTAAAAATAATTCTTCATTTAAGATTGTTCCAGCTTCAGCATAAACTAATCCTGTTTCAGTATTTACAATATCATTTGATAAGTAAAACCCTTCTAAATCTTCTTCTGTAAATAAGAACTTTGATATTTTTTTAGAATTAATCTCAGTCAATAATTTAAGTGAAAGTTTTACATCTTTGTATGCAAGTATTTCTTTAGAACTCGGATCCACTAGATTAAATGGTAAATTTTTATATTTAAAATTTTCTAAATCTAAATTTACAACCCAACCATCTTTATGACTCTTAAAAATATAAGATTCATAAAAGAAATTTAAAATTTCTTCACTGGTCATTCCTGAAATTTTATAAATATCAGGTTCAACTTTATTAATTTCACACTCTTCCAAGTACCTCTCTGAAGCTTTTGAAGGAAGTGATTGGAATATAGTTGTAGAAATCATTTTCTTTTTTCTGTCAATTCTAAAGAAAATATTATCTTTATGATCAAATTCAAAATCTAACCATGATCCTCTGTAAGGAATTATTCTAGCATTATATAATGTCTTGCCACTTGCGTGAGTTTTTCCACCATCATGATCAAAGAAAACACCGGGTGATCTATGTAATTGACTTACTACAACTCTCTCAGTTCCGTTAACAACAAAAGTACCATTATTTGTCATTAAAGGAAGATCTCCTAAATAAACAATTTGTTCTTTTATATCTCTTAAGGTTTTCTCTTCAGTTTCTTCATTGATATCCCATATTATAAGGCGGAAAGTTACCATCAAAGATGCAGAAAAAGTGAGACCTTTTCTTCTACATTCATCTACATCATATTTTGGATTATCTAGGGAATAATCTACATAATGCAGCTCTGATTTACCTGCGTAATCATTAATCGGGAAAACAGAATTAAATACTTCTTGAAGACCGGTATTTGATCTTTCTTCAGAAATCTTACCTAACTGTAATAATTTATCATAAGATATCTTTTGGATATCTACTAAATTAGGAACATCAATAGTTTTTTCGATCTTACCGAACGAATATCTAATTCTTTTCTTTTCAGTGAAACTGAGTGACATATGTGCTATAGAACCTAAACTACTTAAGTTCTACTTTTGCACCAGCTGCTTCAAGCTGTTTTTTTAATGCCTCTGCCTCATCCTTTTTAGCACCTTCTTTAATCACTTTAGGTGCAGCTTCTACCATATCCTTAGCCTCTTTTAAACCAAGACCGGTAATAGCTCTTACTTCTTTAATTACGTTAATTTTTTGATCGCCAGCTGCTGCAAGAACTACATCAAAAGAATCTTTTTCTTCTACTGCTTCTGCTGCTGGAGCTGCTGCTGCTGCTACTGGAACTGCTGCTGAAACTCCCCATTTTTCTTCTAAAAGTTTAGATAATTCTGCCGCTTCCATTACTGTTAAAACTGATAAATCATCAACTATTTTATTTAAATCTGCCATTTGTCTCTCCCTAGTTAGTCTTTTTTGTTATTTAAAATTGAAATAATATCCTGATCAGGTCGTAGTAATAAACGAACTAATTGTGACGCAGGTGCACTAATCAACCCAACTATTTTTCCTCTAATTTCTTCTAGAGAAGGTAAAGTTGCAACCTTTGCTATATCATCTTTTAGATATATTGTTTTATCGAAAAAAGCTACCTCTGCAGATAGTTTTTTTGAATCTTTTTCAAATTTCTTACAAACCTTAGCTGTCCCAACAGGATTATTAGTAAAAATTAATAATTTCTGCTGAGTTAAACTTTCGGCAATAGCTTTTTTATCCTCTGTACTTTCTAAGAATATTTTAACTATATTATTTTTTGAAATTTTAGTAACTCCATCGTTAGCCCTAATTTCAGTTCTAAAACTAATCATGTCTTTAACCGTCATAGCATTAAATGATGCTACAAAAAGGCCTGAATATTTAGAGGATAAATCATTGAGAGTTTCTAGATATTCTTTTTTTTGTAATCTATTCATAATTAAACACTCACCTTAATTCCTATTCCCATAGACGAAGATATATAAACTGAATTGATATAATTCCCTTTTACATTAGTTGGTTTGTTTTTTTTAACTTCCTCAACAAAACTAGTAATATTTTCCGATAATTTAACATCATCAAAACTAATTCTTCCAATTGAAGCATGAATAGTTCCTGCTTTATCGTTTTTGTATGCCACTAGTCCTTTATTAATGTTTGTTATAGTAGTCTTAACATCATTTGTAACTGTTCCAGTTTTAGGATTAGGCATCATTCCTTTAGGTCCTAAAATTTTAGCCATTTTACTTACTGTAGACATCATGTCCGGAGTAGCAATAATCACATCAACATCAATATTTTTTTCTAGTATAGTAACAAGATCGTCGCCACCTACATGCTTTACGCCTAATGCTGTTGCTTCCTCAGCGTTTTTTCCAGAAGCAAAAACTGCAATTTCAACTTTTTTTCCCAAACCATGAGGAGGAACAAAACTTCCTCTTACATTTTGATCGGATTGCTTAGTATCAATTGTGGTATTTAACGCAACATCAATACTTTCATCAAATTTTACAAATTTTCTTTCTTTAATTAATTTTAAACCCTCTTCAACAGAAAAAATCTTATCAAAATCAATTCCTTCAATTTGTTTTTTTCTATTTTTTGAAAATTTCACTTTAAACTACTTCCATTCCCATAGATCTAGCTGAACCCATAATAATTTTTGAGGCTTCTTCAATATCGTAAGCATTAAGATCTTCTAACTTTTCTTTTGCAATTTCTCTAACTTGACTCATTGTAACCTTACCTAAAAGACTTTTACCGGGAGTGCCATTTCCTTTTTTAATATTCGCAGCTTTCTTTAAATAAAAAGTTACGGGTGGTTTTTTTGTTATAAATTCAAAAGTTCTATCTTTATAAGCTGTTATAACTGTAGGTATTGGAGCCCCTTTTTCTAATTTACTAGTTGCATCATTAAACTGCTTACAAAAATCTTGAATGTTCAAACCTTTTTGACCAAGAGCTGGTCCTACTGGTGGTGCTGGATTGGCGCTACCTGCTGGGATTTGTAATTTGATATATCCTAATATTTCTTTTGCCATATTTTAACCCTTCACAACCTGCGAGTAGTCCAATTCTAAAGGAGTTGGACGACCGAAAATGGAGACCGACACTTTAAGCTTTTGTCTTGAACTGTCAACCTCTTCTATAATACCACTAAATGAAGCGAACGGTCCGTCAGACACTTTAATTTGCTCACCAACTTCGTATTCAAATTTTGGTTTTGGACTTTCTGCACCTTCAGTAATATCTTGAAGTAACTTAGATACTTCTTTTTCTGAAATAGCTAATGGTTTATTTTTAACTCCTAAAAAATTACTTACTTTAGGTATATCTTTAACTAAATGCCAAGTATCGTCATTCATTTGCATTTTAACTAGAACATAACCTGGAAAAAACTTTTTTTCTGAATTTATTCTCACGCCTCTTCTTACTTCAACAACCGCTTGAGTTGGAACAGAGACTTCAATTATGGAACTTTCAAGATCTTCTTTTTTAGCTTCATCAATAATAGCATCTGCAACTTTTTTTTCGTAACCTGAGTGACAATTAACTACATACCACTTGTGTTTAATATCTAGAGAAACTTCCATTAACCTAATACCGATCTAATTAAAAAAGAAAAACTTTGGTCAATAATCATTAAAATAATTGCGGCAATAGTAACAACGATAATTACAATACCAGCAGAAGTAAAAGTTTCTTTTTTAGAAGGCCATGTGACTTTCGAAACTTCCTGTCGAACTTCTCTAAGATATTTTGCTGGGTTAAATTTCATTTTTTATCCTTAGTGGCAGGAGTGGCAGGCATCGAACCCGCAACCTCCGGTTTTGGAGACCGGCGCTCTACCAGTTGAGCTACACTCCTTCATTAACTATTGCCGCAGATGACTATTCTATAATCTCTGATACAACCCCTGAACCAACAGTTCTTCCACCTTCACGAATAGCAAATCTAAGATTGTTATCCATAGCAATTGGTGAAAGTAATTCTACTGTAAGAGTAACATTATCTCCAGGCATAACCATTTCAGTACCTTCTGGTAAAGTAATAGATCCTGTTACGTCAGTTGTTCTAAAATAAAACTGAGGTCTATAGTTAGCAAAGAATGGAGTGTGTCTTCCACCTTCTTCTTTACTTAAAGAATAAACTTCACATTTAAATTTTTTATGTGGCTTGATACTTCCAGGTTTAGCTAAAACTTGTCCACGTTCAACTTCTTCTTTTTTTGTACCTCTTAAAAGAACTCCAACGTTATCTCCAGCTTCACCTGAATCTAAAAGTTTTCTAAACATCTCAACACCAGTAGCTACAGTTTTTTGAGTTTCTGTTATACCGATAATTTCAATTTCTTCTCCTGGCTTAATAATACCCTGTTCAATTCTTCCTGTAACAACTGTACCACGACCTGAAATTGAAAAAACATCCTCAACAGGCATTAGAAATGGCTTATCTAATTCTCTTGGTGGTTGTGGAATAAATGTGTCAACAGCTTCCATTAATTTAAGAATAGAATTTTTACCAATTTCTTCATCTCTATCTTCGCAAGCCGCTAAAGCTGAACCACGAATAATAGGAGTTGTGTCGCCTGGAAATTCATATTTTTTTAAAAGGTCTCTGATTTCTTCTTCAACTAGATCTATTAGTTCAGGATCATCAACTTGATCTACTTTATTAAGATAAACAACAAGAGCTGGAACACCAACCTGTCTTGCTAAAAGAATATGCTCTCTTGTCTGAGGCATTGGTCCGTCAGCTGCATTAACAACAAGAATACCGCCATCCATTTGAGCAGCACCAGTAATCATATTTTTTACATAGTCTGCGTGACCCGGACAGTCAACGTGTGCGTAATGTCTATTAGCAGTTGTGTATTCTACATGAGCGGTAGAGATTGTAATCCCTCTGGCTTTTTCTTCAGGAGCTTTATCAATATCTGCATATGCTGTATAAACAGCGCCGCCTGATTCTGCGAGAACTTTTGTGATCGCAGCCGTTAAAGTTGTTTTACCATGATCAACGTGTCCAATTGTACCTATGTTACAATGGGGTTTCGATCTATCAAATTTTTCTTTAGCCATTTTAAATTATTACCTCTTTTTGTTTATTTTAATTAATAGTTTTAATTTCTTTTCTTTTTTTTATGTACTTTGGAGCGGGTGAAGGGAATCGAACCCTCATAGCCAGATTGGAAATCTGGAGCTTTACCACTAAGCTACACCCGCGGATTTTAAGCGGGTACCACTACCTAATTACATCCACAAAAAAAAAATTCCTGTGAGTTCGCTTAAAATACTAATTTTTCTTTAAAATTCAATATTAAACTCAAAAAAAATCAATAAAAGTGGTGGAGGGAGTAGGATTCGAACCTACGTACGCTTACGCGAACGGATTTACAGTCCGTCGCCTTTAACCACTCGGCCATCCCTCCGTAAAAGACTTCTTAAATCAAGGTAGATTAATAAATAATTGTCTTTGAAAGTCAATAGACATAAGGTTATTTATATCTACTTAAATGTATATAATAGGTCATAACCCATGTATGAGTTGTATTACTCATAATCCTAATAAAATCAACAATATTTACGTATTTAATGAAAAAAAAGATGAATATAGTCAGTTAATTCAAAGTAAAGATTTAAAGAAAAAGCTTCATTATATTAATAAAAATGACTTTTCATCGATAAATAAGAATTTTAATTATCATGATCATATTATAATAGAAAGAGAACCTTTTCAGTCTGCAGGTTTGGAGGATATTATTAAAAAGTCTAAGGAAAAATCAACAATCTTAGTATTAGACCAGCTAACAGATCAGATGAATATTGGAAATATTTTTAGAACTGCCGCTTTAACAAATGTAGACGGCCTTATCCTACCAGAACATTCGTCAGCTTCAATCACATCAAGCACTGCAACAATTTCAACTGGAGCCGTAGAAGTAGTTAAATTTCATATTGCGAAAAATATTGCGAGAACAATTGAAGTGTTAAAAAAAAATCATTATTGGATCTACTCTTTAGACATGAATGGGAAAGATATTATCAATAAGGATTTTAAATTTGACAAAAAATCTGTAATTATTTTAGGGAGCGAAGGTAAAGGTATTAGAAAAAATATATTAGAACATTCAGACTTTATTATATCTTTAAAACAAAAAAATATTCCTCAAATAGATAGTTTAAATGCAGCAAACTCAGCAGCAATAGCATTATACCATATATACATAGATCAAGATTAATATTTATTGACTATTATTTTGTGCATCATTATAAATATTCAGATTAAGGCATTTATTATGCCGCGTTAGCTCATTTGGTAGAGCAGTTGATTTGTAATCATCAGGTGGCCAGTTCGATCCCGGCACGCGGCACCATACTACTTTTTAAATTATCTAAAATTGTTTATGACTTTAATTGATAAGTTAATTTCAATTATATAAAGTTTAATAAATGAATGAAAATATTGATCAATTTGGAAGAACTAATAAAGAGTTAAAGGATAGAGACATATTGGATAATAAACATATTGATCAATCAAAAAAAATTAAAGATTCTCTTGCAGAAATTAAAGAACAGTTAATAAATGAAAATTTTAAAATTCAGTTAAATGAAAATCATTCGCCTCCTAAAGAAACGATTACAAGTAAAGTAAATAGCTCATCTAGTAAAATTAAAGAACTAGAGGATAAAATTAATAATATTGAGTCTGAGTTTAAAAAAGAAATAAATATTAAATTAAATTCTATAGAAGAAAAAATAACTAACTTAAATAACTATTCACACAATGAAAAAAAAAAATTAAACAATCAAAAACTTGAAAATAATATTTTCTTTGAAATTGATAATCAATTAACTCCGTTAACTGCTAATGCAGTACTTGTCATCAATAAGAAAAATAATAATAAAAAAGCAAAATCACCTTTAATCAAAATTATTTATTTAATAGTTATTTGTTTATTACTTTTTGTTTTATCTATCTTCATAATTCAGTCAAAAAATCCTGATTTAAATAATTTAAGTATATTTGGAAAAGAGTACTTAATTAAATTTTTAGAGTTAATTAAGTATAAACAATAGTTAAATAGTTTGATGAGTTGTTGATTGTGTTTTTAATACGCTAGCAGCACTAAATTTAAATTCAGGAATTTTTCCATAAGGATCAAGCTGAGGATTTGTCAAAACATTTGCAGCTGCTTCAGCAAAACAAAATGGAATAAACACCATTCCTTCAGGTATCTCTTTATCACTTCTAACTTTAATAACTATAGAACCTCTTTTAGTCTTTACCTGAACTTGATCTCCAGGATTAATATCCATTCTCTTCATATCCCAACGATTCATACTTACTATCGCTTCAGGCTCAATATGGTCCAATACAGTAGCTCTTCTAGTCATAGAACCTGTATGCCAGTGCTCTAATAATCTTCCTGTGGTCAATATTAAAGGAAATTCATCATCTGGTAATTCAGCCGGCGGTATAAGTCTAGCTGGAACAATCTTACCTCTTCCATTAGCTGTAGGAAATGAATCTCTAAAAATATATTCACTACCAGAACTATCAGGAGCCTCACAAGGATAGGTAATGGCATTTTCTTTATCTAATCTCTCCCAAGTAATATTTTTAAGAGAGTCCATTATCTGACACATTTCATTAAATACATCACTCGGATGTAAATAGCTCCAATCAAGACCCATTCTTGTAGCTATAGCTTGAGTGATCCACCAATCTTGCCTTGCATCTCCAGGTGGAGGTACAACTTGTCTACCCATTTGAACGGTTCGATTAGTATTTGTATAAGTTCCGGTTTTTTCTGCATGAGCAGAAGATGGTAAAATTACATCTGCATGCCAAGCTGTCTCTGTTAAGAATATATCCTGGACAACTAAATGCTCAAGTTTCGCTAAAGCTTGTCTTGCATGTTTTTGATCAGGATCAGACATAGCAGGATTTTCTCCCATTATGTACATAGCTTTAATTTGATCATCATGAATAGCATGAATAATTTCAACAACAGTTAAACCTCTCTTAGGATCCATTTCCTTGCCCCAAAATTTCTCATAAGTATTTTGATTATCTTTTCCATCTACAACTTGGTAATCTGGATACATCCAAGGAATAAGACCCGCATCAGAAGCACCCTGAACATTATTTTGACCTCGCAATGGATGAAGTCCTGTGCCCTCTCTTCCAATTTGACCAGTACTTAAAGCTAAAGCTATCAAACATCTAGCATTATCAGTTCCATGGACATGTTGAGAAACACCCATTCCCCAAAAAATTATTGATTTTTCAGAAGTTGCGTAAAGTCTTGCTACTTCTTTGAGAGTTTCAGCTTTTAT
>MEHZ011531421.1_pt1 | contig 12935 bp, 14 predicted proteins | sample 897221 | NCBI WGS metagenome assembly MEHZ01 (sample SAMN05514161, study PRJNA337945) | marine metagenome | isolation source: marine surface water | place: Arctic Ocean | collected 2007-12-13 | reverse complement strand
ATTTGAGGACTACGACAGGGAAGCTGAACTAGCTCTCTATCGCGAGTATCGAGACGTAGTGAAAATGTTCCGCTACGTAATTGAGACTGAGCGCAGATTTTATCTTTCCAACGATGTGGAACTAAAACGAGTAGACACTGCAACGGATTTCTACTTCGAGCTTGCAATGACCGATGTTTGGGTCTGGGACATTTATCGCACCGATCGATTTGTAAAACAGGTTAAGGTCATGACATTTAAGGATGTCAATGTTGAGGAAATCGGCAGTCAAGAATTCGAGTTGCCGGAAGAGTTAGCAGTGGGCGACCAGCCCTAGTTTTCAACAGATTTTAAAGGCTCCCTGAAACTTCGGCATTTTGAATGAAACACTCCTTTCAAAAGGAGGGTCCATGCATCTAAGCCAAGAGCAATTAGATCTGATTTCCTGGTGTTCACTATCGGAGCCAGGCGACGCTTTGACCAGTTTGATCTGGAATGAATTCGGACCGAAAGCCCTAGAAAGCGTAAAAGAGCAGAAATTCGAAACGTGGCGGGCTTTTATTTCTGAAAGCTTCCCAGAGTATTTGAGTGAACTTGGATCCATGGAGGAACGAGTTTGTCTTCGGCTACCTTCGGTCAATCCTCATCATCTTGTTGAACGCGGAATCCGGTGGAACGCAAAACCGGTTGCGGTCGCATCTCTACCAAGTGTCCATCGCAGGCTTACCGATCTTGGGAATCACGCACCGCTTTTATTGTGGGTGGCAGGTGATGAGAACTTGTTGGAGCAAGAATTCGCGGGGATTGTAGGAACCAGAAAGCCTTCAGAAATGGGGGCATCACATGCTAGGCGGTTGGTTGCGAGCCTGCGCATGCCCATAGTTTCAGGTGGCGCCAAGGGAATTGATAGAGCGGCTCATCAAGCAGCACTTGAAATTGGACTTCCAACGGTCGCAATTATGGCCGGGGGTCTGGACAAGGCGTACCCGATGGAGAACTGGGAATTGTTTCATCAGATAGTGCGATCCGGGGGAGTGCTTATGAGTGAAATGCCACCCGGCACAGCTCCCAGCAGGTTTAGGTTTTTGCAGCGCAACCGCCTGATAGCAGCCATCTGCAAGGAACTCTTCGTCGTTGAAGCTGCCTTTAGGTCAGGTTCGAGAAATACCGCCAATCACGCTAGGGCCCTCGGGCGAGAGGTCTATGCACTGGCGGGTCCTTGGGCCAGTGAGCAAAGTCAAGGCTGCAACGCAATGATCCAGGAGGGGTTAGCTAAGCAATATGTTCTTGATGAACCTATAGAGATTGAGCCTTCCTGGACCAAAAAGCGAGTTGAAGATGCCCTTCGAGCAGGAGCAGAAACTCCAAGAGAAATAGCGATTGAGTCTGGACTCGGCCTCAGGCAAGTAAAAGCCAGTATGCCTATAGCAGCGAAAACTTATGGCTAAGCGCCGATCTTTGGCGCCCAGGAGACCTTCGAAAACGTTTGACGGCAACTAGCATTTCTAGATTCTGCGTTTACTCTGGAGGCATGCAGAATCTCAACCAGGACCTAGCTCATTTCCTAGAGCAGCTAACAGCGCGCGGGGTTTCTGCAAACACCCAAAAGGCCTACAGCTCTGACATCAACGACTTGCTGGGTTTTTTGTCCGACACAAAACAGTCGCTAGACCTTGAGGCGCTCAGAAGCTGGCTCTATCGAATTTCCGAAGCCGGCGGGTCCAAGGCAACACTGGCAAGAAAAACCTCGGCGATTAAAAACTTCACTGCTTGGAGGTTTGATTCCGGCCTCGCTGATCAAGACCCGGCATTGAGGCTTCGTTCTCCGAAGCCGGACCGGCCATTGCCGAAGGTAGCTTCGGAGCTCTCGTTGGCAGCGGTTTTCGATCGCATGCTGTCCCAGGCAACCGTGGATAACCCGGTCGGCCTTATGAACCACTGTGCCGTCGAGCTTTTGTATGCAACCGGCATGAGAGTAAGCGAGCTAGCCGGGCTGGATTTATCGGACATAGACCACGATCGACAGCTCCTGAGGGTCACCGGCAAAGGAAATAAGCAGCGAATGCTGCCATACGGCCTGCGAGCGAAGGACGCAATCGAGCGCTGGATCAGGCTTGGAAGACCGGCATTGGAGATACCGAGTTCGTCAGATGCTCTGCTCTTGAGTTCGCGTGGTAAAAGGGTTGGAGTTCGCCAGCTCTATGACGTTGTTGCAAGTCAACTGGCGACCACCAATATCGGGTCTGCAGGCCCTCACACTCTTCGGCACTCGGCTGCGACTCACCTTCTAGACCATGGGGCCGACTTGAGGGCCGTGCAGGAGATACTTGGGCACGCTTCCTTGGCTACCACTCAGATTTACACACACGTTTCGGTTGAACGTTTGCGCTCTTCGTTTGAGCAGGCGCATCCTCGCGCGTAGCTCAGGTCAACGCATCGATTTGGTAGCTTCCGTGCTTTGGGTGCCAGCTGTGAGAATTACCTCCATGGATCAAGTTGAGTGAAGCTAAGCCTTCAGAACGCTGGGCAAAAGGCTACCCAGAAAGAGCTCTGGGTTTAGGTAGCCGCGGTTACCTCGCACAGAAAAATGGATGCAGCTCTCACAGTGAGATTCAAAGGCTTTGTTGATTGAGCAAAACTTACCAAGTGTCAAGCCCCGTTCGACGAAATCACCCGGTCGCCATGAAGAGCAAATTTGCTCAAAGCTAAGCAGGTACCCACCACTAGAGATGATCGTGATGATGTTCCGATCTACTACTGGCCCCGAGAAAGTTACTAGTCCTGAAGTTGGTGCCAAAACCCTTTGCTCAGCTTCCAGGACAAAATCTAACCCTCGATGTCCCGGGCCATAAAGAGAGACCGGAGCTAAAAATTGGTGTTCGACTTGGAAAAACGGAATCGGCTTTGCCCAGATTTCTGGAGGACGAAACTCATAGCTGACCAGACCCACCAAGGCCGAAAGAATCGCAAATAATCTAAACATGACTCGAGGTTGCCAAAAAGGCCCCCACTCATTGAGCTCAGACTCATTGCACTGGAAAACATGAGCTTTGGTTGGTATGCTAATAACACTCTCAATGCCTCGGTATTGAGTGAATTCGCGTGTTCCAATCAATTTGATAACTCGGTCCTAGAAATAGGTGCTGTCAAATGGAATGCCAGGGATTGGGCCGACCGGTCGAATCATGAAACTGAGTGGATACTTCGGTGTCCAAAAGGAGGGCCAATTGGCCACGATCACAATGCGTCAACTACTGGACGCGGGAGTCCACTTCGGTCACCAGACCAAGCGCTGGAACCCAAAAATGAAGCCGTTCATTCTTACCGACCGTTCCGGCATTTACATCATCGACCTACAACAGTCAGTTAAGCACATTGACGATGCATACAACTTCGTTCGCGATCTAGTTGCTAATGGCGGATCGATTATGTTCGTTGGAACCAAGAAGCAGGCTCAGGGGGTTATTTCCGCCGAGGCTCTTCGAGTTGGGCAGCCTTATATCAACCAGCGTTGGTTGGGCGGGCTCCTTACAAACTTCAACACGGTAAACAAGCGTATCCAGCGCCTAAAAGAGCTTGACACCATGGATTTTGAAGACGCAAGCAAGTCGTCATTCACCAAAAAAGAACTACTAATTTTCCGTCGTGAGCGCGACAAGCTAGAAAAGTCACTGGGTGGAATTCGCAATATGGCGAAGACCCCGAGTGCACTTTGGGTGGTTGACACCATCAAGGAGCACCTTGCAATCACTGAGGCCAAGAAGCTTGGAATTCCTGTAATTGCAATTCTTGACAGCAACTGTGACCCGGACGATGTAACCATCGGTATTCCAGGTAACGACGACGCTATTCGCTCAATCGAGATCTTGACCAAGGTAATTGCTGACGCAGCAGCCGACGGCATGATTGCTCGTCACTCGAAGGACGAGGCTCAGGCTGAGCCTTTGGCCGAGTGGGAACGCGAATTGCTAGAGCAGGGCAAGTCGGAAGCTGCCGACGCTGCGGCCGAGGCCCCAACAACCGAAGCTCCAAAAACCGAAGCTCCAAAGTCAGAGACCAAGAAGCCAGCGGCTAAGAAGGCTGAGCCTAAGAAGGCTGAGCCAAAGAAGGCTGAGCCAAAGAAGCCAGTAGCCGCTCAGACCGAAGAGGCGCCAGTTGCAACTGAGGAGCCGACGCCAGCCGTAGAGGCCGACACTGATAAGAAGGATGCATAATATGGCGAACTATACAGCCGCGGATGTAAAGGCTCTTCGAGAGAAATCGGGGGCCGGAATGATGGATTGCAAGGGCGCTCTAGATGAAGCTGATGGAGACATTGAAAAGGCATTTGAAGTTCTAAGACTCAAGGGTCTAAAGGGAGTTTCAAAGCGCGAAGGCCGAACAACCTCAAACGGTTTGGTAGTTTCTCGAATTGCTACCGGGTCAGCAGTGATGATTGAGCTTGCTTGCGAGACGGACTTCGTTGCAAAGGCGGAGAACTTCGTCACGCTTGCCGACCAGGTTGCAGACGCAATCTCTGTCTCTGGCGCCACCTCAATTGAGGCTGCTCTAGATGCACCGCTTGGCGACAGCACAGTTTCGGCGTCGATTATCGACAAGGCGGCGATCATGGGCGAAAAAGTAGAGCTTAGAAAGGTTGAGGTAATCTCAGCCCCTGGGCTGGATGCTTACATGCACCGCACGAGTCGCGATCTTCCGCCGCAGGTTGGGGTTGTACTTGGCTATGAGGGCAGCGATGCAGATACGGCTCACGATATCGCCGTGCACATTGCGGCTTTTAGCCCAACGTACCTTTCACGCGAAGATGTTCCAGCTGAGGTTGTGGCCAAGGAGCGCGAAATTGCTGAGGAGACCGCTCGTAATGAGGGTAAGCCCGAGGCAGCTTTGGCGAAGGTAGTTGAAGGACGAGTAACAGGCTTTTTCAAGGAGACTTGTCTGCTCGACCAGCCTTTTGCGAAGGACAACAAGCAGAGTGTTGCTCAGGTGGCTAAGGCCGCCGGGTTGACCGTGACTGGGTTCCTAAGGTTGCGCGTAGGCGTTTAGTTCAAGAATTGATTAACGGGCTCGGTCAATGACCGGGCCCGTTTCTTGTTTCCGCCCTAGTATTGGAGAGGAAAATCGTTGTGACACCTGGAGGGCTAATTGGAGACCAAGAAAAGAAGAGTTCTTCTTAAGCTTTCCGGAGAAGCCTTCGGAGGCGGCGGTCTCGGAGTTAACCCAGACGTCGTGGCCGCAGTGGCCAAAAAAATCGCAGACGCGGCAAAAGAAGTAGAGATTGCAATTGTCGTTGGCGGCGGAAACTTCTTTAGAGGCGCTGAGCTTTCTAACCGCGGAATGGATCGCGGTCGAGCTGACTACATGGGCATGCTCGGCACTGTTATGAACGCGTTAGCGCTTCAAGATTTTATAGAACAGGCTGGTGCCGATGTTCGAGTTCAGACTGCAATTTCAATGGCTCAGGTAGCAGAGCCTTATCTGCCGCTGCGCGCAATACGGCACTTGGAAAAGGGTCGAATAGTTATTTTTGGTGCGGGAGCGGGCTTGCCGTATTTCTCCACTGACACTGTTGCTGCTCAACGCGCGCTTGAGATTTCTGCGGACGAGGTGCTTGTGGCTAAAAACGGCGTCGATGGTGTTTACTCATCCGATCCGCACAAGAATCCAGAGGCAAAGAAGCTCACGGAAATCAGCTATCAGGATGCGCTGGTTCAAGGTTTGAAGGTCGTAGATTCGACCGCATTTTCACTCTGCATGGACAATAAAATGCCGATGCGAGTATTTGGAATGGATAACATTTCGGCCGCGCTCTTGGGAAGCGAAGTCGGCACCCGGGTTCGAGCATAGGCAAATAGGAGCAGATGAAATGATTTCAGAAATTTTGGCAGAGGCCAGAAACAAGATGGACAAAGCTTTGGAATCGACCAAGGACGACTTTGCATCAGTTAGGACAGGCAGGGCTAACCCCGGGATGTTCCAGAAGGTGATGGTTGATTACTACGGAACCCCAACCCCACTGACGCAGCTCTGCGGAATACAAAACCCAGAAGCTCGCTCGATAATTATCAACCCCTATGACAAGACGGCATTGCCAGCCATTGAAAAGGCCCTAATGGCGATGTCGAATCTTGGAGCGCAGCCAAATAACGACGGTGAAATAATTAGGATTAACCTCCCGGAGCTAACCGAAGAGAGAAGAAAAGAATACGTTAAGTTGACACGCGACAAAGCAGAGCATGGTCGAGTTTCAGTGCGAGGAATTAGAAGAATTGCCAAGGAAGCTCTCGAGGCGATCAAGAAGGACGGCGGTGCCGGTGAGGACGAGGTTGACCGCGCTGAAAAAGAACTTGAAGCACTTACCAAGGCTCACACTGACAAAATTGACGATGCATTGAAGAACAAGGAAGCAGAACTGCTAGAGGTTTAGATGGAATCGGCGAAAACTAGAACCTTAGGGCCGCGGTTAGCGGTCGGGTTCGGCCTTGGCGCGGTTCTTCTGTTATCTCTGCTGCATCCGCTAGCTTTTACGTTGCTGGTGGCGGTTGCTGCCGGGTTTGCTGCTGCAGAATTGAGCGTCGCAATGCGTTCGGCTGGCTGGCACGTGCCCAGGCTCGTTGCACTCTTGGCACCGGGGATAGTTTTTAGTACTTACTTTTTGAACGCCGAGGGCCAGTGGCTTGGGCTGCTTATTTCGATCTGTCTGTTGGTCGCATGGCGAATCGCGACGTTGATTTATACATCCAGTAAACAGTCTCTAAAACAGACCCTGCGAGATTTTGGGGGCACGGCTTTTGTTCTTGTCTACGTGCCTCTGCTTTTGAGCTTCTCAATCCAGCTGGTACTAGAGCCGGTTGGTGTTCAGTGGGTTCTCGGACTAGTCCTCACTGTTGCAATAATCGATACCTTTGGCTACCTAATCGGAAGGTTTTTCGGAAAAACTAAGCTTTCTCCTGAGATAAGCCCAAAGAAAACCTGGGAGGGGCTTGCGGCTTCAATAGTCGGGGCTTTCGTTGGCGGACAGATACTCGTGCTGATCACACCGGCATCATTCTTATTTGGGCTGCTCTTTGGAGCCGCAATTCTATTGAGTTCGGTATTGGGTGATCTCTCCGAGTCGCTAATAAAGCGAGACCTGAATGTGAAAGACATGGGTAAAGTTCTGCCGGGTCACGGGGGAGTTCTGGACCGCATTGATTCTCTGATTCCCTCATCCTTTGTGGCGTATCTCATGAGCCAGTTAGTGTTTTGATTATGTTCCCAAAGAATCAACCAGATCTAATGGGGTATGACCCATATCAAGTTGACGAGCTCCTAACGCGAATCAAGATTCAGTTCGAAGCCGCCGATCGTAGTCTCATTACTTCATCCATAGTGTCTGTGGCGAGGTTTGACCTTGTCGCCGGCGGCTACCAAATAATGGCGGTCGATAGCACTTTAGCCCGGCTCGGCGATTCTCTTGAGGCCAGAGAGATAGCTCAAAGGATGCTCCGGTTTGGGAAATCACCAGTTCTGACTGAACTAAATCACTTGCTTTCTGAGATTGCTCAGGTTTTGGCCAAGGGGCCAAATGAGCGCTTCTCGGGTCAGAAAAATGGCTACGCGAAATCTCAGGTGGCTGAGCTACTGAATGCAATCAGGGTAAACCGGGGAGAGCTAGTTTCGCCCATACCTCTAGAAGTTCGAACTTGGCCACTTGGGTCAGCCAGGTCGGGAGTCTCGAGGGCAGAAGTGAATGCATTTTGCGAACTTGTCGCCAATGCTGGTCACCGGCAAATCGCCCTTGGCTAATTGCCCCAAAGCCAAACCCCTAATAGGCTTATATCTACCTGAGGAGCAAATTGGCGAAACATCGAACGAAAGCAACTTACCCGCTGACAAGTGTTGGCATGGGTTTTGTTTTCGTGTCCGCGCTGGTCATGGTGACCGCGGTTGATCCATACTCCGGCGCCTTCGCCTCTGCCAGCTCAATGCAGAGCTTTGAGAGCGAAGACATGGAGTACCAGCAACTAGAGATTCAGTCTATTCAAGGCGAGGGTTTTGGGCGGGGCGAGTTCGAGCTCGTAGATGGAGCCACCGCTCTCAGGCTTGTGGTCAGGAACGCCCCCACGCCGGATCCTGATAGTGCAAAGGGGTTTGCTCTCATAGAAACTAAGGCCCGAGGCTGGGAATATGCGCAATTTTCATGTTTGGTTAAGCTCTGGGAGCGTGAGAGCAATTGGAGGCTAACTGCCACCAATAAGTCCTCGGGCGCCTACGGGATTCCGCAGTCACTGCCTGCTTCCAAGATGGCTTCAGCCGGTGCCGATTGGCGAACCAACGCCGAGACTCAGATTAAGTGGGGCTTGGGCTACATTGAAGGTCGTTATGGTTCACCTTGTGCTGCCCTTGCCCACTCCGACAGTCACAACTGGTACTGATGGTTGGTCGTAGACCTCGTCGAAATGCTGCCAAGCGTGAGTATCGCGAGTTAGATTTTTCAATGATTAGAACCACTTTGCCGCACTCAGAAACAAAGCGGGGTGTGGAGTTTCAAGTTCAGCAGAGCTCCGGGGCGAACGCCGAAGAGGGCAAGAGCTGGAAGTGTCCCGTCTGTCAAATTGATATTGAGCAAGGCCTTGCCCACACGGTTGCCTGGGATCTGCATCGTGGCGTGGAAACTAGAAGACATTTTCATAAGCACTGCTGGAAGCTGTTTGACGGGATGCTGACCTAGTGGAAGAGATACGCTCATCAACTGTGTTGCCGGGTATTCGCGAGGACATCGAGCTTCTCACCCGCGATTCTGAAACATTGGTCGGTGAATTGTCCGTTCCGGCTGTTGGCAAGCCGGTGACCACTTTGATAATGCTGCACCCGCTGCCCACTCACGGGGGCTTCATGGACTCTCACCTGATCAGGAAGGCAGCCAACAGACTGCCAGCGCTAATTGGAGCAGCCGTGCTTAGATTCAACACCAGGGGTACCATATCGCCCAGGGGCACTTCATCGGGTCAGTTTTCAGATGGCGTGGATGAGAGTGAAGATGTGGCGGCGGCGGTTAAGTTCTGTCTAGATCGGGGCCTTCCGACTCCTTGGTTAATCGGGTGGTCCTTTGGTACTGAGCTCGCAATCAAATACGGACCAGATCTGAACATAATGGGGGCAATATTGCTCTCGCCACCGCTTCATCGAGCAACCGATGGCGACCTGTTGCGTTGGAATGAGTTTGGACGACCACTTATTGCGCTGGTTCCTGAACTAGACGAGTATCTTGATCCTGGAGCTGCTAGCGATAGGTTCGCCATCGTTGATCACGCTCAGGTTTTTGGCTTTGACCAGGAAAAGCATCTTTGGGTTGGCGAAAAGGCCACGAAGAGGGTCTTAGACAAGATAGCCGAGGTCACCGTTCCAGGAAGCTCTCCGCTTCCTAGTCGCGTCTGATTTATCTGTCCCTAGCGCAGTTGCTGTCTTGGCATCCAAACCTCACGCACGATTAGCAAGATTGATGCCGCAACCGGAATGGCAATAACTGCCCCTAGGACACCCATAAGTGTTCCTCCCATCAAGGCCGCGATAACTACCAAGGCCGCTGGGATTGAGACAGCTTTCTTCATGACCCTTGGGGCGATCAGGTATGCCTCGAGTTGAAGGTAAATCAAGTAATAAATAACCGCTATCAGGGCAAGCTGCGGGCCTTCGATCAGGGTCACGGTAATGACGATAATCGCCGATGATAGCGGGCCAATGAGCGGGATCAACGAGATCGTAAAGGCCAGAAGGGTCAAAAGTAAAGCGAACGGTGCATTGATTATGGTCAGAAATATAAACAGGCTGGTCGCGTGCACCAGGCTGACGGATGTTTGCCCCATCACCCAGCGACCGACCGAATAGGCGATCTGATCGGTTATCTTTCGGAACCGCTCGCGCTTAGAAGCCGAGGAGAGCTTGGCCAGGTAGTCCTTCATTCCTTCAAGTGACGCCATGAAGTAAAGGGTAAGGATTACTACAACTACGACACCGACCACGCCAGAAATGACTCCGATTCCAACCTGCAGCACTCCTCCTAGAAGTACTGGCCAGTTTGCAGAATCACCTATGAAGTCGATGCTTGAAGCAGTAGCGGTCGTTATTGCGCCACCCAGTTGGCTGTCCCAACGGGCTATTAGATCTGTCGTCACCAGGTTCGTTGCAATGTCTGGTATTTGCTCGAATAACTTTGCAGCCTCTCTAACGGCCGTTGGGATAATCGCCCAAAGTATTAGAGCGACAGCTCCCAAAAACCCTGTGACAACTACTCCAACTGCCAAGGGGCGCGGAACTTTGCGTTTTGTCAGAGATCTGACGACCGGATCGAGTCCAAGCGCTAGGAATAATGCGATCCCAATGTAGGTGAGAATCGTGGCAGTCTGAGAAATGGCGGCGCCGATGATTATGGCAGTGAGCACTCCGAGTCCGCCGGTCAGTCCAATCTGGAATGAGTTAGTTACCCTGGCTCGCTGTTCCATCTATTCCTCCGAAGAATCAGTGTTGGTTACCAAACTACGCAGGTTTTTCAAATAAAGCTCACCTGAACGCACACGATTCTCAATATTCTTCATGTTCAGCTCACTGGCCTTCTCAAGCTCGACTATGTCTTCAAGGGCCTTGGCGTTTATCTCAGACGCTTCTATATCGGCGCTATGGACAATCGCTTCAGCCTGACTCCTTGCGTCAGCAAGAATTCGACTCTGAGCTTGACCGGCTTCCATCTCAAGAGCTTGAATTTCAAGTCGAATAGTGGAAATTGTTTTTTTCAGATCGGTCAGATCGGCCTTGGCAGATTCTAGGTAGCTCTCGGTCTGACGAACGGCCTCGTTGTGCTTTTCAAGATATTCTTTCTCCGCAGCTCTCCTGCGGGTTTTGAATTTTGTTTCCAAGTCCGCAATAGCTAGATCCTTTGCTGCCTGCTGTATCCCAAGCTGGTCAAGATTCAGAAATTCTTGCCCGGCAATTTTTGCATCTAGCTCGGCCTTCTTAGCTTCAACTTCACGTCTCGCTGTGGTCTTGAGGGCAGCAACTTCCGTGGCGGCCTGCCCGCGCATCCTTGCTACCTCTAATTCGACAGCTCGCAGTTTGTCCTTGGCGTCGGTGGTGGCTTGCATGATGAGCAGTTCAGCGTCGTGTTTTGCACCGGCAATTCTTCTGGCTACGCGTCTTTCCGAAGCTGTAGTTTGATCCTGATAAACATCTTCGGCGTTTTGGGCAATCCGCTTGGCTTCCAGAGTTGCCGATTGAATAAGCTCCTGGGCAGTTTCGGCTGCCGCGCCCTCAATTTCTCGAGCGGTGGTCTCCGCCTTAATTAGTAGCTCCGCTGCCTCTGCTCCAAGGCTCGAAAAACTCGGGGCGATCGTGCCCATCAGCTTCGCTTCAGACTTTGCAAGTTGAGCAATAGCCCGTTGAAGTGCCTCTGAGTTTTTGGCCGCCTGCTCTTTGACGCGAACAAGCTCCGAGTTCAGGGAGTTTAGCTCGCGCTCGACAGCTTCCGGGTCATAACCCCGCTTGCTCTTCTCGAAGCGATTAAAGTCAGTTGGCAAGTTGAATCCTCGGTTAAATAGTAAACTTTGGTGGCTACCCAAGTCTACTCGGAGCTGGTTTATGCGTTTTTGGATTGCCCTACTTGTCTTTGTGACAGGGCTGGCTTCCAGTGCCGTCGGGTTCAACAACCAACTTGAGAATCAACCAATTACCGTTATCAACGCATCCGCGTCGCTTACTAAGCCGGCCAGTTATGTTCTGATTCCAAACGACGTGCTCAGCGCCTATGAGGGCGAGACTTCGGTGTTTGCAATTGGTGATGGTGCTGTGTTTATGGCAACTGGTCGAGAGGCAGATATCGTGGCATGGCTTGGTGATTCGGCCTACGTGGAGATGAGACTTTCAGTGGATAAGTCAAAGCGAATCGCGAGCTTGGTTGAAATTGAGAGACCAGGGGTCGGCGAGTTGGACGATCCAGTTGGCGAGGATATTTGGAAAAGGGAGATCTTAAGCAACGGGACAGCTCTTTTACCCATTGAGGTGAACAACGAGGTTGCGGTCCTAATGGCATCAACCGGCATAGAGCTAGCTCCTAGGACGCTTCGCGTCACCTGGCAACTGGAGGAAGCTGAAGCTCCAATCGCTCCAATTACCCTCATCGGGCTGGGGATCATGCTGCTGGGAGCACTGCTAGGAATGCACGCAGCATTTGTTTACGGCAAAAAGTTCCGCAGTCGAAGGAACACTAGAGGCCCTAGAAGACCCAAGCCTCCCAAGCCTAAGAGGGCGGTGTCTCAGGCGGGCAATGGGCCATTGACCAGCAGAAGAGCTCTACGGGGCATGAAATTTGTTGGCCTAGCTTTGTCGGTTGGAATGCTAGCCGGCTGCGTGCCTGACTATCAAAACCCAATAATTTCCCCCAAACCTCTAGAGCAGCCGGGCGTCCTTACTGCAACTCTCGATAGCTCTCAGCTGCAAAGGATCCTGAAGGAAATATCCGACGTAGTTGCAACCGCCGACGCGACTCTAGACAGAGAGTCTCTAGAGGTCAGGGTTGCTGGCCCTGCTCTGGAAATTCGCAGAGCAGCCTATGCTCTGGCAGCAAAGAGCACCGACACTACATTTGCTCCCACGAAGATTCTTTCCGGCCCAGTTCAGTTGTTTTTACCTGGGGCGACCGACACTTGGCCAAGAAATACCATTGTTGTTACGGGAGAAAACGCGTTACAGGTTTTGGTCTTACGTCAAGAGTCACCACGTGATGATTACAAGCTTTATCAGTACTCCGAATTGCTGCCGGACATCAGCTTCCCGGAGGTGCCGGCCGAGATAGTCGGTGCTAACGCACTCAAGGAAGATAATAAGTTTTTATCGATGGACCCCGCTTCTCTTGTTGAGGGCTTAGGCAACCTTTTGAATCGCGGTTTCGATTCCCCGTGGGCGCTTTTGATAGATCCAGACAACCA
>MEHZ011576671.1_pt1 | contig 12945 bp, 10 predicted proteins | sample 897221 | NCBI WGS metagenome assembly MEHZ01 (sample SAMN05514161, study PRJNA337945) | marine metagenome | isolation source: marine surface water | place: Arctic Ocean | collected 2007-12-13 | reverse complement strand
TTGGAGAATGGAAATAGTAAAACGATAAAACAATACAGTTTAAATATAGTAGATTCAACTCCTCCCCAACTGAGTATTAAAGGTAAGGAATTTATTCAGTTGAACGTGGGGCAAACATTTGTTGAACCTGGTTACTTTTCAATTGACCAAGACGGAAGTGATTTAAGTGGTTCTGTTCAAATATTGGAAAGCGTGGATACGAATCAGAAAGGTATTCAGGAAATTACCTATCGATCAGCAGATTCAATGGGGAATGTATCAGAGTTAAAAAGAACTGTTCAGGTTGTGGATCATAACGACAGCGTTCGTATAACCAATGTGATTCCAATCGTTTCAGAAAGTCTAATGGCTTTTTCAATCTTCGAGAACGAATCGATTCTACTTGGGCATTCATCTGAGCCAGGGGCAATCTTTTCAAAATACGAAAATTATACAGATCTCACAAACCCAGTTTATTCGCTAAATTTTAAAGCTCAGGCAGTTGGTATTGAGCAAATTTTGGTATTAAAAGATGGTGGAATTTTAGTGAGCGGAATTTTTCGCGGGAATTTAGAATTTGGTGAGAATTTAGTCTCCTCGAAAGGAAATCATAATGTTTTTGTTCTGAAATTAGATCACAATTTCAAACTATTGTGGTTTAAAACTATTTCCTGTTCATCCACCCTGAAGAACATTGAGATAATGGAGACATTCGATCATTCGATTCACATTGTAGGAAATTTTCGTGAACAACTTCAATTAGAGTCGCGAACTTGGAATTCACAGGGCAAGAGCGATAATTTCATTTGGAATTTAACAAGTTCAGGAGAGTTTATTTGGCTCAAGACCTATGGAGGAGTAGGTGTTGAGGAAATAGTAGGAGTGGGAGGTTTACCGGACGATTCCTTTGTTGTGGTCAGTAACACTGTAACAGAAAATACCTCAACTCACTGTACAATAGTCAAGTTTAGCAAAGATGGAACCGTGATTGGTGGAAAATCGTTGAATAATTCGAATTATAACAGAGCGATTGGCTTTCAGTGCATCGATGAATCCATTTTGATTGCCGGTGAATTCGACTCGGAATTTGTTATCGATGGGCAAGAAATAAAATCAAATTCATCTCCGAGTGGTTTCGTTTTATCTTTTAATTCTGATATCAATTTGAATTGGATAAGACCCTTTTCTTCGAGTGGGAAGTCAAGGGTTCAGGAAATAGAAACGGATGCCTTTGGCTATCCACTAGTTGCATTAAGTTATGAAGGCAACTTGACCCTACCAGGCAGGGAACTATCGCATCGGTCTTTAGGATTAAATGACTTGATGGTGGTTAAATTAAACCCACTGAACGGAACAGTTATCTGGGGAGAACCAATTGGCACAAGCGGTAATGATTCAATCTCGGAATTTGAAGTGGACCAATATGGAACTATTCTAATAGGAACAACTCTGCAGGCACCATTTGCCCTAAATGAGTTTTCCCACACCCTAGGAAATCAATTTTTGGTTAAACTTGAATCTGTTTTGGGAAAACCTACCTTCGAACCCCTTGCCAATTTAATCTTACAGGAAAATACTTTTTTTCATCAGGAGGTAAAAGTTCTTAATCAAGCATTCGTCCGGATGAATATGATCGATTCACCAACCTGGATGAATTTCCAGGATAACTTAGATGGAACTGGCATCCTTGGAGGATTTCCATCTACTCAATCTGGTCGCATGGGAAAAGTTAAGATTCGAGCCTATAATGCAGATGGAGGTATATCTGATTTAGATTTAAATTATACAACTTCCGTCAATTCCAAATCAAAGTTTTCAAATCAAACTTTGCCGCAGTTTTCTTCTGCACTCAACTTTGGGACAGAGGTCCTGATTTCTTCGATTAATTCTTCGCCTGATGCAAATTATTTGATTGGTGGCACTTTTTCGGGATCAGTCAATTTAGGGCAGAATATACTGACTGGCCAAGGGCAGAAAGATGGTTTTGTAGGTGTACTGTCTTTGGATGGCAGCATAAATCGTTCGATACACCTCGTCAGCAAAGGGGAGCTTTCAATTAGCTCAACTGTCTTTGGCACTGAGGGCGACATTTACATTATTGGCGACTATACTAATAATCTTCAGGTTGGTCCATTTAGTATCAAGTCATCTGGTGGTCGTGACTTATTTGTAGTTCAATGGTCCCAAAATGGTGCTTTGAAAAATTTAACTTCGATTGGTGGTTCTTCGAACGAATATTTTAAACAAGCTTTCTTTTATGAAGACAGTCTGCTTTTATCAGGCCAGTTTGATGGAACTTTTTCTCATGGTTTGCACTCGATTAAGTCAAGAGGAGGGAAAGATGGTTTTATTATGGAAGTTCCTAAGATTGATGTTTCTTCAATAAGTTGGTTACAAAGCTTTGGAGGAAATGAAGACGACCGGGTCGACGGTTTGGGAGTTTCATCTAGTGGTAAAATTTTCTTGGCAGGTTCTTATCAAGGAATTTCATCATTTGGAAAGATTTCTCATCAATCAGTTGGCTTGTATGATTGTTTTGTTGGTGAACTTGATCGCCAAGGAGCATGGTTAAATATCTATTCTGGTGGCGGAACCGGGCAGGATCAAATTAATGGCTTTTTTATTCAAAAAGAAAATCGAATAATGATTGCTGGTAATTTTCGGAATTCAATAAAATGGGGGAATCGGAAAGTGGAAAGTAATGGAAAGCAGGATGGATTTATCGCGGTACTGACCGATAACGGTAATTGCGTATCCTTGAATGGATACGGGGGTACTGGTAACGATTCGATTGATTCAATTCAAGGAAACAATGTACAAACTTATTTTGCGGGTTCCTTTAGCAATGAAATCAAATTGGGCGAAACATTATTTTCTACTGTTGGAAAACGAGATTCTTATATTGCACTTCTTAACACTAATGGAAGTTTAGTGATTGATGCCAAACAGATGGGAGGGGAAGGAGAAGATATTATTGAATTTACTGGTAGTTCAATGGCAGATCATCTACTTACGATTGGAATTTCATCAGGGGTAATTGGTTCAGATGGCTTAATTTCTGCCGTGCCATCCAGCAGTTTTAATTCATATGTATCCCTTTTTGGCTCTACTTTGTTTTCTCCTATTCTTTACCCAAACCCCAAAACGAGTATTTTAAAGTCGAGTTTGTATCGTTATGAATTCGAATCTGGTCCGTGGCCAAAAGGTGCGGAATTATCACTCAATATCTCCCAAAAACCAAGTTGGTTAAATATAGAACTATTTATGGACGGACGGGGCATAGTTTGGGGGCAAAGCCCAGATTCAGTTGGCTCAAAACTGGTAAGATTTGATATTAACTCCACTGGTCTTAACGGAATGACTTCTGAATGGAAAATTCAGATTTTGGATAGTGGATTAACTTTTTCTATTATCGGAAATCCAATTTTAAAGAGCACACAGTTTGATCTTTACCGTTCTGAATTTACACTTTCTGGCTCATCGATTGATGATATTTTATTTTTTCCTCTAAACTTACCTGATTGGTTAAGACTAAATCGTTTATCAAAAAGCAGATTCGTAATTGAGGGAACACCTTTAGATAAAGACACTGGTACTTTCCCTGTTGAAATACTTGCACATAAGTTCATCGATCAGAACTCCAGTCATCAAGAAACTCTTAATTATTCATTAATTATTCAGAATAAGATGTTTCAAATCGCAAGTTCGACTAATCTAGGTAATTGGAAAACAAACTGGTTGGGCTATTTTAGTACCTTTGATAATTCATGGAGCTATCATGCCGATTTTTTATGGGTTTATTTCGGAGCAGGAAGTCAGACTGATAATATTTGGTTTTGGACCGAGAAATGGGGTTGGTTTTGGACAAGCATGGAGCATTGGGATGCAACTAAAGGAGAGGGTTATTTATATAATTCCTTAAGTTCTGCGTGGATGTTTTTCAAAAGAGGGCAACAAGCACTACCTTCTACCGTTTATCTTTACAGTGAGGCTAAATGGATCTCGTTTGAATAAATGAGGCTGGTTCGCCTATTGCAGAATATTGGAAGAGGCAAACTAATGAAGTTTAAATTAAGCAAAGATTGGGGTGGCAACTTGGTCATCAAACGAGAGAAAAGATTCGATCGACTTGATTATACTTGCACGGTCCAAACCGACTTTACTTCTTAATTCATTTACTGAGTTTCCATGCTCAATAAATCGATCTGGCCATCCAAAACATTTTACCGGTATCGTAATGTTATTCTTTTCAAATACTTCTAGGATACTCGAACCAAAACCGCCCATCAGCACATTATCCTCGAGGGTAATTATACTTTGATGTGAATCAGCGTGGTTGAGCAAAGTCTCAGTATCAAGGGGCTTTATAAACCGGGCATTTACTACCGTTATTTCGATCTCGTATTTCTCTTTAAATTGATCTGCAATATGAAGTGCAGTTTGAACAAAATCTCCAATCGCCCAAATTGAACAGATTTTGCCATCCCGAAGAACCTCAGCTTTACCAATTTCAAGGGGAATTGGTTTACTTTTACGATCCACTCCAACTCCTTCTCCACGAGGATAACGGATAAATGCTGGTGAACCAGATTCAATTCCAGTCACCATCATATCCTGCAACTCATCCTCGTCCTTTGGTTGCATGATGATTCCATTGGGTATGCAACGAAGATAGGAAATATCAAATAAACCATGATGGGTAGGGCCATCATTTGGGGAAAGGCCTGCCCGGTCTAAACAAAAAGTAACTGGTAGATTTTGTAGGCAGACATCGTGGATAATCGGATCATAGGCTCGTTGCAAAAAGGTGGAGTAGATTGCACAAACAGGAAGCATTCCGCCCGTCGCCATTCCAGCAGCCAGTAGAACGGCATGTTCTTCGGCAATACCCACATCAAAAAATCGTTCGGGTATGTTCTTGTGGAGTGCATCCATACCGGTGCCACTTGGCATCGCTGCGGTAATACCGACGATTTTGGGATTCTCTGCGGCTAAATTGGAAAGACATTCACCAAATACATCTTGGAATTTGGGAGGGGCAGTGGGGGAGGAGGGCATGCTTTTCCCGGTCTTCTTGTCAAAAGGGCCTGATCCATGCCATTTTTCAGGTTCTTCCAAGGCAACGGGAAACCCTTTCCCTTTCTGGGTGAGCAAATGAAGTACGATTGGCTCCTCGGAAGTCTTGGCAAATTCGAAAAAACGAACGAGGGATTGTACATCGTGTCCATCGATCGGGCCGAGGTAACGAATACCAAGCTTTTCAAAAATACTGGAGGGAGCGATTAATTCTTTCGTATCTCTTTTCGCCTTGGACAGAAATTTCATCAGGGATGGTCCACCTGGTACTTGAGTGAGAAAACTTTCGGCGTCTTTGTGGAGCCGGGTATAGGCTGGATTGGTAATCAGTTCGTTAAAGTACTTTGAAAATGCACCCACATTCTTAGCGATCGACCATTCATTATCGTTGAGAATTAGAATGAACCGCTTGGTCGAACTGGCAATATTGTTCAATGCCTCTAGAGTTATTCCGCATGTAAATGCAGCATCGCCCGCCACTGCGACCACATGGTCGTCGCTTCCATTTAAGTCACGAGCAATACAACGCCCCAAGGCGGAAGATAGAGCAGTACCGGCATGACCGGCACCAAATGCATCATGTTCGCTTTCTTCGCGGGAAAGAAAACCACTCAGTCCATCGGTTTGGCGAATTTTTTCAAATCGTTCATCATTGCGCCCGGTGAGTAATTTATGAACATAACCCTGATGAGAGACATCCCAAAAAAATGAATCGGCAGGGGTATCAAAAGCAATGTGTAATGCAACGGTTAATTCAACAACGCCCAAGTTTGGACCGACATGACCACCATTTTGAGAAGTAGCGTCAATAATCCGAGTTCTAATCTCTTGGCACAAGGTTTCAATTTGACCTTCATCCAGGGATTTTAAATCACTTGGGCTCTTTATATCTTTTAAAATTTCAGTATTTTTCATCACACTATTTCTTCAAAATCTTTTTCGATCAAAGTACCTTCTTTTTCCTGCACTTCTTTTATTTTCATTTCCGCGGCATCAATTCTCTCACGGCACAACTTTAACATTTTTAACCCGCTCTGGTAATGAGTAACCAAAGACTCAAGAGGAGCTTCTCCCGATTCCATTCTGTGAATGATCTCTTCTAAATTGGCTAAAGCCTGTTCGAAAGTGAGGTCAGCTTCTTTATCAGATTGTTTTTCGGAATTTGCCATTAAAGTATGAGAAACTTTCTATACCATTTTTCATCAATCGCAATTAAAATTCAAGGTAGCAATTGTGCTGTAAATTTGGTGAATATCTCCTTTACGAGTAAGCTGGCTTTTACTTGATCTGATAAACTACTAAAAGTTAAGGTATCGCACACAAAGCTATGGATCGAGAAGCTTGTGATTTATTTGATAAGTCATTGAGCTAAAGAGTGGTCGATTCTGTCCAGTCGCCCCGATTTTATCAAACCTCAAAAACTTCAGCTAGCCTAGATGAAATTTTGATTTTATGCCTCTATTGTCGACATTGAATCAATCTGGAGATAGGGTGTAAGAAATGACTGAATTACAGATAATCATTGTGGTGTTGGCAGTGTGCCAATTTTTGTTCGAGTATTACCTCAAGGTTTTAAATGAGGGACATGTTTCCAATTTAATGGATAAGCAACCTGAGACTTCAAAATCTTTGATGGATCAAGAAACTTGGCTAAAAGCGAGTAATTATTCTTTAAGTAAGAGCAAGTTTTCTCGAATCCAGGAGGTTTTTGGTTTTATTGTTTTCTTCCCGATCTTCCTCTACATTCTGCCTAAGGTCTTTGAAGTTTGGCCAGTAACCAAAATTGATTCAGTTTGGTGGGCCGCATTCGTGGCCACCGCTTTGCTCAATGTCTTACAAATCCCGGGATTGTTTTTTGATTGGTATAATCAGTTTACTTTGGAAGAGAAGTTCGGATTTAATAAGTCGACTAAGAAACTTTGGGTAACAGATAAAATAAAGGGTACAATTTTGGGTTTTGGTTTCTCCTATCTTCTCCTTGCCTTACTTATATGGATGTATCGTACGATTTCTGAAGCCTCTCCTCAATATTGGTGGATCGCTGCATTCGTGGTATTTTTTGCGATTCAGTTATTATTAATGGTACTTTATCCAAAATTGATTTTACCTTTGTTTAATAAACTCACTCCCTTAGAGGATGGAGAATTAAAGGATAGGTTGATGGCCTTGTCGGATAAAACTGGTTTTCAGGCCAATACGATTGAGGTGATTGATGGAAGTAAACGATCGGGGCATTCGAATGCTTATTTCACTGGTTTTGGCCGGTTCCGCCGAATTGTATTGTATGATACCTTGATCGAACAAATGTCGATTGAAGAGATCGAGGCAGTATTGGCCCATGAGGTAGGGCATTATAAAATGGGTCATATCCCCAAGAGGTTGGTGATGTCTTTTGTGATGGGATTAGCCGGATTTGGTCTGATGGGTTATTTGCTTCAAAGTAAATGGTTTTTTCTCGGACTTGGTTTGGATGCATCGCTTACTTCTTCATTTAGCCCATTGATTATTGGACTCTCCCTGACTTTGGGTTTCTTTACTTACTGGCTTACTCCGATCAGTAATTTATTTTCGAGGAAACACGAATTTGAGGCGGATAATTTCGCGAAGGAAGCGGTGGGTGGTTTTGAACCTTTGGTTTCTGCCTTGAGAAAGTTGTATGTGGAAAATTTATCTCATCCGTTACCCCATCCATTACTGGTCAAATTTCATTATTCTCACCCGACTTTATTAGAGCGGGAAGTTGCAATGACAAGGGAGTCGATTTAACCCCTTTCAATTGTGGGCAATAGCTTTGTTGTTTCGGCAAAGGATCGAGTGTAAAATTAACCCAAGTGAGACTCCGGCTAAATTCATAATCAAGTCGCCCAAAGATGGAAATCTGTCTGGTATAAAGGCTTGAGCCATTTCGTTAGCACAAGCGTAAAAGATTGAAAAGAGAAATGCTTTATTTTTTAGGATAGCCGAGATGCTTTGAATCGAGCCAAGAAACCAAGACCATAGCCAAGCAAGCACATAGAAGAGGGGGAGGTGGCTTAGATCCTGAAGCCAAAATGGGTAGTCGAAAAGTTCTTCTGAAAATCGTATGAATAATTCGTTTGCATCCAAATCCTTGAGACTATCTGGTTTTGGAAAACCGGTAAGTATTTGTAAAAAAAAGGTATAACCAAGAGGAAGGAGGACCCAGTATTTTTGGTTTGGGCGAGTACTCCAAAATTTAAAAAAAGAATTCATCTGTAGTTTGAAAAGATTGCTTGGTGAAAATTTTTATGTCAGGAATAAATCGTATGTTAATCCTTTGTTACTAGAACTTATTTAAAATGCCAATCTACGAATTTATGAGTCGAGATACGGGTAAGATCTATTCCTTCTTTGCCCACTCGCCCTCTTATGCTGAAAAAATGCCCTTTTGCCCTGATGGAAAGAAGTATAAAATGGAAAAAGTGATGTCCGTGTTTTCCATTACAGGAAAGAAGGAAGAGCCCCCCGCAATGGCAGACGTAGGAGGAGATGACCCCAATGATCCATTTGCAGGCATGGATGGAGCCCAAGCAGAAAAAGTGATGAAAGAACTTGAGGGTGCGATGGGTGGAATGGATGAGGATAACCCAGACCCTAAGCAAATGGGGCAACTGATGCGAAAAATGTGTGAGATGACTGGCGAATCCATGGACGAGCCAATGGAGGAAGTGGTTCGTAAACTCGAGGAGGGGGCAGATCCGGACGAGTTGGAAGATCGTATGGGTGATTTTCTCGGAGACGAAGAGTCGGGAGGAATACCCGAAGGGGAAGAAGATAAATCCAAAGAATCGGTTAAGTCGCGATTGAAGAAGTTGATGAAGAAACAAATAGTTCGGGATCCCGAACTCTATGAATTTTCTGACTATTTAAAAAATTGAGGCTAAATTTTTCCGTATTCTTTCAGTTTATCTGCGTTGCCCTTATGGTTTCCTGCGGAGAAGACATAACAGAGCCACCGAAAGAAATTCCAACCGAATGGAAGGGGCAGGAAGAAGATTTCAGAAAGGAGTTTGTCGTTGAACCCGATGAGAAATTGCCGATTTTGTTGCACCGAGAAAGTGCAGTTCCATTTGCAGGGAAATTGGAGAGAAACGGAACAAAATTGAAAACCATTCAAACTTTTGAAGATGGCCGATTAAACGGAGTGAGTATAAAAAAATCAAAAGATGGTTCCTGGGTGGAAGCCAATTATAAAAATGGTCAACTTCACGGAGAGATGATTTTTTTTGGAAAAAATGGAGTAAAACGTTCGGTATTGAGGTACGAGAATGGAAAATTAGCTAATTAGCTCCAAAATTAATTTTTGGTAGTTTTGATAAATGCCCGAGTTGCCCGTTTTGCACGTTTGACATTTTCAGAAGGTTTATCTTCATCGTCTGTCTCTAAAGGAATAAAGAGGTAAAAAGTAGTACCCTTGCCCTCCATCGTTGAGAATCCAATTAAGCCATTATGATCTTCGATGAAAATTTTGGTATTATATAAACCAAACCCTGAACCGCTTCCAGAAGGTTTAGATGTAATGAAAGGATCGAACAGATTTTCTTCAAGTTCTGAAGGAATGCCTTTACCATTATCACTCAGTGCTAGTTCGGCTCCTTCGGTAGGAGCCATTTGTTTCTCTCCTACTGCGCCTTTCATTATTAACTGGCCTTTTTTTACTTTTCTTAGGGATAGTTTAATTTTTCCAGTTCGATCGATTGCATCTCTTGCATTGATAACTAGGTTGAGAATCATTTGCCTGAATCCAGTTTCTTCAATGAACGCAGGCATGGATTGAGTGCCAAAATCTGTGGTTATTTTTGCACTTCTTGGTATTATGATGTCAACCAGATCCATTTGATCCTTGAGGAGCAACCTAAGATCGTGAATTGTGCGTGAAGCAGCCTTTTCTCGATGTAAGTCAATGATTCTACGAACTAATTTTTGTGCCTGCATCGCACTTTTTTTGATCTGACCCATTCCTTTGGCCATAGGGTCATCCTTTTCCATCATTCCATGATAGAGTTCGCTAATAGAAAAAATCCCCGCCATTAGATTACTGAAATCATGAACCAATCCATTGGTTAGGGTGGCTAAGCCTTCTCGCCAAACTGAGTTTGATAATCTATGCTCTGCAATGGCTTGCCTAGTTATATCTACAAGCACACCATCATATCCAAGAAGTTTTTTGGTTGCTGTAATTATTGGAGTGCGAACATCCAACAAATAAATAATTTGGCCAGTGGGTGGAATAGTCACCCGATAAGTAAAACTAAATGTCTCGGGCTTTTTACCGTTTACATTCAATTCTTTGTGAAAGTGTTCCCGGTCTTTTTCAAAAATTTTGCTTAAAAATAAACCGCCATTTCGAGCGAGTTCAGAATGTTCTGTTGGGAATATTTTTTTGATTCCTCGCGATAGATAACTGAATGTCATATCCGGTCTTTGGGTAAAGAAAATCCCGGGAAAATTACTTATGTAATCAGATAAGCGACTCTCTGCTTTTTGAAGTCTAATTAAAGTATTTGCCAATGCTCTAGGGTCGTTCATTAAGTCTCCCATAAATGCTTTTTTTAAAGAGTCGTGAGGAGCGAGGGCAGGGGAGAGAGAAATTACAGAGTTGCTGGTGTAACTAATATTTTGAAAATGAATGCCAATAGAGGAGCGGTGACTTTCAGGAGATAAGGGGAAAAAACATTCGAAGTCATTTCTATAAAAGTCTTTAGGAAGAAGAAGTCCCCAGCTTTTTTCCAATGAGAGGAAGAATGGACGGAAATTTTCTCCAATTAAATCTGTTGAAGCTTTTCCTACCCAGGAAGCAAAAGCATCCGAAACTTTTTCAATTTTTCCATCCTTAGATAGTCCTACCTGACAATTTTCAAAATTTGGTGATTTCACAATTAATCTTAGTTAACATTAATTTACATGTTATGAAAAGATAGAATCATATAAAACATGAAAACAAGAAATTTATTCCTTTTTAGGAAAAAAATGCTAGATTCAAATTGTGCTTGATCGATAATTATGAGCGAGACATGTCTATTTATCGGTGGCGCCTAGTTGTTTTAATTTAAAAGACTTTTTGGCACAAGTATTGCATTGTGAGTACAAAATGGCAGTCGTACTCGATAATTTATACAGTCAGGAGAATTATTTAATTTCCAAAAAGCTTCTTGATGCAACCCACTTGCGTCATGAAGCACTTTCTAACAACATAGCCAATGTTGAAACCCCTGGTTTTAAAAGAAGAGATTTACCTAAAACTTTTTCAGTTGAGTTAAGAAGAGCTGTTGATCGTAAAGATTTCAGCCGGGTTAAGGGGCTTCTGCCTAGAAGTGCGGAAGATCGTCAGGCTAAGCCAGTACGAATGGATGGAAATACAGTGCAGATCGACGAAGAGATGCTTGCTATGAACCGAAACGCACTTAATTACGAGTACCTGACGGGTGCAGTTGGAGGTTCAATTAAAGAGCTTAACACCGCGATTAGGGGCCGCATTTAAATTTATTTTATTTATGAGCATGAATCTTATCCCTGGAATTGAAGCTACCGGCAGTGCCTTATCTGCTGAAAAGATCAGGCTTGAAATTATTGCCCAAAATATAGCAAATTCTAATACGACGCAGGACGCAGCTGGGAATGTTTACAAAAGAAAAGAAGTTTCTTTTGAAGAATTTATTAAAACTCCTGAGAGAAGAGTTCCTGGCTATGTAGACGAGAATTTATACCAAGGAGTCCGTGTTACTGATGTATATGATGATCAAACACCTGGTCGTATGATTTTTAAACCGGGACATCCTCATGCCAATGAAGATGGAATGGTTGAAATGCCCAATGTGGATGTTTCACGGGAAATGATTGATTTAATAAGTGCATCACGTGCATATGAGGCTAATTTGACGGTGGTAAAAACTTCTCGTCGTTTGGCTCAACAGGCTATGGCAATCGGAAAATAATTTTAATTGTGAACGAAATATCATCTCTACCTAGTTTGAGCGACTTGCTCTCTCAAAATTCTAATCTCCAAGCTAATAAGCAACTTGATCGCTTTGCTAAAACTAGTGAAATGAGCCAAGGTTTTGGTGTAAACGAATCTCAACAGACCAATGCTGTAGAATTCGTACCAATTGATAAAACTTCTGCCACTGGAAGGGTTACTGCACCTGGATTTTCTCAAATGTTTGAGAATTTGATAAAGGGAGTGGATCAGAAGAAGAAGATTTCTGCACGCGAAACTCAAGATTTGATTCTTGGAAGATCGGATAACATTCACGAAGCAGTCGTTAAATCTCAGGAAGCGGGCGTGGCTTTCAATCTTATGGTTCAGGTGCGCAACAAACTTGTTGAGTCTTACAAAGAATTGATGCGTATGCAGGTTTAGTATTAGTGGGGATAAGATTTTTTTTATATGAAAGAAAGATTTGAAAAGTTAGCCGAACTTTGGTCGGGCTTGAATTCAGGCAGGAAACTAACACTCATCGTTGCAATAGGCGGTATTTTACTTTTGAGCGTGGGAATTTTAACATGGTCAGGTGGAAGTACTACAATGCGCGTTTTAGTAAGCGGTGCAGAAGCAAAAGACCTTAGCGATGTAGTGGACGTGCTCCGTGCCAATCAAGTTGAATTTGAATACAGTGAAAGTGGTGATACGATTTTAGTTCCGGAGGACAAACGTTCAGCAATGAGAATGGAGCTTGCGATGAAAGGGCTTCCTAGAAGTGGAGAAGTAGGGTTTGAGATTTTTGACGAAGGAAATTTTGGCATAAGTGATTTTGTACAAAGAACAAATCACACACGGGCTATACAAGGAGAATTGGGCCGCACTATTGCAATGATGGATTCTATCAAATCAGCTAAAGTTTTTATCGTTAAGCCTGAGAACAACCTTCTGCT
>MEHZ011563856.1_pt1 | contig 12948 bp, 13 predicted proteins | sample 897221 | NCBI WGS metagenome assembly MEHZ01 (sample SAMN05514161, study PRJNA337945) | marine metagenome | isolation source: marine surface water | place: Arctic Ocean | collected 2007-12-13 | reverse complement strand
ACCATATACCAGACGAGCCACCGCTAACCGATATATCACCCGTTAAGTCGAAGGTACCATCGTCCATACCAGCAGCTATAAGACATCCGTCTGTTGCTACAGTACTAGTGCCACTGACACACGCATCTTTAGCCATTACCTGGGAAGTAATAGAGAGAGTGATGGCAAGACTGACCACCCCAATAGATTGGTAAATAGTTCTATGCATAATATTTTCGATTCACTTGGTTGGTATTCAGGTGACTAAGTAAGGGGAAACAAAGGCACTAGCTTTCTAGAAATGGAAGTTCTAGGTAACAAAAGAACCTAAATTTTTGGCAAAAAAAAGCAATAGGTTAATTTAACCTATTGCCGGGGTGTGCGCATGTAGTCTGATAAATTATTCAGGTACTACGTTGTTTGCACACGGTCCTTTTTGTCCTTGACCAACTTCGAACGTTACTGCTTGGCCATCATTTAAAGTTGCGTAACCGCCGCCGTTTTTAATTTCTGAGTGATGTACAAACAAGTCCTTTCCGCCATCTTCTGGAGTAATAAAACCAAAACCTTTGTCTGCATTGAACCACTTAACTGTACCTTTACTCATAGTAATCTCTTTTATTTTCATGTTTGTTTGTTGCAGTATTCTGCACATGCATTATAACTTTATATTCAGTAAAAACTACTTAACGTGAAAAATCTTAGAGTATATAATCTAAGTCTTTGATAATAAAAAGTTAATTATTTTTTTATTTTAAGAAAAACACCACATTCTAGGTGCGGAGTATAAGGAAATTGATCAAAAACAGCGAAATTTTCTATTGAATGAGTCCCCTCGAGCATGGCCATATTTTCCATAAGTGTTGACGGGTTGCATGAAACATAAAGAATATTGTCAAATTTTTTCACTAATTTTAGAGTTTCTTCGTCTAGGCCTGAACGGGGAGGATCTACAAAAATTGTGCTGAGATTATAATCATCCAGATCAACATCTTTTAATCTTCGAAAGGGCCTGATTCTATCCAATGCCTGTGTCATTTCTTCACTAGACATCCTAACAATGGTGACATTGTTTATATGATTTTTTTCTAGGTTATAGTGAGCAGAATTTACTGATACTTTTGATATCTCAGTAGCTAGAACTTTCCTGAAATTTTGGGCAAGCACGCAGGTGAAATTCCCATTCCCGCAGTATAGTTCTAATAGGTCGTCGTTACATTGCTTAGTTTGGCGCAAAGCCCAACTAAGCATTGCTTGATTAATTTTTGCATTGGGCTGAGTAAATCCTGTTTCAACTTGCTTATATTGGTACTCTTTGTCATCCACCAGTAATTTCTCTATCACATAGTTTAGACCGATCACTGTCTTTTTTTTACGGCTACGACCTATGATATTTGTGGCTAACTCCTGCTGAAGATCAATGGCAGCTTGTCTCCAGTCTTCATTTAGTATCTTGTGATAGATGAGAGTGATGACTGAATCGCCATCAAGCGCCGTCAGAAATTCAGCAGAAAAAAGCTTCTTTTTAAGGGCATCATTAGCATTAATCTTTTCTAGTAGCGGGCTCATAAGCTCGTTTATTTTTTTAGAGCCTACTGGAAAGTCAGAGATAACATAGGGGCGTTTTTCTCCAGGCGTATTCATCGCATAATGGGCATTTCCATCTTCATGCCAAATGCGAAATTCTGCTCTCATTCTAAAGTGAAGGGTGTCTGATTCATGCACTTCAAGGGGTGGATGTTTGGTTCCGGCGAATGTTTTCTTGAGGCCAGCTAATTTTTCGTCAAGCAACTGTCGATATTTATCCGGATGAGCTTGTTGCACGATTCAGCCTTTTAGGTCGAGTTGATAATAATTTTTTGAAGACTTCTGAATGCCTGATGCTTGATGCAAATAGTGTTTAGATTTAGTTTTTGAAGGCCTCGTCAGTGCGCGCTGCCATAATAAAGTCGTTCTTGTGAAGCCCCTCAATTTTATGAGTCCACCAGGTAACGATCACCTTTCCCCACTCCAGCAATATAGCTGGATGATGTTGGGATAATTCTGCTAACTCACCAACTTGATTCGTGAAATTTAAGGCTTTCCTGAAATCACTAAAACTAAAGACTCTTGTGAGCTGAGGGACACCCTCATGAATTTTTATACTCCAGCTGGGTATTAGCTTTAGCAATTCAACTGCCTCAGCATCTGATACGGTGGGCGCGCCTATGATGCATGCTTCGCAGACTTCCTGTGAAAAAGATTGGCTAGTTGTTGGCATATGAACCCTATTTTGATTGTTAACTATAAACAGTTTTTTGGTTTTGGCAGCCCAGCCAGCCTGGCTGTTATTTTGACTGGGCTTGGCGGAAATAATTGCATTAAATAGATGCTGCGCGCTTTACTAATATCTAGGTTGATAGCTATAAGCTTGACTAATGGCCGCATAGATGGCGAAAAGCCGTAATCAGCATAAAATTGTCGGGCTAAATATAATATTTCGATGTGTTGTTCGGTGAGCTGAATGTTTTCTTCAGCAGCAAGCTGTCTGGCAGTTTTTTCAGACCAGACAGCAAGGCTACTGAGAAGGCTAATATCTTTTTCTATTACGCGTTCCATACATCGTTAGTCATCACGCATTCCTATGAGATGCAGCAGGCTGACAAATATATTATAAAGCATCAAATACAAAGTAACGGTAGCAGAAATGTAGTTGCGCTCACCGCCATGGATGATGGCGCTGGTTTGCCACATGATGACACCTGATGCGATCAGCAGGAATATACAAGAAAGCACCAAAGATAATCCTTGAATCTGAAGGAAGACGTTCGCAATCGCGGCAATGAACGCGATAATCATGCCTGTCATCAGAAATCCGCCCATGAAAGACAACTCCTTTTTGGTAACAAGGACATAGGAAGAGCAGGCGAAGAAGATAAGCGCAGTTCCACCTAAGGCCGTTAAGATTAGCTGAGGGCCAGAGGTTGAGAGATAGAAGTTTATTATTGGGCCGAGAGTGAACCCCATCCACCCAGTTAGTGCAAAAACCCAAAACAAGCCTGCCGTGCTATTTTTGTTTTTCTCCACCATCCACAGGCAACCTATGTATGGAATAAGCATCCATAGACCCATGTAGGGTGCATTGACGGCCATTGCTACTGCACACATAGCGGCACTAAATACCAAGGTCAGCGATAGCAGAGTATAGGTATTACGCAGCACCTTTACTGCTGCTGGATTTAACGAACCAGAGACGATTGATTGTTCTAAAGCCATAGCAATATTTCCTTTTAGCTGAGATGTTTAATTAGATATATTTTACAATGTGTAAATTTCAAATCAACCACTATCGTAGTAATAACATATTATACGCCAATGGATTTTTTGTTATTTTTGGTCACTCTTTAAGGAACTCGGTGATGGCTTGCTGTTTTGCTAGACCATCTTGGTAACCTAATTCTACCAGTTTACTGCAAAACCCTTTAGAAAACATTACATAGCTAGCAATCTCTATTCCCTCGCTGCGAGTTGTTAGGCCCATTATCTTCAAAAAGAAGCGCATACTTAAAGGTAATTCCTTGAAGTAGTTTCTAGCCAAAGTACCAATACTTTTAGAGGGCGAAATGGCTAGAAACTTAATAGGTCGAAGATCACTAATACCTTTTGCTTCTCGTGTTTCAGCAGGTAGGATTTCGGCAAGCCTATTGATGTTCCTGAGGGTTTCTAGGTCGCTGTCAATCGCGTCTACAAAGGCGCTATTGAGTATGTGGCCAATAATTTTTGCGCTGGACGGCGGACTATGTATGTGCAGATTTGTAGCATCACTCAGCGAAGGTGGTTCACTTGAAGAGTTGTCATTTACTCCAATAATGAATATTTTATTTGCGCCAAGATGTAAGGCAGGACTAATAGGCTTGAGTTGCTGAATAGCTCCATCACCGAAGTAGGATCCCATGATTCTAGTTGTAGGGAACATGACAGGGATTGCTGTAGAAGCCATGATGTGATCGATGGTGAGTTTTGAGCGGATCCCTATACGCCTGGATCTTACCCAAGGCTGAAGCGTTGCTTCTCCATCATAAAAAGTGACTGACTTGCCGTCGCTGTAGCTAACGGCAGTAATGCTTACAGCTGTGATTCTTTTGTTATTTATAGACTCGTTGATGGCCTCAAAATCTATCAGCTCGTTCAGTAACCTCCTAAGAGGCGTGTTATCTAACAATGCTTTGGGTTTTTTTTGCGTATAGTTTTTATTGAATATAGAAAAAAATATCATGAGGGTATTTTTCAATACACCAAGCAGATCCGACCTATAAATGTTGTTGGCCTCCAGCCCACACCAAATAGACTCAATTTTTTTTATTCTAGATTGAAAAGTACGCTGATTTTCTGAACCATGACAGCCAGCAATAGCCAGAGCATTGATCGCACCAGCTGAGGTCCCGCAGATGATCGGAAAGGGGTCACTAGTTTCTGGGGGCAGTAATTCTGCCACGGCTTTGAGTACACCAGCCTGGTAGGCTGCTCTTGCACCTCCTCCAGAAAGTACCAACCCAAATTTTGAGCCGCTAGCGTTGATGTCTTTAGCCATAAGTAATGCTGAAACCCTATTAAAAATATTTTAAACTATTTTAGGTTAAATGGCCTCAATACCTAAGACCGATATGTTTTTAGCATGTAACTTATCATATGATCTTTTTTTTGAGAAAAAAACTGAACCTATACAATTATGTAATAATTAAAAAAACTGATTCTCGGTAAGAACAATTGATAGTATTAGTATGCATTAAAAAAGCTCATGAGCTTTTCTTTTGGTAAACTAATTTTTGTACCATAAATTTAGGAAGCAATTGTGGCTCAACAAGAACCTGATGTGCAGCACCCAAAAATGTCTAGTCTTCAGATTTACATAAGGTTGCTGTCTTATGTCAAAAGATACCTCGGTATTTTCTTCTTAAGTATCTTGGGTTTGATTATTTTTTCGTCCATGGAGATTGCTTTTATTGATCTGTTTGGATACACCGTCAATGCTATTGGTGGTTTGACGGCTGATTCGGCGGCTATGCCAGAAAATGTTAAGCAAAATGGTGGGCTAACTGTATTTTTAGTGGAAGTTTTTACAGAAGAAGGTGAGTTAATAGATACCCGCTGGGTCGTGCCTCTAATCATGATCTTGATTGCTGTGGTGAGAGGGGTGTCTTTTTTTATTGGTGGATATTGCATGACTTACGTATCACAAATACTGGTACACAATCTTAGAGTTGATGTTTTCAATAAATATACCTCTCTTCCTGCTAGTTATTTTGATGCCAGCATGACTGGGCACTTGGTGGCTCGAGCAACTTATACGGTATCTCAAATCACTCAAGCCGCTACAAGTGCGTTAAAAATAATGATTCGTGAGGGCGCCCTAGTCATCGGTTTGATTAGTTACTTGTTTTATCTTAACTGGAGGCTGGCATTAATTTTCATGATCGTCCTGCCCCTTATTGGACTAATAGTCCTCTCTGTCAGCAAGCGCTTCAGAAGGCTGGCCTTGAAAATACAGTCATCCATGGGCGACGTGGCCCAAGTAACCCAGGAGCTTGTTAGCGGCTACAGGGATATGCATTTATATGGTGCAAAGTATTTCGAGCGTACACGAATGAAAGCTGCCAGTAAGAATAGCCGCACACAACAGATGAAATTATCTGTGACAGAGTCAATCAGTACCCCAGTGATCCAGCTGTTAGTTGCAGCTTCTCTTTCATTTTTGATGTGGCTTGTTCTTGACCCCAGTGTTTTGTCACAAATGAGTGGTGGTGATTTCGTGAAGTTTTTGGCATCAGCCGCGTTGCTCGCTAAGCCTATTCGCGCGCTGTCGGGAATAAATAGTAAAATTCAGCAAGGAATCGCCGCAGCTGGAACATTGTTTGCCACCCTTGACACAAGTGAGGAGGTTGATGAGGGCGTCCTTGAGAAAAATCAAGTTGACGGACAGTTTGAATTCACGAACGTCAATTTTGCATATGCCGCTAACGAAAAAAATGTGCTTAACGGGATAAATTTCAGCGTACAGGCGGGCGAGACAGTTGCTATTGTTGGTCGCTCTGGTAGTGGTAAAAGCACACTAGTGAGTATGATTCCGCGTTTTTATGAGATGGGTAGCGGAAAAATCACTCTGGATGGTAAAGATTTAAAAAGCTATAAGCTTGAGAATTTGCGGAGCCATATGGCGCTAGTTTCTCAAAAAGTAAATCTGTTTAATGACTCTATCTATAATAATATTGCCTATGGCGCTTTAGCGAAATGCTCAGAAAAGGAAGTTAGAAATGCCACCAAAGCAGCGCACGCTTTAGAGTTTATTGAGCAGTTACCCCAGGGCTTTGATACCATCATTGGCGATCAAGGCGTAAAACTATCCGGAGGGCAGCGCCAGCGCTTAGCTATTGCTAGGGCGATCCTAAAAGATGCACCGATATTGATACTCGATGAGGCAACATCAGCACTAGATTCGCAGACAGAGCGCTACATACAAGAAGCGTTAGAGGGGATTATGCGAGGGCGCACTACATTTGTTATCGCTCACCGGCTTACAACAATAGAAAATGCAGATAGAATTTTGACCATGAGCAAAGGAAAGATTGTCGAGCAGGGAAAACATGCAGAGCTGCTGGAACTGAATGGCCATTACGCCAAACTGCACAATAAGATCACTATAGAGCAAAAGAGTCCTCCTGGTGATGGAAAATTACAATAGATGAGACTTTCTCTCATGCTTGAAAAAGCCTGGAGTCGACACTTGAGCTGGATACTTTTACTGGTCCCTTTCTCATGGTTGTTTCGGTTGCTGGCTGGCGTGCGTCGTTTATATCAAGCTAGACTAGTGCCAAATCCTCCGTTAACCGTTCCTGTGGTTGTAGTGGGAAACATAAGTGTCGGCGGCACTGGAAAGACCCCATTGGTAGCGGCACTCGCTCATTGGTTGCAAGAGCAGGGATACCACCCTGGAGTTATTAGTCGGGGATATGGAGGAAGAGCTTCTCGGTATCCTTTGCTGGTGACAACCAATTGCTCGCCCTTGAGCGTTGGAGATGAGTCATTGTTATTGGCAAATATATGTCCTGTTGTGGTTGATCCTGACCGTTACCGGGCGGCCATATTTCTGCTTGAAAAGACAAATTGTGATTTGATTTTGAGCGATGACGGGTTGCAACATTACCGTCTACCTAGAGATATAGAAATTGCTGTAGTGGACGGAAAGAGGCAATTTGGCAATGGACAGTGTTTACCAGCCGGCCCCCTAAGGGAGCCGGTAAAAAGATTAAAGGAAGTAGACTTCGTTTTAACAAATATGACAACTTCTGATTTGCTGGAAAAAACCAAGGATCGCAAGACAGCTTCTTTGCAAAATAGCACCTCATTTGCTATTGAGCCAATCCAACTAAGGCAGTTAAATTCTGACGAGGTTTTGCCAGTGACAGGTTTATTCGATCTCAACCAGCCAGGGAAGATATGGTTTAAAGACTGGGGATACGGTCTACAGGTTCATGCAGTTGCAGGCATTGGTAGCCCTGAGAGATTTAGAGATACTCTAGAGAGCTTAGGTCTTGATCCTCAGCTCCATCATTGGCCTGATCATCATAATTTTAGTGGTGAAGAGTTTGCTTTCCAAGACGACTGGCCGATCATCATTACTGCAAAAGATGCAGTAAAATGCACACATATAATCAATGATAAAATTTGGGTAATGGATGTGCAGGCTGTGCCTGATTCCTTGTTCTTAAAGGGTATATTAGAGCAATTGCGTGAGCTAAAGTCTTGAATTTTTGCAAAAATTAGAAGGTTGGTAGAAGTTAAATTTTTAACCAAAGCAGAGTGTAAGTAGTATGAATTTTACAGTTATTATCCCTGCCCGTTATGACTCCTCAAGATTACCAGGGAAGCCTCTTATGGATATCGCTGGAATGACAATGATCCAGCGGGTATATACCCAGGCTCAAAAAAGTAATGCTAATCAGATTATTGTGGCCACAGATGATCAAAGAATATTTGACCACGTGGTGAGTTTTGGTGGCCAAGCTGCCATGACATTAGCAGATCATCAGTCTGGAACGGATAGATTACAAGAGGTGGCAGAAAAGCTCGAGCTGCCTGCCGATCATATTGTTGTCAACGTTCAGGGAGATGAACCGCTGATTCCTCCTGAAGCAATCAACCAGGTGGCTGATAATTTGGCGACGAATTCTTTGGCGGGAGTGGCGACTCTCTGCGATCCTATTGATATTGACGCTGATCTTGTTAGCTCTCACGTGGTTAAAGTGGTAACGGATAATAATGGTTTGGCATTATATTTTAGTCGCGCATCAATACCGCATCGCCGCGAAATAACAGATGTTAATGCTGGTGGAGCATCGTCAATTTTTAATCCTATGCGCCACATAGGCATATATGCCTACCGAGTATCAATGCTGAACCAATTCGTCTGTTGGCCGGCAGCCCCTATTGAAAAATTGGAATTTTTAGAACAGTTACGATTTATGTGGTACGGAGAAAGAATACACGTAGGACAGGCGACTTCCCATGTACCTAACGGTATTGATACAGAGGAAGATTTGCAACACCTAATTAGTCTACTAAAAAAATCATCATAGGTTAGAGTTAGTGAAAGAACCCATCAGAGTGTTATTCGTGTGTCTTGGCAATATATGCCGATCACCCACCGCGCATGCTATTTTTGAAAAAAAAATCATCGATGAGGGCTTGCAGCACAAAATTATTGTAGATTCTGCTGGAACAGGAGATTGGCATATAGGACGAGCCCCAGACCCTAGGGCCTGTGAAGCAGCTTTTCAGCATGGTTACGATCTTACACAATTGAGGGCACGCCAAGTAAAGCCAGAAGATTTTAGTGAATTTGATTATGTGTTGGCGATGGATAAGCAGAATCTTTTAGATTTAAAGGTAATGACCCCGCCACAATTTGTGGGCCATCTGGGATTATTTCTAGACTATAGCCGCAGTGAAAAAAAAGAAGTTCCTGATCCATATACTGGCGGAAAAGAAGGCTTCGAAGAGGTGCTAGATCTTATTGAAGATGCTTCTAATGGTTTGTTTGAGCATTTATCTGGGCAGCTAGCCTGATGCTGCAAATTACCAAAAAAGTCTCTCTTCAAAAATACAATACGTTCGCTCTCCCATCAACAGCAGAATATTTTTGTTCTGTTTCTTCGCAAGCTGAATTATCCGAAGCGCTTGCTTGGGGAAAAAAGCACAAACAGTCAATTATTATATTGGGGGCGGGCAGCAATGTCTTATTGGTTGGAGATCTAGCCGGGCTAGTTGTTCATATATCAATACTGGGCATTGAGTTAACTTCTCAGAAAGAAGATGATCTGGTGATCAAGGTGGGTGCTGGTGAAAATTGGCATCAATTGGTACTAAAAACTCTTGAAATGGGCTGGAATGGCCTTGAAAACCTATCATTGATACCCGGCTGTGTGGGTGCCGCACCGATTCAGAATATTGGTGCGTATGGGGTTGAATTGAGCGAGAGATTTGATTCCCTTGAGGTGACACATAAGGCAACAGGCGATGTGAGAAGAATGGATTTGAGTGACTGTCAGTTTGGCTATCGAGATAGCTTCTTCAAGCAATCAGGCCAAGATGAATATATCATCACAGCAGTGAGTTTCCGTCTTTCGGCTAAACCAGACATTTGTATTGAATACCCGGCGCTTAAGCAGGCTTTAATGAAGCTTCACACGCAACTGCAGATGAAGCATGGCCAGAGCTTCCATGAAATTTTAACCCCAAAAATGATCTCCGATATCGTGTCCTCTATTCGTCGTTCTAAGCTTCCTGACCCTGCCATTATTCCCAATGCAGGTAGTTTTTTTAAGAATCCGGTGATTAGTTTGGAGGCTGAAACTGCGTTGAAAAAAGAGTATCCAGATATAACTAGCTATGATTTATATAATGGCAACATGAAGATTGCCGCAGGTTATTTGATCGAAAAAGCTGGATGGAAGGGGTTCCAAAGAAATGGAGTGGGGGTACATGACCAACAAGCTCTTGTGCTTGTCAATTTAGGTGGATCTGGGTATGAACTCTTATCTTTAGCATCAGATATTCAGGCGTCTGTTTTAGAGAAATTTGGTATTGCATTAGAAATTGAACCAAGAGTGTACCAATAGCCATGACTACCGATAGTCCGTCGTTTGATGCGCAGTCTTTCTTAAAAGGGCTCACCCAAAGACCAGGCATTTATCAAATGCTAGGTGAGAACGGAGCAATTCTTTATATAGGAAAAGCAAAGAATTTACGGAAACGTGTGGCCAGTTACTTCTCTAAAACAGGCCTATCAATAAAGACCCAGGCATTAGTAAATCGTATCATCACCATTGATGTGACGGTGACGCAGACAGAAATCGAAGCCTTGTTGCTTGAACAGAACCTTATTAAGCAAAATTTACCTCCTTATAATATCTTGTTGAGGGATGATAAGTCTTACCCGTATATATTCCTTTCAGATCAAGATAAATATCCGCAATTAGCATTCCATCGTGGAAGCAAGAGGCGACTAGGTAGTTATTTTGGTCCTTTCCCTAGCGTTCAGGCCGTACGCGAAAGTATGAGTTTTTTGCAAAAAACATTTAAGGTCAGACAATGCGAGGATAGTTTTTTTAAAAATCGTACTCGGCCTTGTTTGCAGTATCAAATTAAGCGCTGTACGGCACCTTGTGTCGATCTAGTAACGCCTGAAAGTTATCATCAAGACGTCGATTATACTAAAATGTTTCTTGAGGGGAAAAGCGATAATCTCATCAAAAAATTTGAAGTAGAAATGGACTGGTCCTCAAAGAATTTAAATTTTGAGCATGCTGCCATTTTGCGAGACCAAATCACCGCATTAAGAAAAATACAGGCAGAGCAAGTCGTTGAGTCAGGCAACAAGAATATTGATATCGTAGCAGCTTCTCAGGACGGCTCACAGGGCTGTATCCATATCCTGTATATTCGACAGGGGAGAATTTTAGGCAGTAGAACGTTTTATCCACGCGTCCCATTGGCGACCTCTCCGGGAGAAATCCTAGAGCATTTTATCCCACAATATTATCTGCGAGATGGTGGAAAAGGGGATTTTCCAAAAGAAATTGTCGTAAATGCTAAACTCGATGATAGCGAGCTTTTTGCCTCAGCCGTCTCTTCTGTTGCTGGATATAAAATTGAGTTTAAGTGTAGAAGTCGAGCTATCAGAAAAAAGTGGATTGAGCTGGCAGAACAAACAGCCAATCAAAATCTTAAAAGTCTCATTATCTCCAAACAAAATTTGCTACAAAAATTTGAAGCTCTACAAAAATTGCTCAACCTGCAAGAGCTACCAGGCCGGCTTGAGTGCTTCGACATTAGTCATAGCAGCGGAGAAGCAACGGTGGCCTCCTGTGTTGTTTTTGATACTAATGGCCCTCTCAAGTCAGATTATCGCCGTTTTAACATTAAAGATATAACAGCGGGAGATGACTATGCCGCTATGGAGCAGGCATTAACTAGACGCTACAAGCGATTACAAAAAGGTGAAGAAAAGTTGCCAGATATTTTGTTGATAGACGGTGGCTTGGGCCAGTTAAAAAAAGCGGCCAATGTTCTTGAGGAGCTAGGTGTTATCGGAGTTGAAATTGTCGGAGTGGGTAAGGGGAGAACCAGAAAATCTGGCTTTGAGACGCTTTTACTTGCCCCTTCATTAGGCTCGGAAGGCATCATAGATGCTAAAAATGACTATACAGAATTAGTCCTGGAAAGTGATTCTGCCGCATTATTGTTAATTCAACAAATTAGGGATGAGGCGCATCGATTTGCTATCACTGGCCATAGGCAGCGAAGGGACAAAAAACGAAAAACTTCAAGCCTGGAGGAAATAGAAGGTGTTGGCCCTAAGCGTCGGCGTGAATTGTTGCGTTTTTTTGGCGATATTAATGAGGTTAAGCGAGCGAGCGTCGCAGAGCTTATGCGTGTTCCAAGCATAAGTAAAAAGGTAGCTGAATCTATTTACAGTATCCTGCATAATGAATAAGTTGTTACTTTTATCCTCCTGATTTTTTCGGTAGTCAAAATATGTGGAATTTGCCAAATATATTAACGCTCCTGCGTATTTTACTGATCCCAGTGTTTGTAGTTGTTTTTTATCTTCCCTGGGAGTGGAAGCATATTACTGCCGCCTCTATTTTTGGTATTGCAGCAGCGACTGATTGGTTAGATGGCTACTTAGCGAGAAAGCTTGATCAGCACACGCCATTTGGCGCTTTTTTGGATCCTGTTGCAGACAAGTTGATTGTTTCGGCCGCATTGCTTGTACTGGTTCAGGTTCACGCAACGTTGCTATTTGCTCTTCCTGCACTAGTGATAGTGAGCCGAGAAATTATAATATCTGCACTGCGCGAGTGGATGGCGGAGCTTGGAAAGCGAACCAGTGTGGCTGTAAATTATTTGGGAAAAATTAAGACCGCCCTTCAGATGATTGCGATCACAGTGCTTCTTGCTGCAGATCCGACCAAACATCCTGAATGGGATATATTAGGCACCATACTGCTGTATATCGCAGCTGTTCTTACTTTATGGACGATGGTTATTTACCTTCGTGCCGCATGGCCAGAGCTATCTTCAATGCCTGATTCGCAGGATTAAATATATTTTCTTTGAGTTTATTGTCGTATTAGTGCAGCTTCAGACTATTCTTTAATGAGCCTCTCGGGTACAATTCTGCCTCCAAAAGGCGCGGTGGCAGAGTGGTCATGCAGCTGACTGCAACTCAGTGTACGCCGGTTCGATTCCGACCCGCGCCTCCATTTTAGACTGAAAGAATAGAACAGCCAGCATGGTGAGATTCTAGAACAAAAATTGGTAGTTTAGCCCATCCATTGACTATGCCCGGATGGCGAAATTGGTAGACGCAAGGGACTTAAAATCCCTCGGTGGAAACACCGTGCCGGTTCGATTCCGGCTCCGGGCACC
>MEHZ011601029.1_pt1 | contig 12949 bp, 14 predicted proteins | sample 897221 | NCBI WGS metagenome assembly MEHZ01 (sample SAMN05514161, study PRJNA337945) | marine metagenome | isolation source: marine surface water | place: Arctic Ocean | collected 2007-12-13 | reverse complement strand
TGACAATCTAAATATTTGAACTGGCAGATTTTTATTTATCTTTAGAGAAAGCCAAGATTTTTCTGCCTCTAATCTTGCTACTCCATTTAATGACGTTGGTTTTGTTATGCTTTCTTCACTTACCCATTCACCCTTATGGTCTCCGTAAACGCTAGTAGCAGATAAATAAGTTATCCATTTTGGTTTACATTCTTCTATGATTTTTGAAAAATTTTTTAATACCAGATCAGCTCCCTTTATTGGTGGAATAGAGATTAAAATATGATCTGCTTCTTTAAGTTTTTTAATAAGATTATCATCATAAGACTCGTTCTTGAAAAAAAAATTATCATAATCAATGCCATTAATATTCTTTTTACAGGTTTCACCCGTAGATGTTGTCGATAAATTAACATTAATATTTTGGCTTTAAAAAAAATGAGTTTTAATTTCAATGTGGATATAAAAATAATAATTAATGCAATGAAGCGTATTTTAAAGTAGATCTACTGAGTTATTTCATATTCTTTCTCCCAGTTTGGGTCTTCTAATTTATTTATAACATACTTTACAGTAATCTCAGTTCCCGCGGGAATTACTTTTTGAGTAACGATCCGAATGTGTTTTAATGATCCGATAATCTTGTCAGTTTCAGCAAATACTGCTTTGCAATTTGGAATTTCATGATGATTGATAAAAGCCCCTAACGGAAGCCGAATATAACCGTCTTGAAAACGTTTATCATAAATATGAGTCATGCCTAAATCAGTACCACTATTAAGCTTTTTGGTGGTGATCAAGCCTAAACCTTCTATAGAGCTTTTAGAGATAGTTAAAAAATCTGGAAGGGGTCGCCAATTACTATCTTGAATCATAAATTTATTTTTTTATTAAACTACGAATTTTTATGAAATTTTTAGTTAAAATAGCCTTCATTATAATTTATAAATTAAAGTATTGGTCCAAAGACGAAAACTTAAATAATTGTCATCATTCACCTTAAGAGTGTTTTTTTGAAATCCTGTGTTTAATACCATCTTCTTATTCAACTGAAGTTTTAGTCCAAAAAAGGTCCAATTTAGATTAAAACGAAATGGTGCTCCAGAAGGGTTTAAGAAAATAAAAACTTCATCAAAAGCAACAAAATTAATCGGTCTTTTTGTGCCTGGGGGTGTCAATAAATGTTGATAGCTCAGTCTATATCGAATTCGACTGGCGAAATCAAAACTTTTCAAAGAACGCTCTTCATGTAGAGTTAGATTTTCAAGGAAGCGATGCTCCAAGCGCAAACGTGAACTAATCATACCTTTTTTAGTTGGAGTATTATAAATAAGCTGTTCCCAAAAATTATGCTCTAATCGAACTCTAGGACTAACAGTAATGTCTCTGTTAAAATTTTTTATGAAACTATAGCCCAAAGACCACTTTATATTTTTTAAAGTATTAAAAGATATTGAAGGACGAAAAATTTGTTGATTCCATACGCTCAAAAAGGAAACTGTTCTTAAATGAAATTCACTTCTTATTGAGATTTTATCAGATAATCCATGATCAATAAAAACAGCATTCCAAGCCCCATTTATCTTTTCATACTCTTGAGCATTAAGTGAAAAACTGAGTAAAAAAAGCAGTACGGTTAGTTTTATAAATTTAAGAATCATTGTTAATTGTATTTACGCATAAGTCCTTCTTGAGAAGAAGAAGCAATCATTTTTCCTGATCTGTCAAAGATACTTCCTCTAGAAAATCCTCTGGCATTTGAAGCGCTTGGACTTTCAATAGCATACAATAACCAATCATCGATTTTAAAATCTCTATGAAACCATAATGCATGGTCTAAACTAGCATAATACATCTTTGCATTTTCTAATACTTTTCTATGAGGTAAGGTGGCTGATAAAAGAAGACTATAATCTGAAGCAAATGCAAGAAATTGATGTTGTAAAGAGATGTCCGCTACTATTTTTTCTTTGGTCTTAAACCAGATATGTGAAAGTGGTGAACTATTTCTGTTTTCTAAATATATAGCTTTCCCTACAGGTCTAAATTCAAAGATTTGAGGATGGGCTTTCATCAAACGTTCGAAGCGTTCGGGATCACTTACCTTTAAAGCCTCTGCTTGTTGAATATCCGTAAGCAATAATTCTGGCGTTAAAACATTAGGCATGGTGATTTGATGATCTACTCCTTCCTCTTTTAGATGAAAAGAAGCTGCCATATTAAAAATAGCTTTTCCTTCTTGAAATGCGACAACTCTTCTGGTTGTAAAACTTTTCCCATCTCTAATTGCGTCAACATGATATTCTATAGGAATATTAATATCCCCTCCTAAAATAAAATAACCATGCATAGAATGGGCTATTCGATCTTTGGTTACTGTTTGGTAAGCGGCATGTAACGATTGGCCTAAAACTTGTCCGCCAAAAACACGTCCCCAAGCGGTCTTGTAGTTTTGACCAATAAAACGATGGGTATCTTTTTGTTCTAAAGTTAATAGTGATATTAAGGCATTAATGTCAATCATAGTTGTTTTCAATAATTAATGCTGTTGCACCTCCACCGCCATTGCAAATTCCTGCGGCACCGTATTTTTTTTGCTGCTGTTGTAAAGCATGAATTAGTGTTACAACAATTCTTGATCCAGAGCAACCAATTGGATGACCCAACGAAACTGCTCCTCCGTTAGGATTTACTTTTTCAGGTGACAATTCTAAAAGTTGAGTGTTTGCAATCCCAACTACTGCAAAAGCTTCATTAAGTTCAAAAATATCAATCTCTTGAATATCAATTCCTGCTTTATCCAAAGCTTTCGGCAAGGCTTTTGCTGGAGCTGTAGTAAACCATTTGGGCTCTTGTGCTGCATCGGCATAACTTAAAACAGATGCTAATGATTTAATTCCTAAAGTTTTTGCTTTTTTTTCACTCATAAGAATAAGTGCAGCAGCGCCATCATTAATCGAGGAAGCATTTGCGGCAGTAACCGTTCCACCTTTTGTAAAAGCTGGATGCAATTTTGAAATTTTATCCAGAGAAACGTTTTTATATTCTTCGTCTTGATCAATAATTATGGGGCTCCCTTTACGTTGAGAAACTGCAACCGGAACAAGCTCATTATCAAAAGATCCAAGTTGCCAAGCTTGTGTACTTCTCTTGTAAGATTCTATTGCAAAAGTATCTTGAGCATCTCTTGAAATATTATACTTTTCAGCACAAGCATCAGCAAAAACACCCATCGCTACTCCATCATAAGCGTCTGTTAAGCCATCTATTTGCATCGTATCTTGAAGTGTTATACTTCCAAATTTTTGCCCTCGTCTGATGGTGCTTAAATGCGGGCTTAAACTCATGTTTTCCATTCCACCAGCAACAACAATTTCGGCATCCCCTAAAGAGATAGCTTGAATTCCAAGAGTAATAGACTTCATCCCTGAGGAACATACTTTGTTAATTGTTGTACAAGGAACTGTATCGGGAATATCTGCCCCTAACGCTGCTTGTCGAGCTGGAGCTTGACCTGTTCCGGCTTGCAATACATGGCCCATAAAAACTTCATCTACAATATTTGGGTTTAGTTTAATTTCATCTAAAGCTGCTTTTATAGCTATACTTCCCAATTCAGTTGCTGGAACTGTTGAAAGGCCCCCCATGAAACTCCCAATTGGAGTTCTTTTTGCTGAAACAATTACAACTTTATTCATTTACAATTCTTTTAGCCCAAATTTCATGGATAGCAGTTCCTTTACTACTAAAACCCATATGATGCCAATCAGATCCTGAAATAGAATACTCAAAAGGTAAAACTCTCCCTACACTAGTATTATTCCTTGAAAAATATTCTATATGCTCGGTATACTTCCCTTCTTTGGTTGTATAGTATCCACCTCCTGATCCAAAAAACTTAAAAGTTTCTGTGTTAAATGCAATCCATTGAAAAAAACCATTAACTAGAAATTTCATCGTTTTTCTGGGCCTGGATGTATCTCCTCTTTGCTCCACATTATCACGAATTCTTCCAGCAATAAGCCATTTTCCGTTAAGATCAATAGGTGTTTTTGAAGAGTTTTCCCAATTACCATTTGAAACTAATTGTAGATTTAACAGACCATCTTTTGTGTGATTTGAATTGAATTCAAAATTGATTGTAAAAGTGTTTCCATCTTTTGAATAAAATCCTCCTCTGGTTAAAATAAATTGAGGAGGATCATCTACAAATTGTGTTTCAATTAAATATTCTGAATCCATTAAAATTCGGTGCGTAATTAATTTTCCCCCCTCATCTTGAGAAATAAAACTAAATACCTGCGCATATCCAAAATTAATATTGAAAATTATTACTAAAAAAAGCTCTCGCATAATCTTAATTTCTATAATTTAATGCAGGTTTACGATCCCCTAACATAGGAATATATTTAAAGTCTAATCCTCTTTTTTGAAGAAACTCTTCTTTGGCCGCCGAAATAATTTTTGGGTTATCAATAAGTTCCATTGCAGTAAGTGCAAGAGTTTTTGCAGCTATCATCATTCCCTTGTTTCCAATATCAGTCCCTCCGGCTGCAACAGCTTGCCAACTGTGAGCTGGTGTTCCTGGTACCCATGTTGCAGTACGCAACCCAACCGTTGGAACAGCAAAGCTGACATCGCCAACATCGGTAGAGCCTCCTGCTTTACTATTGTCGCTGTAAGGCTCAATCCCCTCTGTATATTCTGTATTCAAGGGTATTCCTAAACTTTCAGAAATCTTTTCAGCAAAGGCTTTTTCTTCCAAAGTATAGGCATAACCCCCAACAGTTTCTAAGTTTTTATGAACCATTCGCTGAAGAGTTTCGTTGTGTAATAACTCGTGAGTTCCTCCAATCATTTCATATTCCATCGTAGTTCCTGTTCCTAGAGCAGCTCCTTTGGCAGCGTTAACAATACGATCAAATACATTAACCACTTCATCACGAGTGGCATGACGAGCATAATAATATACTTCTGCAAAATCTGGAACTACGTTAGGTGCTTTTCCGCCTTGTGTAATTACATAATGAATTCTGGTGCTCTCCGAAGTATGTTCCCGCATCATATTAACCATATTGTTCATTGCCTCAACGGCATCTAGAGAGGAACGCCCTTTTTCTGGAGCTCCAGCAGCATGTGAAGAAATACCATAGAATCTAAACTTTGCTGATTTGTTTGCTAGTGCTGGACGAATACTCGCTGAATTTTTGCTGTCAGCATGCCAATGTAAGGCTACATCAACATCGTCAAATAATCCAGCTCTTGTAATATACACTTTCCCAGAACCTCCTTCCTCTGCAGGACATCCATAAAATTTTACCGTTCCAGATTTATTTTCAGCAATTAAATAATTTTTTAATGCAATTGCGGCCGCAGCTGAGGCGGTCCCAAATAAATGATGCCCACAAGCATGGCCAGCATTTCCATCATTAGAAGATTTGTACGGAAGTGCTTTTTGAGATAGTCCTGGCAAAGCATCAAATTCACCCAAAATTGCAATTACAGGCCCTCCTGAACCGAAAGTAGCTAAAAAAGCAGTAGGGATTTCAGCTATCCCTTCAGTAATTTCAAAGCCTTCGTCCATAAGTGTTTTCTGTAATAATGCACTACTATTTTTTTCTTGAAATCCCATTTCAGCATAAGACCATATTTGCTGTGCTATATTTGAATAGTTAGTCTTATTTTCATCTATCGTATTTAATATTCGGTTGTATCGTCCCTGGCCAAAAGCAAAACTTAAGCACAATAAAAAAGTTGGTGTGAAGATATATCGCATTGGATTTGTTTTTTGTTCTTTTCAAATATATTAAATAAGGTCTGTGTAGCCTATATGTTTAATTATCTAAATCTTAATATTCTATTAATCAACTAACCTTTTTCAGTCGTTTTTTTTCTGTAACTAGATATACACCTGTTAAAATAAAAGCACATCCTATCCATTGAATAAGACTAAAGTTTTCACCATCCAAAATTCCCCAGCCTATAGCTACGATTGGCAATAGATAGGTGATAGATATTGAAAATACTGGGGAAGAAATAGAAACCAATTCATTAAACATTACTTTGGCTAAGGCAGTTCCAAAAAAAGCTAAAATAAAAATATAGCCTAAAGAAGTATTTACTGCTGTACTTGATCCAATTGATGCCCAAGGAAAGTCAGACATAAAAAGTATAAAAATAGCAGGAAAAGAAATTACTAAAAAATTTCCTAAAGCAATTCCCAAAGCAGACACACCCTGAAGTTTATATTTAATCACATTTACATTGATAGAATAACAAAATGCTGCAAAAACTATTAATAATGCATACCAACTGTCTGATCCCGTATTCATGGAAAATTCATTTGAAACTAAAATTAAAGTTCCTCCAAAGCCAATTAAAACTCCTACAACTTTTCCCCATTTTAAATGAGATCCAAAAACTAAAATTCCTAAAATTAATGTAAACAGTGGGGTCATTCCGTTTAATACAGCAGCAACAGAACTGTCGATTACAGTCTCTGCAAAAGCAAAAAGATAACTCGGAAAAAAAGTACCAAAAAACCCCGTAAAAACGATCCATTTCCAGGCGGGAGGTGGAATTTTATTTAGTTTTTTCCAGCCAAAAATAGAAAGAATTATAGTAGTGACTAAAATACGAACTGAGCCCAATTGCAAGGGAGTTAAACCCACAAGTCCCTTTTTTATCAATATGTAAGAACTTCCCCAGATCATTGAAAGAACAATGAGATAAAACCATTTCTTGAATCTATTAGTCATAAGCATTACAAAAATCAACTATTTTAATAAAAAAATATCTTTAATTTGTATTTTTAAATGATTTTAAATCATTCCAAATGAAAAATACCCTTTTGATAATTTTGTTATTCACAGGTTTTACTTTCACAGCTTGTAAAAATTCAACTACTCCTGATTTAATAACTGTTGAATCCAATCAAAAATCAAAAATTGAAATCTTCCCTATTTTAGAAAAAGCGTTTGTAAAAGTAACTATAGAAGGAATGACTTGTGCTATTGGATGTGCTGCAAAGATTGAACAAAATTTACAAAAAACTTCTGGTGTTACTTCTGTAACAGTAAATTTTGAATCCAAAACAGCTTGGATAGTTTATGACTCTCATCACTTAAACATTAATTCAATTGCTAAAGTTGTTAATCAATCAGGAGAAGCATATGATGTTAGTGAAATTGTTAGTTTAGAATCTTTTAATTAAATCTAAATTACTTCCACTTCAGAGTTTCCATAAGGCGAATTATGTCCTCTTGTACATAAACTGCTGCAGGATAAATAGAGTCAAAATTTGGTTTTGCATAGAAATATAAAGAGCCTACTAAAAAATGATCTACACTATCTGTTAAAAAAAATTGATACTGGGAAGCTGCATTTCCAACTACAGTAAATAAGGTTCCGTATACCCTCTTTTTATTGTTAATAAAAACCTTTTCAGGGATTGATTCTGCTTTTGAAATATGCTTGTAAGGTAACTTATACGCATCATTAAGAAGTGAATCTAAATTATTTTTAACTGGTACGTAATTGAGATAAAGTGTTGCCTTCATATCAGGATAGACCACTCTTGGTGTGATTTGACTTCTCACTTTGATAAGAGCGCCTGTATTATATTCAAATGAAAAGTCTGACAATTCATCAAAGTTAGAATACTGCGCTTTGGGGAATTCTAAACGAAGGTAACCCGATGGTTTGGGCTGTGAATCTGAAGAACAAGCAATTACAAAAAATAAAAGGAACATTACTGAAAAATCTCTCATTATTTTTTCGGTAAGGTTACTTTTACTTGTGTAATGCGCATTTGATCTAATTCCTCAACTAAAAAGGAATACCCTTCGTATTTAATAATCTGCTTCTTTTTGGGAAATTTTTTAGTTATTTCAAGTAATAGTCCTGCAAGGGTCTCTGAATCCCCTATAATAGATTCAAATTCTTCCGTCTCTTCGCGCCTAATTACTCTAAAAAAATCCTTTAAGCTTATTTTTGCCTCAAACAAATAATTAAAATCATCTAGTTTAGAATAACTAGAATCTACCTCGTCAAATTCGTCACTTATATCTCCTACAATCTCCTCCATAATATCCTCCAAAGTAATGAGCCCAGATGTTCCCCCATATTCATCCACAACAATGGCAAGATGATTTTTCTTTAACTGAAACTCTTTCAGTAAATCATCAAGCTTTTTGTTCTCAGGAACATAAAGAGGTTGCTTTAACAGTTTTTGCCAGTGAAACTTTTCCAGATGAATATTAGGCAATAAGTCTTTCACATAGAGAATTCCTTTGATGGTATCTTTCTTTTCGGTGTAGACAGGAATTCTTGAAAATCCTTGTTCAGAAATTATAGGGATGATTTCTTCCATAGTTAAATCATCAGATAACGCAAACATATCCATCCTTGGACACATGACCTCACGAGTATCTGTGTTTCCGAAATTTACTATCCCTTCCAAAATACGTTGTTCATCAGTAGTGGTTTCATCGTCATCAGTTAGTTCCAGGGCTTGCGAAAGTTTGTCAATCGAAAATTGATTTCCTTTATCACCAAGACGTTTTTCAATAAAAGTTGTTGTTCTGCTCATCGGGTAAGTAATCCAAAATAATAAATATTGATCTAGAATAATTATTAAAGGCGCCATCATTTTTGAAAAAGCAAGAGCATTTCTATTGGCATAAATTTTAGGCAAAATTTCACCAAATATTAATATTATAAATGTAATAACCCCCACTTCAATAATTAGCAGTATGATAGGGTTTTCAATTCCTGAAAGAAAGGCCTTGCTTATTAGTGAAAAAAGAAGAACAATCGCAATGTTTATGAAATTATTTACAACTAAAACAGTTGCTAACAACCGTTTAGGCTTTTTTAGTAACTCGATTACTTTTTTTACTTCGTTTTCATTGTCGGTGTCATATAATTCTTCTAGAGATTTTAGTTGAAGTGAAAAAAAAGCAACCTCAGCCCCTGAAATAAGTGCTGAGCAAATTAACAAAAATAATGTGAGTCCCAGTTGAATCAGAGCTACGTTAGCAATTAAAAAAAGGGAGCTCAAAAGTAGTAATGGGTCAGGATCCAAATAATTTAAATTTAAGAGGGTAAATCATCGGTTTCAGTAGGATTTCCCCCTGTACTTGGGGAATTAGCTTGAAGCAATGATGATACTTCGCCTGCTTCTTTTTTTGTTGAAAGAAAAGTAAATTCATTAACATTGATCTCGGTTGAATATCGATCGTTTCCATCCTCTCCAGTCCACTTTCTGGTTTTGATTCTCCCTTCAATGTATATTTTGTCTCCTTTTGTAAGGTATTTTTCACAGACTTCAGCCGCTTTATTTCGAACCACAATGTTATGCCATTCTGTATTTGTTATTTTTTCTCCAGAAGTTTTATTAACGTATGATTCGTTTGTCGCTAATGGAAATCTCCCGATTGATCCACCCCCGTCGAAGTAATGCATTTTTACATTATCACCTAAATGTCCAATTAACATTACTTTGTTTAACGTTCCGCTCATAGCAATAGTGATTTAAATTAATTGGATAAGGTAAATTTATGAAATCAGATTGCAATTGTAAAAAATTTATCAATAAACTTTTGAATTACAACAGGTACGGCTAAATTTTGGAGACTTTTTTTAGTGTATCCCTCAGGCAAGAGATTTTCATACTCTAAAATCCAAAAATTAATAAAAAGAGTTTGGTGACTTAATTTGTGAATAATAGGTTTATTATTCCAAAGTTTAGCTTTATCGATTTCTTTTCTATAGTTATCTGATAATGTAAAGTTTTGAATCAATTCTGATGGAGTCGTGATTTTATTTTCACACTCCACTAAAGGAAATTGATACAACTGCTGCCAGATTCCTTTTTCTGTTCGTCGTTCCATAACATATCTTCCCTTAGGGTCAGAAATTACAAGGAAATTAAAATATTTATTGATCCTTTTTATTTTGTTTGTTTTTACGGGAAATAAATGAATTTTATTTTGATTAAACGCTATACAATCTTTTATAAAAGGGCAAGTTGAACAGTTTGGTAACCTAGGTGTGCATTGAATAGCTCCAAATTCCATCAGGGCTTGATTAAATTCTCCAGGTTGAGTTGGGTCTATCAGTTCCATTGCTTTTGCCTTAAACTGTTTGTGACCAATAGATGAATTTATCGGCGATTCTATACCAAAAAAACGAGAAAGAAAGCGATATACATTCCCGTCAACAACTGCCTCCGGTATATCATAACAAATAGAGGAAATAGCACTTGCAGTATAGTCTCCAACTCCTTTTAGTTTCATTAAACCTTTAAAAGTGGAAGGGAAAATACCTTTACAATCAAAATGAATATATTTTGCCGTAGAATGAAGATTTCGTGCACGAGAATAATATCCTAAACCCTGCCAAAGCTTAAGAACTTTATCTTCCTCTGCTGAAGCCAAATCCGAAAGTGAAGGGAAAGCAACCATAAACTTTTCGTAATATGGGAGTCCTTGTAATGTTCTAGTTTGTTGTAAAATAATTTCAGAAAGCCATATAGAATAGGGATCTTTGGTGGTTCTCCATATAAAAGATCGCTTATTTTCTGAATACCATAAAAGAAGTTTTTTTGTCCAATTCAAACTTTAAAATTCTTTTCAATGAATAATTAAATAATGTCTAACAAGTATAATATAAAAACTTTACACAGAGCATTTTATAATTTTAATTTATATATTTGCGAGCCTTAAAATTTTAGCTACAAAAATTATATTATGACAAAAGCAGACATTGTATCAAATATTTCTGATCAGTTAGGGATTGACCGTGCTGATGTGCAAGCCACTGTTGAAAAATTTATGAAAGAAGTAAAGGGTTCTTTGGAAAAAGGCGAAAACGTTTACTTAAGAGGATTTGGAAGTTTTATTATTAAAACACGTGCTGAAAAAACAGGTCGAAATATATCTAAAAACATTGCACTTAAAATTCCTGCTCACAACATCCCTTCTTTTAAACCCGCTAAGATATTTGTTAAGGGAGTTAAGTCCAAAGTACCTGTATCAAAATAATTAATAACATTTAAATTCATATTTGCATATGCCAAGTGGTAAAAAACGTAAAAGACACAAGGTGGCGACGCACAAGCGTAAAAAACGTAGAAGAGCAAATCGCCACAAGAAAAAATAGTGTTAGGCTAAACACTCTAAAAAATACCTAAAAGTTCATTGAAATGCAGTCCTCAAAAATTTTGAGCACTGCTACAGGAAAATCCTGAAAATAATGTTTAATCCGTTATTTCAAGCATTGCTTGTTTTAACACAAAATAATTCAGAGTGAATAAAGAATTAATTATACGTTCGCATTCCTCTGCTGTTGATTTTGCTTTGCTCAAGGATGGAAAGTTAATTGAGCTAAACAAAGAAGTGGAAGATAATAAATTTTCTGTAGGCGACATATTTGTCGGTAAAATCAGAAAAGCTATTCCCGGACTAAATGCCGCATTTATTGATGTTGGCCACGAGAAAGATGGTTTTTTACACTATCATGATCTCGGTCCGAAACTCCCTTCGCTAATAAAATACATTAAACAGATAAGCACAGGTAAAAACAAAGATTATCTTTTAAAACAATTTCGTTACGAAAATGACATAGAAAAAGACGGTAATGTGGGTGATGTTTTATCTCCCAAGCAAACTGTTTTGGTTCAAGTTGTAAAAGAACCTATTTCTACTAAAGGTCCTCGATTGAGTTCTGAAATATCATTGGCTGGCCGCTACATGGTCCTAATGCCTTTTTCAGACCGGGTATCAATATCACAAAAGATCGAAGATAGTGCGGAAAAAAATCGCTTAAAGAAATTGGTGCAAAGTATTCGTCCAAAAGGTTTTGGATTAATTATTCGTACCGTTGCTCAAAGCCAAAAAGTTGCTGCTCTAGACGCTGATATTCAACAACTTTTAACACGTTGGGAAAATTTATCAACTAAATTAAAACAGATTGATAAATATCCAGCAAAGGTATTGAGTGAAATCAATCGTTCTTCAAGTATTTTACGTGATGTTTTTGACGATAACTTTACAGGCATACATGTAGACGACGCCGAGATGCAATCCGAGATTCAAGACTATATAGAATCCATAGCCCCTGATAAAACCTCGATTGTAAAATTGTATGAAAATCATCTTCCTATTTTTGAGAAATTTGGAATTGAAAGGCAAATTAAAAATGCATTTGGAACTACCGTTTCTATGCAAAAAGGAGCCTATTTGGTGATTGAGCATACAGAAGCACTGCATGTAATTGATGTTAATAGTGGAAATCGATCCAATCGCTCCAAGAGCCAAGAACAAACGGCTTTAGAGGTCAATATAATTTCTGCTACGGAAATTGCCCGACAATTGCGTTTACGTGATATGGGAGGGATTATTGTAGTTGATTTTATTGATTTAAATTCTAGCGAAAATCGAAAAAAACTTTTTGAGCATCTCTGCGAAGAAATGAGTACTGACAGAACAAAACATAAGGTTCTGCCACCAAGTCGTTTTGGACTCATACAGATTACACGCCAGCGTGTTCGACCTGAAATGAATATCAAAACAAAAGAGCCAAATCCTAACCAAAATGGGGAGGTTGAAGCACCAATAATTTTAATTGACAAAATCAACACAGAGCTTAGTAAGATTACTAAGAATAAGCGAAATAAAAAGGAAAAAATACATTTACATTTACATCCTTTTATTGCCGCTTACCTTTCAAGTGGGTTTCCATCCCAACGTTTGAAATGGTATTATGAATATAAAAAGTGGATTAGTATTGTTCCACGCCATGCTTATCAATATCTGGAGTTTCGTTTTTTAAATAAAGAACGTAGAAGACTTCATCCATAATACTTAAAAACCGCCTATTCAATTTTGATTAGGCGGTTTTTTTTTAATGTTTTTTGAATGTTTTACTGAAAAATCATTTTTACTGTCATCAAAAGCATAATAAAGTT
>MEHZ011652533.1_pt1 | contig 12958 bp, 9 predicted proteins | sample 897221 | NCBI WGS metagenome assembly MEHZ01 (sample SAMN05514161, study PRJNA337945) | marine metagenome | isolation source: marine surface water | place: Arctic Ocean | collected 2007-12-13 | reverse complement strand
TGTGGAAAGCTGCGCTGAAGTGGCACGGATCGTTTTTCCGGCTTCGGTTTCGAAGAGGAAGATTTTTTCGTCTTCGATGCCGACGAGCTTGGCCTTGATCGTGGTTCCCTTCGAGCTGATCCAATCTTCGACCTTCGCATTCTTGGTTTTGGCAACTTTGAGAGTAGTGCCACCGAGCGAAAATGTTCCGTCCTTCATCGCGGTGCGGATGTTGGTCTTGGTGTCTTGGAAAATTTCACCGTAGCGCTGGGTTTTCATCTGAGGATGATTATAAGAGCCATAGATCGTTGTCATGCCGGGGTCGGTGAAGATAATGATGGGAACGGCGGCGCCTCCTCTACGATAGGCTTCCTTCACCAAGTCTGGGAGAGCGGCGGTTTCCGAGACATCGACGATGACGCTCTTTGAGAAACTAAGAACTGCTTTGCTGGCCGACACACTGACGGCACCCGGGCAAGCCACTCAGGTGGCGGCCATTTTCTTCTCGGCGATGATGAAAGCGATCGGTTGTTTCGCTTTGCCGGCCTTCAACGCGGCATCATTGAGCTGGCCAAGATGATGTGTTCCCCTCGGGATATCGAACCCGAGGGCCGCGCTTGCGAGGGCGACGTTGAGGAGAAGAATCAATTTCATTTTCTAAGAGAGTGCCGGTTTTTAGGTGAAAGGTGAAGGGGAAAAGCGGTGGCGCTTGGAATGCCAATATATAATGTTATCATCTCACTGATGTTTCTCGCCGCAAGTAATGAAGTTGCTCCAGTGGTGGCGCTTTTAGGATTGGTTCTTGGGAGCGTGGTGGTGGTGTCGCTGATTTTGGTGAAGGTCCGGCAGTCGTTACTGGTGGGATATTTCATTTGTGGGGTGGTTTTGGCTAATACCGGAGCGACTAATTTTTTGGGCGAGTCCGCAGAGGATGCCATCGGGATGCTTGCGGAACTGGGAATCGTGCTGCTGATGTTCACGCTGGGAATCGAGTTTTCCATCAGGGAGCTAATGCATTTAAAAAAGGTCGTCTTCGGAGGAGGTGGGATTCAGATGGTGACGACCACGGTGGTGGCGATGGGTGTGGGATGGCTTTGTGGATTGGGCGGTCTGGGCTTGTTGGTGGTGGGCTTTGCGATGGCGCTGTCATCGACGGCAGTGAGTATCAAATCGTTTCAAGACATGGGGCAACCGGATGCGCCTAGCGCACGCCTGGCGTTAGGAATCGCGATTTTCCAGGATCTCGCGGTCATCTTTTTTATGGTGGTGCTGCCCTCATTGGTCGGTGAGGGAGCGGGGGGGATGGGGCCGGTGATCTTTGCTTTGGGAAAGGGTTTTCTCTTTCTCGGGATTTGCTGGGTGCTGAGTATTTATGTGGTGCCGCATCTCCTTCATGCGGTGGCAAACTCGCGAAGTCGTGAGCTCTTTACGGTGACGGTGGTCGGGTTGTGCGCGGTGATCGCCTGGGGGGCGAATTGGTTTGGGTTGAGTCTTGCGCTGGGGGCATTCGCGGGGGGGTTGGTGGTAAGCGAGTCGATCTATTCGTATCGGGTTTTGGCAGACGTGTTGCCTTTTAAAGATCTTTTTCTGACGGTCTTTTTTGTGTCGGTGGGCCTGCTCATTGATCTGCAAGCTGTGATCGCTTCGTGGTGGTTCATTGGGCTGGGCGTGATGGCTATTTTGGTGGTGAAAGGGGTGATCGTTTCACTGGTCGCGCGACGAATGGGGTTACGAATACGACAGGCTCTTCTTGCGGGCGCGGCGCTTTCGAGTAGTGGAGAATTCTCGCTTGTTTTGCTGAATCGAGCTGCTGATCTTGGTGGGGTTTCGGAGACGCTGGAGCAAGTGCTGCTTGCGTGTACTGCGATATCGATGGCGCTTGTTCCGACTCTGATGCGTGCCGCCGGGCCGTTCTCAAAGAAAGTAGACGGCTGGTCCTTTTTCAAAGGAAACGACTGTAAGGGCGAGCTAAAAATGGGAGCGGAGGTCAAGCAGCTTCGGGATCATGTGGTGATCTGTGGCTATGGACCGGTGGGTCAGGCGCTGCATGATGCGATGGATCGGCTCTCGGTTCCGGTGGTGGTGATCGAGCTGAATGCGGCGACCGTGCTTAGTCTTCATCAACGAGGGGTGCAGGTGCTTTTTGCGGATGCTACGAATGTCGAGACGATGAAGCTGGCGAAAGTCGAAAGTGCGCGTGCGATTGCTTTTACCTTTCCCGAGCCGGAGTTGGCGATTGCGGGAATGCGGGCGGCGCGTTCATTAAATACAGGGATCGTGACATACGCGCGGGCAAAATTTTCCAATGGAGTGGAGGCGCTTCAAAAAGAGGGAACTCATCATATCTTCCATGATGAGGTGACTAGCGGAGAGGCGATGGTGAAAGCCGTGCTGGGATGCTATGAGGTGCAAGTAGATGATTAACGTTGGGTCATGGGGAGGCTCTTCTGGAGATGGGCGAGGAGTTTTTCGTGGGCGGCATCGACTTCCTTTGCCTTGAGCGTTTTGTTCGCAGCGCGGTAGTGGAAGCTGTAGGCGATCGATTTTTTATCGGCGGACAATTTTTCTCCGGAGGAGTCACGGAAGTGGTCGAAGCAGGTCGCAGAAACGAGGAGAGGATCGTTGTGCTTGGCGAGGGCCTTTTCGATATCGGCGTTGCTCGTTTTGGCAGGAAGCTCCATGGCAATGTCGCGGCTCGAACCGGGGAATTGTGGAAGTGGTTCGACTTGGAAGAAGTCTTTTTGAAGCGGGATGATTTTTGCGAGGTCAAGTTCCATAAGGTAGGCCGGCGCATTGAGGCTGAGCTCACGACTGCGCGAGGGAAGGACCTGGGCATAGGTGCCGATGGATTTTCCGCCGAGTTGGATGTCGCCCGCGAGTAGGAAGCCATCGCGAGGGCGGGGAGAAAACTGAACTGCCGCTCCGCCGAGGAGGGCTTGTACGGTTGCTTTGGCATCGAAGAGATCGATGTTTCTCTTTTCGCTGCTTGCCCATGAGAGAGGAGCCGCTTCGCCTCCGAGGAGGATACCGAGGGAGTCGGATTCGAGGTCCTTTGCTTTTCCGCCGCCGGCATTTCGGAACTGTCGGCCGGCTTCGAAGAAGCGGAGAGATTTTGCGCCTTGGCGGATGTTACGCTCGGCGGTCTGGATGAGTCCGGGAGTGAGTGAAGGGCGCAGAATGGCGTGATCTTCGCTGAGGGGGCGGGACACTTTGATGAGGTCGCCTTCCATGAGCGGACGCAGGGGAAGGCAGTCGCGGAGCTGGGCTTCGGAAATAAGCTTGATGGTTTGTACCTCGAAGAAGCCAAGGGCAGCGAGCTTCTGCTTGAGGCTCATGAGGCGGTCGTATTCGCGGTCGAACTGGCTTTCATCGACTGCGGTGCCGCCAGTGCGGGTGGGGACATTTTCGAGTCCGTGGACGCGGGCCACTTCTTCGACGAGGTCGGCGGAGCGCTCGAGATCGGCGCGCCAGCTGGGGACGTTCCAGACGTTACCTTCGGCTTTTTCGAGGCCAAGACGAGTGAGGATGTCTTCGGCATCAGGAAGAGAAATGGAGCCATCCATGAGTTGATCCATACGGACGATGTCGAGCTCGACTGGCGAGGTGACGCTGGGGACGGAACCTGCGGTTGCCGTGGAGAGGGAAATATTTCCACCGGCAACTTCGGCAATGAGTGCGGCAGCGAGTGCGGCAGCTGGGATGACCTGATTCGGATCGACTCCGCGTTCGAAGCGGTAGGAAGAATCCGAGGTGAGGAAAAGTCGACGCGACGTATGGCGGATTTCGGAAGGGGTGAAGAAGGCGGATTCGAGGAGGATGTCGGTGGTGCCATCGGTGACGCCGCTATCGAGTCCTCCCATGACGCCGGCGAGGGCAAGGGCTTTTCCGCTTTGATCGGAAATTACGCAGTCGACTGAGGTCAGTTCGTAAGTCTTTTCGTCGAGCGCGAGGAATTCTTCGCCGTCCTGAGCATTACGGACGTGGATGGGGCCGGAGACCTTGGCGGCATCGAAGGCATGAAGCGGTTGGCCGAGTTCGTGGAGAACGTAGTTCGTGATATCGACGACGTTATTAATCGGGCGCAGTCCGATGGACTCGAGCTTTTTGCAGAGCCATGCCGTGCTAGGTGCAACCTTGACTCCGGTGATGGAAAGGAGGGAGTAGAAGGGGCAAGTGTCGCTTCCGGCGGTGACCGCGGAGGCGTCTTCTTTAAGTTCGGTGGGGTGATTTTTCTTAACCGGAGACATCTCGGTTTCGAGCAAGGCCGCGAGTTCACGGGCGAGCCCGGAGTGGGAGAGGAGGTCTGGACGGTTGGGGGTGATCTCGACTTCGATGAGGGTGTCGGATTCGAAGAGGGTTTTTACCAAGGTGCCCGGGGCGGCGTCGGTTTTGAGAATGAGGAGGCCATCGACTTCGTCTTGCAAGCCAATCTCAGATCCAGCGGCGAGCATGCCCTTCGATGCGACGCCGCGCATTTTGGTTTCTCCGATGACGAATCCGCCGAGGTCGGCGCCCGGGAGACAGCAGGGGACTTTGTCGCCGATCTGGTAGTTCGTCGCGCCACAGACGATTTGACGAAGGGAGCCTTCGCCAGCGTCGACTTGGGTCACCTTGAGTTTGTCGGCGTCGGGGTGCTGAATTACTTCTTTGATTTCGGCTACGACGATGAGATCACTCTGGACGCCTGCGGGATGGAGTCCTTCGATTTCGATCCCGGCAAAAGTTAGAAGATCGCAGACTTCTTCAAGAGTGCGGGAGCGGAAATCGAGGCGTTCTTTGAGCCAATTCAGAGAGACGTTCATGAGGCGCGAAGCTTTGTGGGATGCGCGTGATTTTCAATGGTGAAATGTCGGAAATCAGCCTTTGGTGAGATTTTTGGTTCGGATAGGGCCTTGGAAGGGCTATTTTTGGAAAATGAAGCCCACTTTGATCCTTCTTGCCTCTCTTGGAATTCTATCTGCTCAGGAGGTGATTTCGATCTGGCCGGTTCTGGCGCCGGGAGAAACGACGAAGAATCGGGGTGAAGCGCTGCCGGCCAATCCGAAGGATCCGAGCATCACGCGGGTGCAGAAAGTGACGCAGCCCACTTTAACCGCCTTTCTCCCGCCCAAAGGAAGCGGAAATGGCACTGCTGTGATTGTTCTTCCGGGAGGAGGGTTTTCGTATGTCGTGCCAGACTTGGAAGGGTCGGAAACGGCAAAGTTTCTTAACGAGAGTGGGATCTCGGTCTTTGTGCTGAAGTATCGCACGACGGCTAACGGCCCCAAAGTTGCCGACGCTTGGAAACGGCCCTTGCAGGATTCCCAGCGGGCGGTGCGGTATGTGCGGGCTCACGGTGATAAGTGGGGAATCGATTCTTTGAAAATTGGCATCATGGCATTTTCTGCAGGTGGACAGGTGGGCGCAATTCATCTGGGAGATCATCCGGCGGCCTATGTCAATGTTGATGGCGTTGACCGACAGAGCAGTCGTCCTGATTTTGCGATGCTCATTTATCCTTGGCGCACTTACGTGCCGGCGATCGATGGTCTCAAACCAGAAATTCAGATTTCCAAGACCGCTCCTCCTACTTTTATCGTACATACGAGCGATGATGCCTCCACCTCTCTGGGGGCGGTTGGGATTTATGCCGCTTTGAAGAAAGCGAAGGTCTCGGCTGAGTTGCATATCTACCAAAATGGTGGTCACGGCTATGGGGCGCGGGATCGTGAAGGTTCGGCGATCGGAAGCTGGTCTGACCGGGCGATGGAATGGCTCAGGATTCGAGGTTTGGCTCGCTGAATGGAGTGGGAGAACTTGTTTAAGTTTAGTTTCGACCAAATCAGCAAGTAGGAGCACGGCACCGCGAGTGTCATTGATTTTGGCACTCAAGCTGCAAAGAAAAATGCCCATGCCTGCGAAAAAGAAAACCGCCACGAAAAAGACAACGGTATCTATCCCGGTGAAGGCGCAAGTCTCTCGGTAGGAGATCGAGCGCAAGGCCTTTGAAATTTTAATGAACCGCCAGAATCGAGGTATCTATGGAGATCAAAAGAGTGACTGGGAAGCTGCCAAAAATCTGCTTTTTGTCTAAAAAATCAGCACCCCATAAAAAAGGCACCGCCTCGCGAGAGACGGTGCCTTTTTTATGGGGTGAAGTCGATTTAGCGCCTGCGCTTCATTATCTCAGGCTGCCTGAAGGGAGGACTTTACGCCTTTTTAACCTCAACCCATTGGCCTGACTTTGCCGATTCGAGAACGGCGTCGCAGACATACTGGGTGCCGAGGGCATTGCGGAAATCGGGGTAGGATTTTTCGGCACTGGGGTCATCGAGACTCTTCATAAATTCGACGGCTCCGTGGACGAAGGAGTGCTCGTAGCCGAGGCAGAGTCCGGGGACCCACCAATTGCCGGTGTAGGGGTGGTCGCTATCTGAGACGTGGATACTGGACCAACCGCGCGTTTCACCGGGGACGTCGTGATCGAAGTAGGCGAGGCGGTTGAGGTCGTGAAGGTCCCAGGAGAGGGATTTGTCGTGGCCGTTGATCTCGAAAGTTTTTAGGGCCTTGTGTCCGCGGGCGTAGCGAGTGGATTCGAAGATGGCGGTGGAGCCATTTTCAAAACGGGCGAGGAAGGCGCAGGCATCATCGATCGTGACGGGTTGGACTTCGCCGGTATCCTGGTGGACGCGTTCCTTGATGAAGGTCTCGGTCATGGCGGAGACGGAGGTGATGTCGCCGTTGATCCAGCGGGCGCAGTCGATGTTGTGTGCGAGGAGGTCGCCGGTGACGCCGGAGCCAGCAGTGGCGGTATCGAGTCGCCAGAGGGCGGCTCCGCCTTGGGGGAGGTCTTCGGACATGGTCCAGTCCTGTAGGAAGTTGGCGCGGTAGTGGTAGATGCGTCCGAGGTCGCCACGAGCGACGATTTGTTTGGCGAGGGTAACGGCGGGGAGGAAGCGGTAGTTATACCAAACGAGGTTGGGGAGTCCGGAGGCTTCCATCGCTTCGACCATTTTGAGGCCTTGTTCTCCGTTGAGGGCGAGGGGTTTTTCGCAGAGAACCATCTTGCCGTTTTGAATGGCGGCCATTGCGATGTCGAAGTGCGAGTTATTTGGGGTGCAGATATCGATAGCATCGATGTCATCGCGCTTCACGAGTTCGCGCCAGTCGGTCTCGGTATCGGCGTAGCCCCACTGTTGGGCGAAGGCTTTGACGTTATCCTCGGATCGCCCGCAGATGACCTGCTTGACGGGGACGTGATCGGTTTCAAAAAAGTGCTCAAGTTGGGAGTAGGCATTCGAGTGGGTACGACCCATGAAGCCGTAGCCAACGACGCCGATGCGGACAGGTGTTTTACTCATCTGTGTGACAGGTTAGAATAGGGGGCGGAGGGGGCAAGGCTGAACTATCCAATTATTGGGAGAGTGGGGAGCCAATGATGCCAATGCTGACAGATATTTTGTTTATCTGTGTGACCGGGAGAGGACTGGGGGAATTTTCAGAATTTGGTGGGTTTGTGGTATTTCTTTACTGTGGAGGAGGGGAAAGGGAGCCGCAGAGATTGACTTTGATACCGAGGGTGTGGGCGAGGGAGGCTTTGGACCAGAAGCATTCATCGGCGGACTGAGCGTCTTGGGCGTAGGCGATTTGGATGTGGTTGGCTTGGTGCTTGGCCATGAGTTGGTCGCGGGTGACGCCGTAGGTGACAGCGTGCATGATGGGCCATTCTTTGGTGGTGGCTTCAAGGCGGCGGCGGGTTTCTTCTTCGGGGAGTTCGAGGGCGGCGCCGCGTCCGATGTCCATGTGGAGTTGTTCGTCTTGGACGTAGATGCGGGACCAGATGATTTCGCCGGGCTTGGAAATTCCGTGGACGGAGGAGCCGCCGTTGGGAAAGTAGACGTAGGGTTGGCGGTAGCCGTGGGCCCCTTTCCAGCCGCCTGCGAAGTGGGCGGGAGGGGCGGCTCCGCTGATAAGGAAGACCCAGACGAATTGGTCGTTGTATTCTTCTCCCCAGCGGATGTCGTGGAGGGTGTTTTCGGGCGGTTGACCGAGTGCGTTGTGGACGCGGTGAGTGAGGAGGGCGTCAAGGCCGGCGCATTCGTCGACTTCGTTGAAGTGGGGGAGCGGTTGGCCTTGGTGGAGGATGCGGGAGCCATCGCGGGAGGTGACGGGTGGGCGGTGAGAGTTGTTGAGCATGCCTTCGGCGAGGTCGCTGGCGGGGAGGAGGTCGTTGAGGCCTTGTTGGTATTGGATGCCGATGGTGTCGCAGCCGAAGTCATCGGCGAGGCGCATGGCGGCGATATACATTTTGCACTGAAGGTGGATTTGTCCGTCGGTGAGTTGGGACTCGGGATCGCTTCCGGTGTGAAAGGTCATGCCTTCGCGCTCGAGCCAGTCGCGGACGGCTTGCGCTTCGGGGTCGGGGACTTGGTTGGTTTCGTGGAAGAGGGCGGATTGGCTGAGGCGTTCTTTGAAAACACCGCAGGCGTGGAGGGCGTGATCGGGAATGATGGCGTTGAACATGCCCATGCAACCTTCGTCGAAGACGCCCATGATGGCTTTGTCAGTTTTGAGGGATTGAGCGAGTTTTTGACCGATATCGCGGGCTGATTGAGTTGCGTCGTTTTGTGCGAAGGGGCGGGTGTGGGAAAGGTCGTGCGTGATGGTGGCTTCGGTGAGCCACTGGCGGAGTTTGGTTTTGAAAAAGAGGTCGTCGAAATTTTTGGACCAGAGGGTTGAGTAGGTGACGCCTGCTTTGGTGAGGGAACCGTTGATATTGAGCATGCCGACGAGTCCGGGCCACTGGCCGGACCAGTTGGCGACGGTGAGGATGGGGCCGCGATGGGTGGTGAGGCCGGCGAGGACGTGGTGGGAGAATTGCCAAACCGCTTCGGCCACGATGAGGGGGGCGTTGGGGTCGATTTTTTTGAAGACCTCCATGCCGTGCTTCTGGCTTTTTATGAAGCCGTGTCCTTCGTTGGTGACGGGGTGGGCGCGCTCGATGGCGAAGCCTTCGGCTGCGATGGCGGCGGTGAGCTTGGTTTCCATGTCATGTTGGACGGGCCAGCAGGTGAGGTTAGTGACGAGGCGGAGGTCTCCGCTGGAGATGAGTTGGATGGGAGTGGAGTCGTTCATTTCTTTTGACGGAAGTTGTTGATGCGGTAGGACTTAGGAGTTGGTTTTGGCAAGCTGGCGGTAGTCTTGGTAGATGGAGTGGTAGGCTTCTGGATTTATGGGATTGTAGCTGGTGAGGGTGGCTTGGGAGGTCATTTTTTCGATGGCTTCGCGGGTGGTGGGAAAGGCGTTGGCGGCGAGGGCTCCGAGGATGGCGGCGCCGACGGCGGGGCCTTGGGTGGTGTTGGGGACTTGGATGGTTTCTTTGAGGACGTCGGCGTAGATTTGGACGAGGTCGGGGTCGTGATGGGGGAGGCCGCCGGTGGCGATGAAGCGGGTGACCGGAACGCCTTTTTCGCGGAGGAGTTCGACGATCCAGCGGACGCCGCAGGCTGAAGCTTCCGTGAGGGCTCGGTGGAGATGGGGTGGGCCATGGTGGAGAGTGAGTCCGGTGAAGGCTCCGGTGAGGGCGGCATTCATGTGAGGAGTGCGGCATCCGTTGAACCAGTCGAGGCAGCGGACGCCATGGGCTCCGGGTGGGAGGTCGGAGGCATCTTTACAGAGGGTGGAGAAGTCTTTCTGTCCGGTGAGGCGGCGGAGCCAGTCGAAGGCATCGCCAACCGCAGCTTGGCCGGTTTCGTAGCCGTAGAAGCTGGGGAGAATACCATCTTTTACGATGCCTGCGATGCCAGGAACGTTACGGTTTTGGCTACTGTTGAGCATATGGCAGGAGCTGGTGCCCATGACCATGACGAGAGTGTCGGGTTCGGAAGCACCGGAGCCGGGGACTCCGGCGTGGGCGTCGATTATGGCGGCGCTAACCGGGGTGTTTTTAGGGAGGCCAAAGCGGGTAGCCATATCACTGGTTAGAGTGCCAGCGAGGGTTCCTGGAGCGATGAATTCGCCTGAAAGTTTTTGGGCAACGAGATCGGGGAGATCGGGGTGAACGGCGTCAAGGTAGTCGTGAGAGGGGAAGCCATCTTCTGTTGACCAGAGGCCTTTATATCCGGCCTGGCAGGTGGAACGGACGAGGTTGCCGGTGAGCTGCCAGACGAACCAGTCGCCGGCTTCGAGCCAGACTTCGGCGGCGGCGGCGACATCGGATGCGGTTTCGAGGGTTTCGAGGATTTTTGGGAAGAGCCATTCTTCACCGATGAGGCCGCCGTAGCGGGAGAGGAAGGGTTCGTTGCGCTCTTTCGCGATGGCAGTCATGCGGGCTGCTTGAGCGATGGCGCCGTGATGTTTCCAGAGCTTGGGCCAGGCTTGGGGAGTGGACTTGAATTTTTTCTGGAGACAGAGGGGGGTGCCATCTTGAAGGACGGGGAGCATGGTGCAGCTGGTGAAATCGACACCGATACCGATGATGGTGGCATTGGATTCCAAGAGAGCTGCGCGAGTGGCTTTGGCGGCTGATTTCAGCCAGTCGCCGGGGTGTTGGTGGGCTGACTTGGGGGGGAGAGGTGACTTTGAACCGGGGAGCTTGTCGAGGATTTGGCCGTGTGCGTATTTTTCTTCGGCGAGGGCGAGTTGCTGGCCTTCGAGGGAGATAATGATGGCACGGACGGATTCGGTGCCGAAGTCAAGGCCGAGAGAGGCGGGTTTCATGAGGTGTGAAGGTTGAGCGATGAAGAGTGAAGCTTGGATGAGGGACTCGCGATCACGATTGCAAATCGCGGGTGCTTTCTTTTCTTGGATGAGCGGCTTGCGAAGCTAAGCGGCGAGGGCACCGTAACTTATTTCCTTATTTTTTGTCGTAGCAGCGGCTATCTTCATCAATCAAAAAGGGATGGTATTTTTTTGGGAGACTTTTGGCGCTCGAAGAAGGCGTTTCAATTGCCAGCGGTGTATTCTTCGACCGAGCGGGTGCGGCGGTAGAAATAAAAGCCCATCGCCATGGTGCCGCCAAAGTAAAGGACGAGGACGATCCAATCGATTGAATGGAGGACTGAGGTGCTGGCTAACATGTTGGGAAATTAGGATTATCTTTTGTGAGGGTCCGGGCAGCCATTCCAAAACCTGGCTCTCACATGCAACGTCCTGCTGGTAATCATTCTCTGCTACGGACAACGCAACTATAGAATGGTGATCAACTATTATCGCAACTATAGAGAGGCGGTCAAACTCATCCTGCATGGCAGGCCAGATTGCCCTCCTCAATTCAAAGGCCCTGAGTCGATGAGCCCTCTGTTTTTTAGGTTATTTAACCTCAGGGTAATATCGGTTAGGTTATGATGGACGATATCCTGGTATGACCTACCACACGCAGTGTCGATGCCATGGTTTGAATCATACTCTCTGAGTGCTTGCAGAGCAGGGTCAGCATGGTGGAATACTTCGACGATGACATATTTTAGAGCGCCGGAAGTGGCGGCAGCCGAAAGCAAAGAGCTAATCCAATTATCGTCTGAGCTCACACAGCCTCTTGTGGTTGGAGCTGAGGCGTGAAATATTTCGAATTGTCCATCATCGGCTAACTGATGAATTAATTTGGCATTTTCTTCACGAGTGAGATCACCATCTCCACAATGGGCTGCATCTACTAAGACCTTAAAAAAAGCCTGATCTACTTTTTTGTTTAGCTCTGCCACAACACTTTGAATAGAAGGGATGCTTGTAAATGTATTCATCTCACCAGGACGAAGAAACTCGAGATGCCAGCTCTCGATTGAGGATTCGGCCATCTTTGCTTTCGTGAAAACCCGGTAATGAAGTTTAATGATCTGCTGCTTTTTTCGTTCGAAATCTGCCTCATCAGCAGGTGGTGGGCTGGCCATCCATGCTTCAACAGAAGTGGAACCAATATGTTTAATTCCATGTTTTTTTGCAACTTCGACACCGTTGAGGAGGAGTTCTGTGGCTGCGTCTTCGTCTGCCGAGTTCATCGGGTCAAGCCCTCCAACCATGAGGATGAGCTGCGGCTCTATTCCAATCTCGAGAACTCCATTGATAAGTTCTTGTGAATCATGATCACATATCCCGGGGAAATACATGATTTGAATAGCATCTATGTGAACAGGACTGGATGCACAGGTGTCAATAATACCTTTTAGTAAGAGCAACTTTCCCCTGTCGTCACGAGGAAGTTCACCTTTCTCGTTTGGTATGTGGGTATTCGCTAACTTAAGGTGTGCGGGCACGAAGCCCAGTTTTACAGAGGTATTGTTTTTTAAAGTTTCATTCATTGTGTGGATATTACGATTGGAAGACTAGAGGAGCCGTCGTTTTCCGGCCCGTGATGGCAATGAGGTATAGGCTTTCGGGCGTTCATAGAACCAGGTGTTTGCGGGGCAGAAGGGATGATTCTATGATCGTTGGACCGGTAATAGACGACACTCCTTCCGGCATTCGGCAGAGCAGCATGGACAGGAAGGAGATTATGCTTATTTGTCAGGATTCGAACGCCGTATTGGATAATTCGGGTGAAGATTAGCGAGATGCACCCGAAGGATATTATAGCTGCTCTCCTTATTGGGCGCAGCGGACCTGCAACATCGTATCGAGGATAGTGTTCCAGGTTTGTCGTTCTTCCAGCAATTCGTTTGAGAACATGCAGCCGTCCCAGCAGATGTGTTCGATCTTGCGGTCGGCGTGGTCTTTGAGCCATTCGGAGGAGCACTTGACGATGTCGAGTTTTCCGTTCGGGTCGTCGGCAGGGCAGTGGCGACCGGTTTTGTCGTGAGCGCTGGTACCGTGGACGGAGCCGTCGTTTTGGGCGACGTGGAAGTCGATGGTCCAAGGGCGGAGCTTGCCGACCATGGAGCGGTAGGCGGGCCAGAATTCTTCGTCGGTATGATCTTCTTTGATGAGGGCATACTCGGGGGCATTGTAACCGAGGAGATAGAGGTAAGTGTGGGCAAGATCGGCTTGAAAGCCGACGGTTTCGGGG
>MEHZ011549010.1_pt1 | contig 12969 bp, 11 predicted proteins | sample 897221 | NCBI WGS metagenome assembly MEHZ01 (sample SAMN05514161, study PRJNA337945) | marine metagenome | isolation source: marine surface water | place: Arctic Ocean | collected 2007-12-13 | reverse complement strand
TCTCTTCTTGGTCGTCTTTCTTCATATTTACCTTTTGGTTTATCCCCAAAAGATCTTTCTCCACGTTTTGCAAAGGATGGACGTGAACTACTTTCTTCGCCAGAATGTTTGTCAGCAAACCTTCTTTTAGCTTTTTTAGCAAATTTTTTAGCACTGCTTGTTTTTTTTATATAAGCATTATCTTTTCTATTATTAATACGGTCTTCTGAATGATTTATTTGTTTATTAGAATTAGGTTTACTATCTCCTAATATCAAATCTTCAGATTCATTTAAAATCTTTCCATATAATGAATAACCTATTAATTTCTCTATAGCTTTTAATTTTCTTTTTTCTGATACATCACATAATGAAATTGCAATGCCGGATTTGCCTGCTCTTGCAGTACGTCCTATACGATGGATATATATTTCAGCTTCATTTGGCATATCATAATTAATAATATGAGAGATGTCATCAACATCTATTCCTCTTGCAGCTATATCTGTAGCAATTAATATATTAAGTTTGCCTAATCTAAAATTCTTTAATGTTCTTGTTCTTTGGCTCTGGCTTTTATCTCCATGGATTGCATCGACTTCAATACCAGAATTTTTAAGTCTTGATGCTAGTTTATTAGCACCTACTTTTGTTCTAACAAATATAATTGAGCGGTAAACTGTATGATTATTGAATATATCAAGAATAAATTTAAGTTTAGCTTCTTTCTTAACAATAAATACTCTTTGATCAATTAATTCTATAGGCCTTGTACTAGGGGCTACATTTATTTCCTCTGGGTTTCTAAGAAACTCATCTGCCAAAGCTCTAACTGCTTTAGGCATAGTTGCGGAGAGTAATATTGCCTGTTTATCCTTTGAAATCTTTGATATAATTTTTTTAATACTAGGCATAAAACCAAGATCTAGCATTTGATCTGCTTCATCTAGAATAACTGTGCTAGTTAAATCTAATCTCGCAACTTTTGATGTGACATGATCTAATAACCTACCTGGTGTTGCTACTACTATATCTGCGCCATCTTTAAGTGCTTTAATTTGAGGGCCTGGCTTAGCTCCACCCACTACTAATACGGCTTTAGGTCTAATAATACTTCCGTAAACTCTTACTTTGTCTACTATTTGCATAGCTAGCTCTCTTGTAGGAACTAATATTAATACTGGAAAACATTTTGAATCATTACGTTTAAGTTTTTTAACTAATCTTTCTAATATCGGAAGAACAAATGCGGCAGTTTTACCAGTACCAGTTTGAGCAACACCAACTATATCGCGCCCCTCTAAAAACTTTGGTATCACTGCTACTTGAATAGGAGTAGGTTCGCTATAGCCTTCAGAATCTATAGCTCTAAGTATAGGGCTAGTTAAGCCTAGTTCTTCAAATTTCATTAAAAATCTTTCATTTATTTTAGCACCAAGAGAAATTCAATATTAAAACAAAGATGCTATATTCTTAGCTTATTGAGATAAATGATATAAACTCAAAGGTTAGTTAATAGGGGCGATATCATATGCCCTGTTCAATAGCAAGAAGTTTAAGCTTTAATACATATATAATATAAATGCTCTGTTATTACATTATAGGGTGAATATTAATTCTATTTAGAATATATATTATTCAATATATAATATATAGGAATAATAATGGAAGCTCAACAAATACTAAATAATGTATTTGGCTATAATACTTTTCGTACTGGTCAAGAAGAAATTATTAATACTTTACTCAGCAAGAAAAATATTCTTGCTGTCATGCCTACAGGCGCAGGAAAATCTCTTTGTTATCAAATACCCGCTCTATTATTTAGCAGAGGTTCTATAATAGTATCCCCATTAGTAGCGTTAATGGATGATCAGATATTATCACTAAAAGAATTAGGAGTTTCAGCAGAAAGAATCCATTCACATTTATCAGAAGAGCAAAACAACAAAAGTCTACAAGATTTTAAAAAAGGTCTAATTAAAATTTTATACTTATCACCTGAAAATTTGATGAGTGATAGAACATTATATGCTTTGCAAGATATAGATATTGCTATGTTTGCTATAGATGAAGCTCATTGCATATCTAAATGGGGCGCTAGCTTTAGACCACAATATGAAGAACTGTCGAAATTATCTCAGATTTTTCCTGATGCTATTATTGCAAGCTTTACTGCAACGGCAGATAAGAATACCAGGGATGATATCGTTCATAAGTTGTGTAATTATAATGCAAAAATTTTTGTACAAGGTTTTGACCGTCCTAATTTAAGCCTAGCTGTAGAACAAAAGACAAAGAATTGGAAAGAACAATTACTAATTTTTTTGGAAAATAAAAAAAATAATTCAGGAATAATTTATTGCTTATCCAGAAAAGAAACAGAAAGCGTAGCAGACTTTCTTAATAAAAAAACATTTAATGCTATACCTTATCATGCTGGGCAGGACGCAAGTTTAAGAAAAAACAATCAAAACAAATTTATGAATGAAGATGGAATTATAATTGTAGCTACTATTGCTTTTGGTATGGGAATAGATAAATCTAATGTTAGGTTTGTTGCGCATACTAGTTTACCTTCAAGTATTGAAGCATATTATCAAGAAATAGGCCGTGCAGGTAGAGATGGAAACCCTGCTGAAACATTATTATTATATGGACTTAATGATTTATTTCAAAGAAGACGATTTATAGAGCTTGATAAGTCTGATGATCAACATAAATTAGGAGAAAACAAGCGGCTTGATAGCTTACTAGCATATTGTGAAGCTCCTATCTGTAGAAAAAAGGCTTTATTATCTTATTTTGATGAGGAAATAGAGAGCTGCAATAATTGTGATAACTGTTTGCAGCCTCCTAAGATGTTAGAGGGCACTGAATTAGCACAAATGGCACTTTCTGCAATATATAGATCAGGGCAAGTTTTTGGTGCCGTACATATCATTAATATTCTATTAGGTGAAAACTCTCCTAAAATCATAGAAAGAGGACATAATAAAATAAAAACTTTTGGAATAGGGAAAGAACATAGTAAAGATTTTTGGCAAGGATTCATTAGGCAAATGCTGGCTTCTGGACATATTATTATTAATATTAAAAAATTTGGGTGCCTACAAATCACAACCACAGGAGTTCAATTATTAAAAAATGAATTACAATTCAATTATAAAGAAATTGAATTAAAGTCTCATAAAACCCCTAAAAATTATAAAGAAAAAATTACACTTAATATTCAAGATTCTGATTTAGAGCTTTTATCTGCTTTGAAAAAATTAAGGCTAACAACTGCTAAAAGCTTATCTGTACCTGCATTTGTAATCTTTTCAGATGCAAGTCTGATCGAAATGGCAAAATTAAAACCTAAGGACCAAATAGACTTTTCTAAAATAAATGGCGTTGGTCCAAGTAAATTAAAAAAATACAGTGATACATTTTTATCCGTCATAAATGGCTAATAAATCCTAATCTTATTAACATCTATTAATGCTTTATGCTCCTTTCCATAAGCGACTATAGCTATAGATTTTATATTATTAGCATTTATCGTTTTGGATAACATCACACCTGATCTGTTAAAGCTATTAAAAGGTATATTAATAGTCTGCCAATTACTATTTACTTCAAATGAAGCTTGATAATATTGCCATGGCAGTAATGTTCCTGTAGTTCTTATGTGCACAAAGTATTCTTCAATATTACCTCTTACCTCTATTTGAATACCTTCACTACTGTTGTCAAAATTATTAATAATTTTTCGCCTAAACTGGATAAACCCTCCGTTATTTTCTAAACTGACTATTCCTGTCATACGCACAAAAGACTTATTTTTTTCTTTAATAAATTCTATTTTTCCATCTGAATAACCACCCATAACTTGGTCTGATATAAACTCCCATTTTGCCTCTGGTTTATTATCAAAGTCTTCAAACTGCATATCGTTTCCTATACTTTGTTTAGATAGTAATAAACATAGAATAATAAAAAGTCTTATCATAACTAACCTTTCTATAAATACTGAATCACTGTAGAATAAATACAATCAATAATATTACGAATTTAGTTTATATATAGATTATATTAATAACAACTTTAAGCTTAATTAACTGAAAGAAAACAATATGAAAAAAGAAATTGAAAATATATTAGAAAAAGCAATCTTTGCAAGTCGTTGGTTTATGGCCCCTGTATATTTAGCACTTTCTATTTCTTTATTCTTTATTACGGTAAAGGTTTTACAAGAGTTTTTCCACAACATCCCCTTAATGTTTGCAATGGATGTAAAGGATTTATTATTATTTGTATTACACATAGTTGATTTAGCTCTGATAGGAAATTTAGTTTTAATGGTTATCTTTGCAGGATATGAAAATTTTGTTTCTAAAATTGGCGTAGCTCAAAACAGTGAAGACAAGCCAAGCTGGATGGGCAAAGTAGACTTTAGTGGTCTTAAATTAAAACTAATAGCTTCTATTGTAGCAATTTCAGGTATTAATTTACTAGAAACATTTTTAGATATTAGCACTAAAACTGAACAAGAACTTCGTTGGATGGTAATTATACATCTTGTTTTTGTTGCTTCAGGAGTTATGCTTGCTTTAATGGATTATATAGCGTCAAAAAGTGAATCACATTAGCACTATGTCTTTTTTATTAAATTAAGGAAGGTCTATAAATTTTCATAATATTTTTATATCTCATAAAATATACATAAAAGAAGAATAAAACATCCATACTGATACTTAATAATCTTACCTAATAATTTAATTTAGGAAAGATATTGAAAAAATATATTGAAATTTACTCTTTAGCTATACCAGGCATGCTTATATTCCTTATATTTATTTTAGCTATAGGCATAATTATAATTCATACTTGGGATTTATATAATAAATTAAACCTTATATATTTATTATTTTAACTGCTATCAATAAACCTATTAGAATAAGTACCCACTGTATCAGTATTTATCGCAATTGTTTTACCTGATACATTGCCTTCTATATCCCCTGCTTCTAAAGCAGATGTAATATATAAAATATTCATATTTTTTCCACCAAAAACACAACAAGTAGGCCTTTTCATTGGTGTTTTAATGGTATTAATTAGCCTTCCATTTAAATCATAATTTACAACTTGCCCGCCATTCCATTCAGCATTCCATAAATAACCATTTATATCTATGGTGGAACCATCAGGAAAGCCTTTTAAATCTGTATTATCAACAAATATTTCTGCTGCCCTTATATAAGATATGTCTTGTGCCAAATTAGTTTTGTAAATTTTTTTCTTAAAAGTATCAGCGTAATATATGTATTTATTATCTGGTGATGCTGTAATAGAATTACTAATATGGATACCCTTTATTATTTTATGAATATTTAAGTTATTATCTAATAGGTATATAGCTCCTTCTGGTTTAGAAGGGTTAGATTCACTCATTGTGCCACACCAAAACCTCCCATAGCCATCTGTTTTTCCATCATTAAACCTTACATTTTCAGGAAGGTTTGTTTGGTTTATTAATTTTGTAACTTTTTGGGTAGTGATATTAAAAAAAGCAAAAAATTTATCAAAGGCACAAATCAATTCTTCATGGTTTTTAGTTAACGATATTGAACAAATCCTGCTATTAAAATTCCATTCTAATTTTTTATTATCTAAAAAAGACCATGCATGTAGACGTTTAGATTCTATATCTACCCAGTAAAGCCTTTGATATATTTCATCCCAAATAGGTGACTCACCTAAAATAGATATATCATCACTAACTATCGAATAATTACTCATTATTTGAAGGCATACCTAACTTATCTCCATAAGTTGTTCCTGCATTCCAACTTTCTACATAATCTTCAATAGAAACGGTCCAGCCATTTTTCATATTCTCATCAAAGTATTCAAATAAAATACCATCTATTGCGTGCATAGATAATAAAACAACACCACCTTTATCTCCACCATGCTCAAAATGTGGCAAAGCATCTGAGTGAGCTAATGCATAATCTCCTTTTTTTCTATGAATAAAAATTTTAGAGCCATCTGCACATAATTCTGTAATATGCTGTTCTCCCTCTAACACTAAAGTTAAAGTTGATGCTACATGACGATGTCTTCTACAATGACTTTTCCCTTTATGGTATCTAAGAAGCATATCTAATCTACAACTTTCAATATCATAACCCAGAAGACTGTAATCAAAATCAATTTTAAATTCTTTACAAGACGGATCCTTATATCGTCTCCACTCCACCTTATTAGGATCATAGCTCTCTGAAATTTTTTTTATATTACTATTCATAAATGTAATCCTTAATATATTTACTCTGTATAAAGTATTAAACTATATAATTATAATGTTATTTATTTCAATATAACTATAAAATAAAATATTAAATTAAAAGGATTTTTATATGAAAAAGCTTGAGCGAACTAATTATATTATAAAAAAGCTTAATGAAATTTATCCTACAACTCCAATTCCTTTAAACCATACGAATAATTATGAATTACTAGTTGCCGTTTTATTGAGTGCACAATGTACTGATGTGAGAGTAAATACTGTTACCCCAGAGTTATTCTCTCTCGCAAACACTTCTTTTAAGATGCAAGATGTTCCTGTAGAAAAAATTTATAATATTGTTAGGCCTTGTGGCTTAGCTCCTCAAAAATCTAAAGCAATTTCAAACTTATCAAAAATATTAGTAGAAAAATTTAATGGAGAAGTTCCAGATGATATTAATGCACTTGAAACTTTACCTGGTGTAGGACACAAAACTGCAAGTGTTGTAATTTCTCAAGGGTTTGGTCACCCGGCATTTCCAGTAGACACACATATTCATAGATTAGCACAAAGATGGGGGTTAACTAACGGCAAGAATGTGACTCAGACAGAGAAAGATTTAAAATCTCTATTTCCTATAGAAACTTGGAACAAACTACATTTACAAATTATCTTTTACGGTAGGGAGTTTTGTAGTGCACGAGGATGCGATGGAAGAATATGTAATATATGCAAAACTTGTTACCCAAACCGTAAGAAAGCTTTTAAAAACATAAAACCTTAATTATTAAAAATATATTCATCTAACTAATAATCTAAACACAAGAAATATCAGTATACCTTTTTTATTAGCAAATTTTGAAAATTATATATGCATTTAAATAACCTATTAATAATTTTAGGAAATCAATTATTTCCAATTAATGAATTAAAAAAAACTAATGCAACTAATGTGTTTATGTCTGAAGATTTTAATTTATGTAAAAAACATAAACATCATAAATTAAAAATATTAATGTTTTTTATAGCTATGAGAGAATATAAAGAAGAGCTAATTAAAAATGGCTTTAATGTTTTTTACCACTCCATAGAAGATAAAGACTTTGAAAACCCTTTTGAAGATAAATTATCAAAGATAATAAAAAACAATAAAATAAAACAAGTAAATTACTTTGAAATTGAAGACCATTTTTTTGATAAACAGATAAACCAATATAAAGAATGCTCTAAGGTTTTGTGGAAGAAATATGAAAGCCCAATGTTTATATATTCCAGAAGAAAATTCTCTGAATTTGAAGAAAAAAATTCTACTTTAAAACTATCTAATTTTTACAAATTAATAAGAAAAGATTTCAACATTTTAATTGATGAAAATAATTCCCCTATAGGCGGCAAATGGTCATTTGATGAAGATAATAGAAAAAAACTTCCTAAAATAATTACATTACCTAAAATTCCTATGAATAGGAGTTCTAAATACTCAACCGTATTAAAGAATAATATAAATAAATACTTTCCCGATCATCCCGGTAAAATGAATAATTTATGGATGCCAACAAATAGAAAAAGTGCATTAATTTGGTTAAATAATTTTTTTAAATATAAGTTAAATAGTTTTGGTGCTTATGAAGATGCGATTGCTTCTGATAACAACTTTATATTTCATAGCGGATTAAGCCCTGTATTAAATTTAGGTTTAATTACACCTAAAGAAGTTATTGAGGAGCTTCTTATATTTCACCATAAAAATAATATCCCTTTAAATTCTTTAGAAGGATTTATAAGACAAATTATTGGATGGAGAGAATTTATAAGAGGCATTTATCATACTAAAGGCGAACAACAAGTTAAATCTAATTTCTGGAACCATACTAACAAGTTAACAGACCACTGGTACAGTGGCACCACTGGAATTCCTCCATTAGACGATACTATATTAGATTGTTTAAACTATGGTTATACTCATCATATTCCACGATTAATGATTGTTGCTAATATAATGACTTTATCAAGAATAGATCCAACAGAAATATATAACTGGTTTATGGAAATGTTTGTGGATTCATCCGATTGGGTAATGGTTCCCAATGTTTATGGAATGGGGACATTTGCTGATGGAGGTATTTTTGCTACTAAACCTTATAGTTGCGGTTCAAACTATATACTTAAAATGAGTAATTATAAAAAGGGGGCATGGTGCGATATAGTTGATGGGTTATATTGGAGCTTTATGAATGATAATAAGAAGTTTTTTAAAAGTAACCCAAGATTATCTTTATTAGTAGGATATTTAGATAGAATGAATGCTAATAGAAAAAAAAATATCTTTTCAGATGCTAAAAACTTTATACAATCTAAAACTAAAATATAAATTGTTATAAAAAATAAATAAAAGAGGTTTTGTCTAATGATAGAAGTAGCAGCTGCCATTATTATTTTTCAAAATAAAATTCTTTGTTTCCAAAGAGGCTTAGCAAAATATGACTATGTTTCATACAAGTATGAGTTTCCAGGAGGAAAATTAAATCAGAATGAAGATCCAATAACTGCTTTAAAAAGAGAGATAAATGAAGAGTTAAAGATAGAGATAAATATCCAAAATAAATTTAAAACAATATTTTTTAAATACCCAGATTTTGAAATTAAAATGCACTGTTATATTTGTACTACGAATACATTTTCTGGAAAACTATATGAGCATATAGATTATAAACTAATGGAAATCAAAAATCTTGATCAATTAGATTGGATTGAAGCAGATATAAAGCTTGTAAAAGAATTAATGAAAAAATATATTACTTTAATTTAAAATTGTAACTAGACTTTGATATTTTCTTGGTCTATTAGTTACTCAAAATCTAATAAAACACGTCAAAATAAATTCTTATAAACTAAAATAATATTACAGGGTTACTATTGATAAAAACGACATTAGCTTCATTTGCTAAATCTATTGGTTTTAAAACTGAAAACAATATACCTAAAAAAGGCATATCATTTTCGTTATTTAGAATTGAAATATTATCAGGATTAACCGTTGCCCTAGCATTAGTTCCTGAAGCTATTGCATTTGCATTTGTTGCTGGAGTTGCTCCTTTATCTGGCCTTTATGCAGCCTTTATAGTAGGCATTATTACAGCCCTAATAGGTGGGCGCCCCGGAATGATTTCTGGTGCCACAGGTGCACTAGCCGTTGTTATGGTTTCCTTAGTTATGGACCATGGTGCTCAATACTTATTCGCAACAGTTGTATTAATGGGAATCATACAATTAACCGCAGGAGCCTTTAAATTAGGAAAGTTTATCAGGATGGTTCCTCAACCTGTAATGCTTGGGTTTGTTAATGGATTAGCAATTGTAATTGGTCTTTCACAACTTAGTCAATTTAAAACAATTAACAACATTGGTGAGTCTGTTTGGATATCTGGTAACACACTTATATATTCTCTTTGCATAGTTGCTGCAGCCATGTTCATTATTTGGTTTCTACCTAAAATTACAAAATTAGTACCATCAACACTAGTTGCAATCATATTTACTACTGTTTTAGTTATAGTTTTAAATATTGATATCCCAAGTGTCGGTGATCTCGCATCTGTCAAAGGGGGGCTACCAAGTTTTATTATACCAGATGTTCCTTTAAATTATGAAACATTAAAAATCATATTTCCATATGCTTTTATATTAGCTGCAATTGGTTTAATAGAAAGCCTATTAACTCTAAATTTAGTTGGCGAAATTACTAATAAACGAGGTGGTGCTAGTAAAGAGTGCTTAGCTCAGGGAGTTGCTAATACAGTAACAGGTTTTTTTGGAGGAATGGGTGGTTGCGCCATGATTGGTCAATCAATGATTAATGTTAAATCAGGAGGAAGAACTAGAATAGCAGGAATTGCATCTGCATTATTTTTATTAATATTTATTTTATATGCATCTTCATTAATTGAGCTCATCCCAATTGCGACATTAGTAGGTGTAATGTTTATGGTTGTTATTGGAACATTTGCCTGGAACTCATTAAAAATATTATTTTTTGTTCCGAAGAGTGATGCTTTAGTAATTATCCTTGTAACAGGAGTTACAGTCCTTGAAGATTTAGCTGTAGCTGTCATTGTTGGCGTTATCGTATCTGCATTAGTATTTGCCTGGAAATCTGCATCAAAAATTAGAGCCATAGAAAGACCTTCTATTAGAGAAGAAGGAGCTAAGGTTTATGAAATCGAAGGTCCATTATTTTTTAGTTCTACTAATAGTTTTTTAGAAATATTTAAGCCTGCAGAAGATCCTGAAGTTATTATAATTGATTTTGCTAAATCAAGGGTGATAGATCAATCTGCATTAAAAGCTATAGAGGATATAGCTGACAGATATAATAGTATAGGAAAAAAAATAAAGTTAAGACATTTAACACGCGATTGTCATAAACTTCTTAGCAGAGCAGGGCAACTTGTTGTTGATAGTGATGATGATCCAGATTATGCTATTGCTGTAGATTATGATGTTAAATTAGGAATATTTGGATAATAAAATGAGTGATGAGATGAAAAATGATGATGTTATCTTTAATTACTTTAAGTTAATCTGTGATGAGAAAGACGATGTTAAATGTGTTTCATTAGGAAATGACTGGATTATAGCCATGGAAAAAAACATATTAAGTATAGAGCAAGATTTAGATGAACCTGATAAAATTAAACATACTGAAGATATCAAAAATAATAAGCAATACTTAAAAAGCCTTAAAAATAAATCTGCCACTGAGTGGCGTGAATATGGAACTCAATGTATGGTTGAAATATTAGATAATAAGAAATAAGTCTAAAATAAAAACTTTTAACTAAGCATAGAAACATATTTTTCTAATTATTTAATAATTTTTACTAATGATCCTGGCTCTAGCTCATAATCTTTTTTTAAATCACCATCTAAACCATTAATAATTTTAAACCATTCTAATTTTTTTTCATTTATTGACATCATTTCTGATAGACTAAATATGCTCTCGCCTTTATTCGTAGCATATATCTGTATTTTTTTTGGTTGTGCTATTAAGACCTCTTCTTCTGTTAGTTGATGAAAACTAAGAATTTCTTTATATAAGTCATCATAATAAGATACAGATGCATTAATATCAGTAAGAATACTAAACCTCCATATTCTTGAATCAAACCATTTTATTAATATAAGATCTCTATTATATTGACGATTTTCAAACACTATAGTTTTTTTATCTTTTACTAAAATAGCTGGCCTATCATAGATATTAAGGTTTTTCTTAAATTCTGCTCTTGACCTACCTAAGTCTCCCTCCACTAAATCTAATAGATTTAAATCTAAATCATTAATTAAGCCATCAAAAATTAATATGGATTCATTATTTTTACTTCTGGCTAGGACAGAATTCTCTCTATTTTCTAATGTAAAATTTTTTGGTACAAAAAAACTAATATTTAACGGAATATGAAAAAATTTATTATTAATTACGATTCCATTTTTTGAACTTTCTCCATAAGTAATATTATTAATCATGGCTAAATATTCATTCCTATTTGTTACGAATAAATTTTTATTATTAATACTATTTTTTACATTCTCCATTCTATCTTTTGTTTTAGGATGTGTTGCGAATAGTGAGTTTATATTTTTTTTATCTTTATCACTAGATAGCTGAGATAAATCTCTTAGCCTTGATAAGAACCTATATGATCCAGTTTCATCATAGCCAGCATCAATAATATAATTTTTTCCTAAAACATCTGCTTCAATTTCTTCTGATCTACTAAAAGAAGCTAAAACTCCATATGCACCTATACTAGCAACTTGAGAGACAATGGGCTGCCCTAAAACTATATCTAAAATATTTAATCCAAGGTTTGTTATTTTTGCTTTCGCATGTCTCTGCGCTGTATGCCTAGCTTTAACATGAGCAATTTCATGACCTAATACACTTGCAAGTTCTGCTTCATCATTAGCCAATGTTAAAAGACCTCTTGAGATATAAATATATCCTCCTGGCAAAGCAAAGGCATTTACTACAGGGCTATCGAGAATAGTGAACGTCCATGTTAGATTATCTTGATTGGTAACATTTTTTAATTTATTTCCAAGAGAAGATACATATGCCTTTAATTCTTTAGATCCATAAGAGCCACCAAAAGCCTTTAATATTTTTGGGTGTTCTTTAGAGCCAATATCAATTTCTTCTTCAGCATTTAATAGAACTAGTTGTCTTTCACCTGTCGCTTTATTCTGTGCGCACCCTATAAGTAGCAAACAGAAAACTATAACAATACATGATAATACTTTTTGAAACATATTAATGATTTTACCAGCTAAAAATTAAGATTACATAACTATGTATATTATAAAGTAAATATTTATTTTAGCCTAATACCTTTAAATTATTAGTGTTAGTAGGTCAGCAGTACTTGATTTAAAAATTAATCTTTTATAAGTAGTCTTTATTTATGCCTTATAACTATAAGGTTTACTGGCATATTAAAGCAACTTAAATCCTCTTGCAGTTGGGAGGACAAATATTTTTCGAGATCATATAGCATTTTACTGTGGCCATCTACAGAAAGCACAAATGAAGCATAAAAAAATCCAGAAACTTCTCGGGCAAGCTTATCTGGTGACTCATCAAGGTTAAGAAGTAATGGTGTTATAGTTATATCAAAATCTACAAATGTTTTTGAGGCAAGTTCATT
>MEHZ011535431.1_pt1 | contig 12985 bp, 14 predicted proteins | sample 897221 | NCBI WGS metagenome assembly MEHZ01 (sample SAMN05514161, study PRJNA337945) | marine metagenome | isolation source: marine surface water | place: Arctic Ocean | collected 2007-12-13 | reverse complement strand
CAGACGTAACTAACGGTGCAGGCGCAGCGTTTGATACATTAGTTGAAATCCAAAATGCAATGGCAACGGATGCAGAACTTGCTTCGGCAATCTCTAGTGTTACATCTTCAGCGGCTTCTACAGCGGCAGCAGATGCAACTACTAAAGCAGACGCAGCATTAGTTTCAGCAAAAGCATATGCAGATACAGCAGAAGTTGATGCAGTGGCTACAGCAGCTACAGCAGCACAAGTAAAAGTTGACGCATTGGAAACGAGTTTAACTCACTTCCACAGTGCAGTAACGGATATTACTGATGCATCAGATACTACGTATACATTTAGTGAACTAACTAATGCAAGACATTATGCAGTTTTCTTAAACAGAATGGTACTACGTGCAAACGAGTATTCAGTCAGTGGAACAACAGTAACTTTGGTTGCTGGAACACATGATGTAGGCGATGAACTTGAAGTTACAGGCTTTAGTTCATAATATAACTGGACAAAAGTAGGGAGTGCCAACTCCCTACCTAGTCTCTCTTAGAGAGACATTGAAAGATACAGAGTATTTTTCTCGTTCTAGTAACAAATCTTAAGGAGATTTAAAATGGCACGTAAATATAAAAAGAATGGTGTAGAAGTTTCTACAGCACTAAATAAAAGCAAAAAATACAAGTATGATAGCACAGGTGACCTTGTTGAATTTACAGGCAGCCCAGGAGTAAACGAAATTACACTAGCAGGTTCAAAATCGTCTCTTAGACGTATGGCTGATATGGAACGTAATATTTCGATCCTAGCTACTACGCTAACAACAACAGATGATGGTGTAGCTGACTCAGGTTCAGACACGTTTGATTCTAATGTAAACAAGAAAACACGTTTTAAGAAAGAAGTCCGTATTGATACTACATTAAATATGCAGGCTACTATCGATATGAACGGTGATAAAATCACTGATGTTGGAACTCCTACAAACGGCGGCGATGCAACTAACAAAACATATGTTGATGCTACAGTTTCAGCAGTAGTTGCAGCAGCACCAGGTACATTAGATACATTAAATGAACTTGCGGCAGCATTAGGTGATGACGCATCATTTAGTACAACTGTTACTAACTCTATTGCTACTAAACTACCTTTATCAGGTGGAGCAATGACAGGAGCAATTACTACTAACTCTACATTTGACGGCAGAGATGTTTCAACAGATGGTTCTAAGTTAGATGGTATAGCAGCAGGCGCTACAAATGTAACTAACAACAACCAGCTAACTAACGGCGCTGGTTATATTACTGGATACACTGATACGAATACTACTTACACAGCCGGCAACGGTTTGACACTAAGTGGTACTTCGTTTACAATGAGTGGTTCATACACAGGTAGCTTTACAGCAACTGGTGATATCACAGCTTACTCAGACGATAGTTTAAAGACTAACGTTCAAGTAATTGATGGTGCATTAGGCAAAGTTGAAGCAATCCGTGGTGTAACGTTTGAAAGAATTGAAGACGGTTCAGTATCTACAGGTGTTATTGCACAAGAACTTAAAGCAGTTCTTCCAGAAGCAGTACACACAGATGCGAATGGTATTCATTCAGTAGCATATGGTAACATTACAGGTCTACTAATTGAAGCTGTTAAGGAATTATCAGCACAAGTAGCAGAACTTAAAGCCAAGTAATTTTAATTACTTAAAATATAAAGCAGGGTAGAAATGCCCTGCTTTTTTTATGGCTAAATATTACTGTATGTAGATAAATACTACTAGATACGTAAGGAATACATAAAATGTCTTTTAGAAAAATTCAAACGTCAAATATTGACACTAGCGAAGCCGCATTTTCCGACCCTATATTAATTTTAGGTAAAGATAACGTCGGTGCTTCTGATATAGGTTTTTTAGGTAAAATTGGCGTTAATAATTATGCAGGTTTTGTCAGAGACGCAGAAACACAAACATTTTATGTAATTGATGGATATATTGGTGCTGAGTCAAGTAATCAAATTGAAGCAGTACAAATAACACAAAAAGGAAATTTGACATTAGGAGTATTAACTGCAGATACAATTATTGCAGGAAATATACCAACACAATATACTGATGCATTAGCAAGAGCATCTATTTCAGCAACCGGTAGTTTATCTTATGATAGTACAACAGGTGTTATTAGTTTTACTGACAGTGATTCAAGTTATGCTACTTTAGTAGGATATAATCCAGCAGACGAAACAGATATAAGTTCAACTGTTTTAAATCCAGGCGATGCAGTTACACCAGCAACGTTCCGTGGCGATGTTATTAACAATAGCGGCACAGTTATTGTAGATGTATCAAGCACAAGTGTTACATTTAATGGCGGACTAACGGGTAGTGTGTATGGTTCAGTTTATGATAGAACTGGTGCCACACTTATTATTGAAGACGATGCAACACCGGGACCTATTGTTCATGCAAACTTAGATGGCGATGTTACAGGTAATGTTACAGGTAATGTTACAGGTAGTTTAAATGGTAATGTAACTGGCAGACTCTATGGTGACGTTCATGGTGATGTTACATCTCCAACTTCACTAGAGCCTATTATTACCACTGGTCCAGTAAGAGACACATTAACAATCCACGATGCACATATTGACAAAATAAAAGCACCAGGAACTAATGGAGCAACAATACTTAATACTTCTGGAGCAACTACACTATCAGGACATAACGTTCAGCTAACAGGATCACTTTATGGCGACATTGGTGACACGCTAGCAAATAATCCAGTGCTTACAGTTGGTACTGGCAACAACGATTCGCAATTAGCAGTGACAGTAGCATCAATAGATGAGTTAACAGTTAACGATTCAATAGATGTTACTAATGCAACAATAACTGGATTAGACATAAGTGACTTAACTGATGCTAATAATGTAATACAACCAAGTGATTTATCAACTTATTCAACAACAACGGCCTCTAATTTATTTGCACAACAACAAGATTTAATAGCTAAAACAGCAGCCATAGCTGCAGCAAATTCATATACAAATGGACAGATAACTACAGTTACATCTACATTACAAAATTATGCAAATGCACCAACAACATGGGTAGCTCCTAAAGGCACAGAAGCAAACAGACCAGCAAGCCCTGTTGAAGGACAATTTTATTTTAATACAGATACAAAGATTTTTGAAGGATACAACGGAACAAGTTGGATACAACTAGTACCATCAACACTATTAATAACACCGTAATTGTTATTAATAGAAATATACTACTATATGTCAAGAAGGCATATGGATAAATAGTTATGCAAGCAATATGCTTGTATTTAACGTTAAATATACGCAAGGAGCTTTAATATGGCATTACCAGCAACTGGTTCAACAATCAGTATGGGACAAGTAAGAAACTACTTTGGTTTAAGTGGAACAGTTTCACTTTCAACTTTAGGCGCTTACATTTCACCATCTGTTTCAACGAACATTAGATTGTCAGCTACATTCGGCGGATGGCAAAACCCTAACTCGACGGGTGCATCTTAAGTCAAAATAGTTTAATAAATAGTAGTGATGCTGCTTGACAGCATCACTATTATAATATATAATGTAATTGATTAATAAATCTTTATGAAGTAAACTCAACACAGGAGAAAACAATGAGTATAAGAACTCGATTCGAAATAGAAACATTTGTGCTCGGAGCACACCCAACTCCAGCAAGGAAGGCACAAATTTTAACAACTGAGCTTATGCAAGCCAGAGAACAACAACACCCAGATCTTCCAGTACTAGAAGCAATTTTTGCAGACTTTAGCGCCGAACATAACGTTGACGAATTGTTAGCAAACATTGAAGAAACAGAAGAAGAATATTGGATTGCACGTTTAGCAAAGCTAGCGGCAGTTGATATTTTAACAATTGGTAAAGTACAACCGGAACATATGAATTATATGATAGCATTGAAAGACGAAGCATTTTCAGCTTGTGTTAAATCAACTACAGCTATCGCAAAACAACTTAATTACGAAGTTCAGCAAGTAGAAGCAGAACTACAATCAGACCTAGCGTCCGACAAGTAATTAATGGTAAGCATACCAGATTATCACCACAAGATAGACAAATCCGCTAAGGTAGCAATATGTGTACCTGTGCGAGATCAAGTTACCGCGGTATTTGCTTTTAGTCTTGCTAAACTTCAAAAGAAGTGCGGCGAAACTAATCTATCTACTACGTTACATTTTAATATGGGTAGTGAAGTTGCTATGCAACGCCAACAATTAGTTCACGAAGCATTAGAAACTGACTGCACCCATATAATGTGGATTGATGCAGATATGCAGTTTCCAGTAGATACGCTAAATATATTATTATCAGCTAACAAAGATATTATAGCAGGTAATTATTCCACAAGAGTGCCTCCGTATAGGCCTGTTGCATTTAAAAGTAAAAATAATTTAGATGACAGAGTTTTTGCAGGCAAAGGAATTGAGCCGGTATGGGCAGTTGGCAGTGGAATGATGCTGGTAAAAAGAGAAGTATACGATAATATTCCTCTACCTCATTATAAGATAGAATATAGCGAAAGTTATACTAGCTTAGTAGGAGAAGATGTTTATTTTTGTAACCGGGCAGGCGAAAATGGTTACGAGGTAAATATTAGTCACGAGCTAAGTGATAGAATTGCACATATTGGAACACGTGCATTTACAGTTAAAGGCGATTGCAATGATTAATTTAATTAATAACAAAAGAGAATACCAAGGACAAAACGTTGTAACACCTTGGGACAGATTAAAACGGTTTATGTTTAGTGCATATCCAGTAATTAGAACATCTGTTAAAATTACAGACGAAGACGAATTACTAGCATTCGCATCAAAACATAAGGGTTCAGCTGATATGGCATGGATTGTATTTGATGATATTGAAGCAAATGCTACATTTCCTTGGCACTATAGACCAACTGATACTGCTAAAACTGTAATACATACATTTCCAAGAGTAGTAAAAAGAACAAATAGACCAGTATCGTGGGGTGATGTTACACTAGTACCAACTAATGGAGTGTCACATGGTATAGTACAAAACAAACTTGTATCAAGTTACCACGTAGCAGAATTTGATATCTTTATGATTAGTTATCATGAAGCAGAAGCAGATGAAAATTTCCAAAAATTAAGAAATAGATTTAAAGATGCACAACACGTTAAAAATGTTGAAGGCATAGGTAACGCACATAAGAAAGTTGGTGATTTAGCAAAATCAGAAATGGTTTATGTAGTAGACGCTGATGCTGATATGATGACACACTATAGCTTTGATTTTATTCCACCAATGAGTAAACGTAAGAATACAACATACGTTTGGTCTGCTAGAAATCCAGTAAATGACTTACAGTATGGATACGGTGGTGTTAAACTATTTCCAAGATCACAACTTAGAACAATGGGACATATGTTACCAGACTTTACAACAGGAGTTAGTTTTTATCAACCAATTTCTGATGTATCAAACATAACAAGATTTAATAAAGACCCATACAGAACATGGCGTAGTGCATTCCGTGAATGTGTTAAACTTGCAAGTAGTGTTAATCCTAATCAGCGACAAATAGAAACAGACGCAAGATTAGAAACATGGTGTACTGTTGACAATGGCGCTCGATTTGGACGTTACTGTCTTAAAGGTGCATTAGAAGGAAAAGCATACGGTATCGAACATAAAGATAGTGTAGAAAATCTTAATAAAATTAATGATTATGAATGGCTACGTGAGCAATTTGTAGCTAGTATGAAGAAGAAAGTTAAGGAATAACCATGCTTAGGTGGTTTAAAGAATCTAAGCATCACCTTCAAGTAGAAACAGGTTGGGGATACTTTTATCATTTATGGCACAGTATAAAAAATAGCTGGTCTCTTATCATAATTGCTTTCAAGAGCGTAGTACATGGACTGTTTCCATTTATGTGGAAAGCAGATGCACCCAAGGGTGTAATTAAAATGTATCATCAAATTATGCGTATCCAACATATCAAAGATATGGACGAATTAAGGAAGAAACCAAAAAATGAGCGATATAAATCTACTACCACTACTGAATAGTTACGGAGATATATTTGAATTAGATTACAAATTTGATTCTGAAAAAGTTATCAACGAATTAGAACAGTTAGAATGGCAAGCCGGACCCAATGGAAAGTTTGGTGCAAATCTTACAGGACCACTAGGCGACTTATCTTTAGACCATAAAGACAAGCACAACGAGAACCAAGGCTATAACCAAAATCTTGGTCAATGTCCAAGTCTTATGGAATTCTTTATAGAGTGGGAAAATTTAGCTAGATGCCGAGCCGCAAAAATGTCTGCAGGTAGCTTCTTTAGTATGCATAGAGATGCATTTAGAATGAACCCACAAATTAGAATTTTTATTCCATTAAACAAAACAGCCGTAAACGAATGGAACTTTATATACGAAGATAAACGTGTAGAGTTCAAGCCAGGTGTACCGTATATATTAAATACAAGAAAACAACATGGAAGTTTTGCAATGACTGATGGCATATATCATATATTGATGAGTGTATTCTTAACTGAAAATAATTTAAAGACAATTATTAGTATGTTACCAAACTGTAAGGAGAATTAATATGAAACAAAAAACAGATAAAAATTATAACAGTGGCGAGAAGATTGCTGATCTTGTAGATGCAGTTAAAAACTCTGATTATAAACATCAAGAGGGTAATACACAAGCTGACACATCATACAAAGATGAACTGTATAGCGACAAACAGATGGAAAACCATAACAAAATGGATAACATCTTTAAAGTAAATGGAGTTCCAAGTCGATGGGAGCATAATAAATTACATGCAGATTGGCACTTTGATCCTTTTGCTGATCCACATGAAGAAACATTTGTAATACCTTGTAGATTTGTAGGAGATTTTAGTGAGGCAGTACAGCATGCATTAAAAACTGCAAAAGAAATGACTATAGGAAATTATAGACAGCGTAATTTAAGTAAACAAGATAAAGATTTACATGATGGCGAAATACAAGATGTTATACTTGCTTCTGGTAAAGAAGACGTAAGTAGTATGTATTATGACAAAATTGTTGGAGCAACATTTGATAAAGATGGAGAGAATTACTTTGCAAGACGTAATGAATCTCCAGAGTATGAAATACTACTTAGAATGATAGATGCATTAGGTGTAGATGTTCACCAATCTAGATTACACATTCAAAGACTAGGACAAGTTACTCCTATTCACATTGATCAGCAGATGAGATATGCTAGGCCAGGTTGGCGTAAAATATGGACTGATGCAGGTGCAGATAAAAAACCTTTAAAGTTAAGAAGATTTTTAGTCATGCTTCAAGATTGGGATTACGGTCACGTATGGCAATTTGGTAACACTTATTATCAAGGATACAAAGCAGGTGAGTGTATAACATACGATTGGTGTAATATGCCACACGGAACAGCTAACTTTGGATATACACCTAGAGTTACGTTTCAGTTTACTGGATTCATTAATGACAAGATACAACACATGATCGACAATCCAGATAAAAATAGAATCATTGAAGTATGACAATTGAACGACCATTTACGCAGATGACAGAACAAGAAAAGTTAGAATGGACCTTTCGAGAAAAACTAGTAAAACAAAAAAGACAACCAAATACTACAGTAGAAGAGTATGGGCATGACAACGGCAGTAGATCTATTGTAGGAAAAACAGGATCAGATGCTTGGACCGGTGGAGCAGTACAAACTATAGACTGGACTTTACCAGAGAATCAATTTAATTATACATGGAATAAAAATGGTTATAGAGGACCAGATGATAATGGAGATGTAGATATTATTTTTGCTGGTAGTAGTTTAACAATGGGAACAGGTGTTCCTTATGAAAAAACTTATCCACACCTCGTCTCAGAAAAACTTAATTTTAAACATATTAATATAAGTGATTTTGATACACTATTAGACTTAACAGATAGTTTACTTGACTTTAAGCATTTAACTCCAAAGTATGTTATACTAAGTGATTGTTGGGCAATTAATAGTACTGCCTGGTTAATGAGATTTTGGTTAAGACAAGAAAAAGATGAAAAAGTTAAAAATCTTATTAGAGAAACCTTTAAACAAAGTAACAGTAAAATATTTCAATTATTTGATTTAGCATTAATGCAAGCATTTCCAAATGCAAAGTATTATATATTAGAACCCGATGAAAGAAGAAAATATTGGTTTTATAATTATCAACCAATACATATCAAGTCAATTCTTTATAGAAAAGAAGAAATGCTAGATTTAGGTAGGGATCAAATACATCCAGGACCTAACACTCATAATTATCTAGCAGATAAAATATTAACAGAACTTAACAAAGGCATATAATGGAATACCAAGGTGAAGACTTATTAATAGTTGCAGGAGCTCCAGGTTCGAGATGGAGTGGAGCAATCCGAATGCTGAGTCTTTTATGTAGAGATATTAATTTAAGTGATAATAAAAATGACTTTGTTTATAGAAAGAAAGTTAATGGAGAAGTTGTAGGCTGGCACAGAGGCGCATATTGGGGTCCTGATAATCCAGTAGGTCATAAGTTTGATTTACTTCAATATTTAACAAAAGAAGAAATAGTAGAAGAGTTTAAAGCACCATTTACTAATTGGGACCATGGGACTAAAATTATTAAAAGTCACTGGTTTAGTTATCATATACCATTATTAAAAGAATTATTTCCAAAAGCTACAATATGGGCATTTCACGATACACCAGAAGAATGTGTTAAATGGTGGAAACATGTAGGCGGGTGGGACATTGATTACCCAATGTATACTTGGTATGAGAATGATGAAAAAATGCTACAGCAAGTTAAAATTGAATGTGCTGAAATAGAAAAACATTTTAAGTTAAAAAGATATTTGGGTTGGAAAGAAACTGCAATTGCATTAGGCTTCACACATAATATAAGAACTATAGAAGAGATTATTGAAGTTGATCCTGAATTTAGCGAACTTCATCAATATGATACTGAAGAAGTATTTGATGCATTTTTAGATAGAATATTTACTAGAAAAGAAATGGGTATTATTATTCCAACGGTGTAGTATGCTGTTCGTATATAGTTTTAATTTTCTTAATAAATTGTTTTGAACTACATTGTATTTTAGCACCAGGGTGTAACGGTCTAGGCCAATTACCTACTTTAACCCAACAATAACCATCACTTTCATTATTTAATATAGGAAGAAATTCTTCTTCTACTGTAACTACAAATGTATGGTATATAAATTTCTTATTAGGACTTGTAAACTTATTAACTGGAATAACTTTTTTAATATCAGGAACTAATCCTAATTCTTCTTCAATCTCACGCAGTAAACATTCAACAGGTCTTTCTTTACCTTCAGCTTTGCCACCAAAAAAGCCCCATGTCCTAGGATGGTTGACAGCGCCACTTCTTTGCTGTAACATTACTCTTCCGGTATCTGTGCTTAAAAATAAACACCCACTTGCTGTTATCATTATAATTTAATTATCCAATGTGTGCAATCGTCGCATGGATCGTCACAGTAATTAGAGATAGAGTCGCCAGTATCCTGCATTGTAAATTCCTTCATAGCTGTTGACCCATTCAGAGCCATTCCATTCTAGTTGGTCATTACTTGCTACGTTAGTTACGTAATTTACTGTAGATATGCTTGAACTATCAAAACTTACTATCCAAGTAGTGCCATTATACTCTATGATATCGTACTTACCAGCAACAACATTATTCCAGTTTGCACTAGTAGGTATATCATTTAAAATAATATATCGTTGTCCTGTTGCGGCCGTTGTTACCGTACCATCGCCAGGATAATTGATACCTGGATCTAATATAGCATTAACTGCACCCAATGTGTTACTAGGTAAAGTTGATGCGTCTACATCGACTGTTAATAGATTTGGATTTGAAGGATGTAAGTCCAATCTGCCAATAATATCATTTGTTTCATCTGAAACGCCTGTACTTTTTCTAAGTCGTAATTGACTAATTCCAGATCGTAATACACCAAATGGTATTAGCTCTTTAGACCAATCTAAAGTTAAGCCATCATCATCTAATGTTGATCCGTTTTGATTTAGTAATTGCAGATTTCCATCTTCGTATTTTGCTTTTCTATCTTCATATGTTACAACTGTATATTGTAACGTTTTCTTGTCAAAGCTCTGTTGGTCTTTGAACAAGTCTAGGTTGTCTTCGTCTAAGTTATAAAGCTCACTAATAATAGTATGAATTAGTTTTTGTTGCTTTACTTTTGCTGGAGGATTAATATACACTGGTATATTAAAACTTAAAGTTGCAACATCAATAATATCGTCTATGCTTGATCCTACACTTCTAGTACTCCAGGTTGTATTAGTTAATTCAACATGACTTAACGCAGTCCAGTCAACGGGACTATCATTTGTTCTTATGTCTAATGTTGGATTAAATAATACTAATATTTGTTCCATTAATTGTAATTTTTGATCTGTGTTAGAAGTCCAAATATCACAATTCATTTGTAACAAATAAGGAACAGGTGCATGTCTTTCAACTGTATAGCTGTTTCCCTTTTCGTTAACATATTTGGCTGTAGTTTCATCATATTTCTTTTCATATACTTGAACTTTGTCTACATGATCTTGGTATGTTCTACGATCAGCCATCATATCCAATGATGTTACATAACAACTAATAAATGGAACAGTATTAATAATATTTTCACTATTCTCCCTTGTTATGTGTGCAGCCATTCTGTTAATATCACCATAACGTACAGGTACCTGTTGGAATACAGATAAGTCCTGATCGTTCTTTCCCATTTCTACATTAAATCCACTAAACAATCTTATAAATTGCTGAATGTATCTGCGTATCTGTTTATCGTAAAAGTATTGTTGTGCCATTATTCAAAATCACTCTTAGGTTTAATAACTTGAGACAGTGCCTGTCGTTCCGGCATTTCTTTGTCATCTATTATTGTTGTTTCATTATTATTAATGAAGCTACTTGCATTGTATGTTCTATCACTCCACGTTTGATCGGTAACATTATCATATAATCTATGCCACTTGCTTCCACGTCTTACAAATAATCTATTTGGTTTAAAGTCGGTTCTAACAAAATAGTCACCGTCATTTGGAGCACCAGGAAATTGGTCACCTTGTTCTAAATTCTCACCATGATTGTATGCTGTACTAGCATCATCTTGTCCAAATAAATGTTCTGCTAATGGTAATCCTAACGGATCTGCAGCTTCGGCACTTTTTACAATAGCATTACTAATATTAAGCTCTGTCTTATAATTACTTAAATCTTGTTTTAAACTATCTGGGTCGTTAGCAGTACCAAGTATATCTGAGTATTCTTGTGTATCTGTTAGTGGAGCTACTTTAACACGCCAAATATGTGGATACCACGTTTGACTAAATCCTTCACTACCCCTAGCCGCATCTTGTACTACATAAAATTTATTAATAGCATTACGTTCAGCAGTAAGTAGCAATTCATCTCTTAAATGAGGTAATTCTATAACATCGCCTGGCATAAGTCTACGTCCCATACGCTCAACCATGTCGTTAATATGGAAACTAATAAAAAGTGTATCGTTTGTTAAAAACAATCCAAATTGAGTTAAATCAAAGTCATTGTCACTTACATTATATACACCACGTAACTCAAATACATCTGGATCATACTTTCTATCTCTATTTTCCATAAACAATAGATCTTGTATTTTTGTTTCGTCTATATTGCCTTCTGGGTTTATTTCTTCGCCTGTTATATTATCAATTTCAAATCCACTACCGTAATTAGGCTCACTTGGGTCAATGCTGTTTTTTCTTACTTCTGGACCTAAGTACTTGTGTACATGTATTCCAGTACCGCCTATGTCGAATTGTTCACGAATTGCGTGATCCATAAACTTATAGTCGTTACCTTTAAATGGTTTGTATAAACTTAATCTTGGCATGTAGGTTTCCTTGTTATATTGTATTTATGCAATTTCGTATCGTAGAAACATATAAATAGTTATGTGTGTAGTTAACACTACATTTTATAAGAGGAAAACTTATGTTTAGATTTTTTACAGAAAAACATTGGAAGTTATGGTCATGGCTGGGTTCAGCTGTTATCCTGAGTTCTTTATGGATACAAGTTCAAATTGACGTTAAAATTAATGAATGGTTTGGACAATTTTATGATATGATACAAAAAGCATTAGGCGCACCAAATGCAATAACTATTGGTGAATACTGGGCAAGTTTAGCAAGTTTCTTTTACTTGGCCGCAATTTATGTTTTAATATATGTTCTTATCAGTTACTTTACAGCACACTATCTATTCCGTTGGCGAGCAGCAATGGTAGAATGGTATCACAGCGTATACGATAAAGCTCGTACAATCGAAGGTGCGGCTCAACGTGTACAAGAAGATACGATTAAGTTTAGTCGTATTATGGAATCACTTGGTACAAGTTTTATTGAATCAGTTATGGTGTTAATACAATTTATTCCTCTTTCCTTAGCATTATCAGCTGCTATCCCAATATTTTTTTTTGGTGATTGGCAATATGGATTAATTACAGGTGCTTTAATCTGGACGCTTGGTGGGACTATATTTTTAATAGCTTTAGGATGGGTATTACGTCTTGTTGGTGTAGAATACGATCTTCAAAAGAAAGAAGCAGCATATCGAAAAATTCTTGTTATAGCAGAAGATGATGAAACAGTGAGACCAAAAACAATATCTGAATTATTTGATGGTGTTCGTTCAATACATTTCTTAAGTTATTCACGCTATCTTTATTTCAATATTGGCCGTATGGCGTATTTACAAGCAAATGTATTATCTGCTTATGTATTTTTAGCACCAGCGATTGTGGCCGGTGTTGTAACATTAGGAGTAATGCAACAAATTATTAGAGCGTTTGGCAGAGTTGAAGGTTCAATGCAATA
>MEHZ011478087.1_pt1 | contig 12999 bp, 16 predicted proteins | sample 897221 | NCBI WGS metagenome assembly MEHZ01 (sample SAMN05514161, study PRJNA337945) | marine metagenome | isolation source: marine surface water | place: Arctic Ocean | collected 2007-12-13 | reverse complement strand
ACTACCAATCGTCACTTCTTTGAGGTTTACTTCACCGTCGTCCGGGTTCCGGACGAAAACTTGGTTGGCGTCTAAGGCCGCGCGTTTAAACAGACCATGGTCCAACTCGCTCACGAACGCGGCGGCATCGACCGCTTGGTCTCGAACCGCGCCCTGTTCGACATGGCCGTGGCAAGGGCTGACACGACTGATCTGATCGTGCGTCAAGAGATCGCCAAACTCGAGACCGGCTATCGTGTTGGTCGCATGCTGGTCTACCGAGAGGTGCTGAAGCAAGCGCCCGCTGGCTTCAGCGCGGCTACCAAGGTGTACTGCACCGAACATCAGATGCGGGTCGCCGAGTTCGTATCCCGCACGTTCGGCCCCGAGGCCACGCTGTGGAATGACGTAACACACGGTCTGACGTATGCACCTGGTTACACAATCATGGGTGGCACTAGCAACATCATGCGCAACATCCTTGGCGAACGCGTTTTGGGCCTGCCCCGCGAACCCCGTATCTAAACTTTCACTGGATTTTCCAGTGGCGAAATATTTGGATATTTCGGTCCGGACGGCATGTTAAAGATGCCCGCTGACCGTTGGCCGCCTGGATGGGATGAGACCTTTGCCGCTAAAGCGATCTAATATGCGAAAATGGAGCGGAGAGGTCGCCCGAAGGGCGTGGACAGTGCAGACACACGTGTGCGTATCATGGATGCGGCCCGGGTCGAGTTCGCCTCAAGCGGCTATGAAGGTGCCTCGGTCGCGATGATCTCGTCAGCTTCGGACCTAGCACCGAGCGCGATTTACCACTACTTCGGCGGTAAGGCGGCGCTGTATGAAGAGGTGTTCGAGGTTACGACCGATGCAATGTGGACCCAGGTTGACCTAGCAGCGAGCGAGGGCGACACCGTGCTCGCGAGCGTCGAAGCTATCGTGGGCCGTGTGCTCGGTCTGAGCGAAAAAGGGCGTCAGTACATCGATTTCTTGGCGTTATCCCCGATGGAAGCAACACTCCGCCCAGAGTTTGCTCATCTTCTCGATAGGCGGACAAAATGGCAAGAGGCCACGTTTACTGCACTCGCTGAGAAGGGTATAAAAACCGGCGAGCTCGACGGTTTCGACATTACGACCGGCACCGAGATGGTTCGATCGTTGATTATGGGGTGGTTCTTTGAGGCCCAAATTCAGGGGCAGCACCGCAGCCGCAGCGGCGAGTCGTTGGTCACGCTCTTTCGTATCTTGGGCGATCGCTGAACAGAGCAAGTAGGCCATTTCGGCGCCGTTCGCGAGAAGCGTAATGAACGGAATCTGCTGACCATCCAGCTATCTGAACGCGTGCGAGGCGCCGGTTTCATGGTTGGTTCCCCGGTAATCGAAGCTACTCGTCTTGTGATGAAGCGATTGCTCAAACGATGCAGCACCGAAAAGGCATGTCGAGACAAACCTGTAGTAATAAGGGGACATATGGTGACCGTCCTCGCGTCGGTAAACCATGGGCGTGCCCATAGCCCGCTTGAGTGCTCTCGAAACAAGGAACGTTCATTGCGGGCCTGCCCTCGATGACGATGGGCGTTACGCTGCCTGTTCGATTGTTTGGCCGAGGACTTGCAAGGTCTCTATGGCAGTTGGCTGGTCAGGCGATGCGCATCGCACGATGATGTCGTCGACACCAAGCGCAGCGAGTTCGGCAGCCCGTTCGGCAACGTCATTACTGGAACCGGTAAGCAAGCGTTCAAATGCAAGACCCCGATACCCACGGGTGACCAGACTCTGGGCACTTTCACGCGCCTGATCAGCATCGTTGAGAAGAAGAGCATCGCGACGCAACGCGAACCGAGTGCCCCCTGCAGAGCGGTAGCGATCGACACCAACCCTGATTGACTCGTCGTCCTGACCAGGTGAGCCATACCAACAATCTCCGAGGCGCGCAGCTCGGTCGATAGCGACTTCAGCAGTGCCGCCGATCCACCATTCGATTGGGCCGCTCGACCGTAAACCAACGGTCGCGTCGACGAGTCCGAAGTAAGCGTCGGTGACTGTCTCGCCGGCTAAGAGCGCCTTGACGGCAGGAATAGCGGCGTCGATGTCGCGGCCACGGTGAGACATGTTGGCTCCAAGGTTCGCGAACTGTGCATCGCCCCAGCCGATACCCGTTTGCACGATGAACGGTACGTTGGGCGAAGACGCATGATGAATCGCTGCCAGCGTGCCGATGTGCTCTGCCATCAGCAACGGCTTCCATAATGGGGTCAGAAACAGGCAACCGACCGGCCGATCTGTCCACTCGGCCAGCAGCCGTCCCAGCATGGGCGTGTTCTGTGCATAGGGGACCTTCATGTCGTGATGATCGCCTAACGTCAGCGAGATCAGCCCAGCCTGGTGAGCGGTACGGGCCCGTTCGATCATGCGTGTAGGAGCGGCCGAGCGGTGGTTCGATGCCAGGGACACGCCGATGCGAGGAAGGCTGCTAGTCATTCCCGCACGCTAGACGACTGAAAGGTGCAGCTGAGCTGCAGGACAAGTGACGCGGCCCGATCTATTAACGTTGGGTCTATGAGCGAAGTAGAAGCTATTGATCCCAAACATTTCCGCAACGTCATGGGGCAGGTGCCGACCTGCGTCACGATCGTGACGGCGATGGTCGACGATGCACCCGTGGCCATGGTGATTGGAAGTTTCGTGTCGGTGTCTCTTGATCCGCCGCTAGCTGGCTTCTTCTGCACCACTGAATCAGGCACATGGCAAGAGCTTCGTGGTGCCGATGTACTCGGCGTGAACGTGCTGGGTGCTGATCAGATCGATGTGAGTAATGCGTGCATGAGGGCCCCCGAAGAACGTTTCGAGGGACTCGATTGGTCAGTCGTCGACGGCGCCCCCAAGATTGCGGGCACTACGGCATGGCTCACGCTTACCCCCAACCAGGTCATCGACGCTGGCGACCATGAGTTTGCGCTCTGCAATGTGACCCATATTGAAGCGTCGGCTGAACCGAGCGAACCAGTCATCTTCTTCGGCGGCGGCTACCGCACGCTCGCACCCAAGGAGTAGCGGTGGCGACCGATCTAGACATCGCCGATCAAATTGTTGAAACCGTCGCCAGATGGGTAGATAACGAGGTCGTTCCGAACGCGTCCACATTCGAACTGGCTGACGAGTTTCCAGATGCGATGGTCGAGCAGATGAAAGCGTTCGGGCTATTTGGCTGCGTCATTCCCGAGCAATATGGCGGATTGGGTCTTGATCACATCACCTATGCCCGGCTAATCGAGGAAATCTCTCGCGGGTTCATGTCGCTGGGCGGTGTCCTCAACAGCCACCTCATTGTGTGCACGATGATCTTGAGGTTCGGGACTGAGGCTCAGCGCGAACGATGGTTGCCCGATCTGTGCTCTGGAGAAACGAGAGCAGCCTTCTCGCTGTCTGAACACGATGCTGGATCCGACGCCAAGGCAATGACGTGCCGAGCAGTGCCCGACGGTAAGGACTACGTCATCAACGGCACCAAGATGTGGGTTACCAACGGTGAGCGCGCACGGATTGTTGCACTAATGGCCAAGACGCCCGACGACAGGGTGACCTGCTTCATTATCGAGAAAGACCCCGGGACCGACTTCGAAAACATCACCTTCCAAAAGGTCGAAAAGTTGGGCTACCGCGGCTTGGAAACCATGGAGATGACCTATGTCGATCAGCGAGTCCCCGCCGAGAACATGCTTGGTGACTTGGCTGGCATGGGTCGCGGACTTAACGCTGCACTGTCGGCCCTTGAGCTTGGACGTATCAACATTGCCGCCCGAGCGGTGGGTGTCGCCCGTGCGTCGTTCGAGGCGGCAATGGCATACGCACAGCAGCGCGAGACCTTTGGCAAGAAAATTTATGATCATCAAGTCATCGCCTTCAAACTTGCCGATATGGCCACCAAGCTTGAAGCAGCTCGATTGATGTGTCATAGCGCGGCCCGCAAATTGGATGAAGGGATCCGTGCCGACCTAGAAGCTGGCATGGCCAAATTGTTCTGTTCCGAAACTGCGGCCGAACTGGCATTTGAGGCCATGCGTATCCACGGTGGAAATGGTTACACCAGTGAGTATCCAGTCGAGCGTTACTACCGAGACGCGCCGTTGATGATTATCGGCGAAGGCACAAGTGAAATACAGAAGATGGTGATCGCTCGCCAACTGCTCGACAAATATCGAGTTGACTAGGGCCTAGGCAACAAGGAGTCGGTAAAACAGGGGAGCGGGGTTCTCAAGAAATTTCTCGTTCGAGGACCAGAACACGGCGCTGCAATAGTCGGCGCTGCCGACCTGCTGCGGACCTGCTGCCGACAGTGCACCCCAGCCAGGGTGATAGCTCGATCGTTCCCACATTTGTGCCGCCCTTTGTTGTTACCGCCAGTGGGCTTCCGAGACCCCTAGCTTCTTCGGCGCCAGCGGCATCCAAGGAGACACCGCTCTGGATGAGCCTGGACTGTTAAGTCGGCCCAGAAGTAGCCGGCGAACTGGTGTCGTGGCGCAGAGGTTAAATCTGCTTGGTTATGACCAGCGCTCGCTCGATGCTCCCGCTCATGTGGAACTGAACGAACAGCTACTCGAGTGGTTGCTCGTCGGCGGGTGAGCGCTAGAACTCGTATTGCACCGCAGCGCGGCCGCTGATACTGGGCTTGATCAGGTCGGTGATCAGAAGCTGATGGTCAGTGTCGGCCGAGTAAATTCGGTAGTCCTCGACTGACGCGAAGTCGCCAACAGCGACGTAATCCCAGTTGCCGTCACTGATGCCTGCGTCGGGGCCATGGTGATAGGCGGCGACGCAGCCAAGTTTGGCGAGCCCATCGAGTCCGGCGCTGATTGCGGCCTTCGTCTCGTCCGACACATTTTCAGCCCACGTGAACATCACACAATGACGTAACACAGAACAACTCCTAGAAAGACACAGTAAGAAAGGGCGAGCTGGGCAGGAACGTGTGAGTCCCATGTCCAGAAGACGCCCGTTTCTTCACTGTAGGTTCCTCTGTCGGACTCACACATGTTTCGGCACTAGTACCTGCCCAAAAATCTTGCGGAGCTTCGAGCAAAAAGGTACGTGCGCTGGCTGTATTGAAAGCGACGTCGGGTCGCTGGCAGCGGTGGCGAGAACTTCGGCTATTTCCTATGTCTGAGGTGACGCGGCAACAGCCACCGCACGTGTTATCGGCGTCGCTATGGCCGCACCGCTTGCCCAAATTTGGACCGTGACAATGGGCTGGTCGTAACCAGATGGCACTCGTTTGATAGAAACGCTTTCCTTGCGATGCTCGAAACGACCGCCAAAATCGTGTGGTGTCACGCCGAACAGCGTGCTGTCCATCCGCGCTTGGCTAACGAAAAGTCCTGGTCGATGCCATTCGGTGGGCACGCTCAAAGGGGTCAGTTGCATGGGCATAGGTAAATTGATTGTCACTCATGTAGCGCGCGGGCGTTGGCTCGCGTAATGTGAAGGCCACTCACTCGCTAACAACTTGAGGAAGCAACTCATGAGCATGCGCGATCGCGTACAGGCAATGTTTACCGCCCCTGTGGCAGAGGCACACTGCGACGGACCATGCGGCGTCTATGACCCCGCATCAGCACGGGTCACTGCCGAAGCGGTGCTGTCGATGACCAAGAAAATGCTTGACTTGCATGTCCCTGAGGGCAGCGACGATGCAGCTTGGGCCGGCTACTTGAACTCAATGAGCCGCTTTGCGGCGATTAAGGAAGAACAGGCCGAGTCGACCAAGCACGAACTGTTGGTTCTATGGACGGACTACTTCAAGCCCGACCACCTCGAAGCATTCCCTGACCTGCACGAGACCTTCTGGAATGCAACCAAGTTGTGCTCAGCTACCAAGCAGAATGTCGACGTTGCTGCAGCTGAGAACCTGATGGCTGCCGTTGAGAAGATCCACAACATGTTCTGGGAGTCCAAGAACCGCGACGTCGCTTGGGTCCCAGCCGTCGGCTGATCCTGGTCTTAATCGCAGGACGCTGCGCTCTGCCGGCTCTGTGGACTGTCACAGTCCCACAGGCGGCGAGCACTGTTGTCGAGAACCGTGGATCCATCTGCGCTTTCGGCACGTGACGCTGTGATCGTGAAAGAACTAACCCTTTGGGCGCTGCGCAAGCGGCGCCCATGGCGCGTTCATGGGACGTCGATGGAACCCGAGTATTACGCTGGTGATCTGGTATTGATCGATCCATTTCGTCGGGTCACTGTCGGCAGTGTGGTTGTTGCCAGGCATCCGTTCAAGAATGTTGAGCTAATCAAGTACGTCAAGGCTGTTGACGCCGACAAGTATGTGGTTCTTGAGAGCCCAAGCGGTGACGACAGCGATCGGTTCGGTCGGGTGCCGCTGCATACGGTGCGCGGCACCGTCACCTTCAAATGGAAGGCTAGGCGCTCATCATGACCGCACTAATAGCGGGCGGCGGTGTCGCCGGTATGACCATGGCGCTGACGTGTCATCAGATCGGCGTGCCAGCAGTGGTGCTCGAGTCGGTGCGCTCGCTGGCACCCCTAGGCGTGGGGATTAACCTGCAGCCGAACGCGATTCGAGAGCTAATCGACCTGGGTCTCGAAGAGGATCTCAACGCCATCGGGATCGAGGCAACCGAGTGGGCCCTGGTTGGCCGTAATGGGAACGACGTGTGGTCAGAACCCCGCGGCCGGCTAGCTGGCTACCGCTGGCCTCAGTATTCGGTGCATCGAGGTGAGCTGCAGATGCTGCTGTATCGAACAGTTCTGGACCGCATGGGGCCGGACGCGATGCGGACTGGTCACCGGGTCACCGGCTATCGGACGAGCCCTGATGGTGTCACCGCTCTGGTAGACACCCGAGACGGTGGATCGACTGAGGTCAGTGGGTCGGTGTTGCTTGCCGGTGATGGACTGCACTCTGCTGTGCGTTCCCAGATGTATCCCGACCAGCCCGAACCTCAATGGGGCGGCGCAGTCCTATGGCGCGGCGCCAGCTACGGGCCACCGATTCGCAGCGGCGCCAGTTTCACGCTCGTCGGTTCTCTTGATCAGCGTTTCATCCATTACCCGATCTCAGCACCTGACCCCGAGACAGGGTTGCAATTGCAGAACTGGATTGCCGAGTTGTCCTTTGATCCTTCCAAGGGTTGGCGCCAGAGTGATTGGAATCGTCAGGTCGACACCGACGCCTTCCTGCCGGCGTTCGAGGATTGGCAGTTCGACTGGCTTGATATTCCGTCTCTGGTTCGTGGCGCTCCGGCGGTATGGGAGTTTCCCATGGTCGATCGTGACCCCGTGGAGCGATGGGTCGATGGCCGGGTGTGTCTTCTAGGTGATGCTGCCCATGTCATGTATCCCGTTGGTTCAAACGGCGCTAGCCAAGCGATTATTGATGCACGTGTGATGGGTGCAATGTTCCTGGATCATGGTGTTAATTCGAACGCGCTAGAGGCCTTCGAATCGGCCTTGATCGAGCCCATGTCGTCGCTCGTGCTGCGCAATCGAGGGAATGGCCCGGTCGGTATTCTTGGGGTAGTGGACGAACGATGTGGCGGTATCTTTGACGACATCAACGATGTGATCCCGCGGGCCGAAATTGAAGCGTTCATGGCGAATTACAAGGCCGCAGCGGGCTTCGCCATCGACCAATTGAATAGTGCACCGTCGACGATCGCGCCTGGCGCTCAGGTCGTGAACTGAGCTGTTCGAATACGTCGATTCCTGCCACGGCTGTTGGGCCCAGGATCTATAGGCAGCTTTATTCAATATTTCGTCCATTTGGCCGATACTGAATGGGTGTATCCATCCGTTCGGTCCATAGCGCCGACCCAGGCGGGTTAACAGCCTGGGTCGTGGAGGCCGGGTACTGTCGCACAACTTGCTCGCTCTTGGCTTCACCAACTTCTTCAACGATATTTCGTCGGAAATGGTGGTCGCGATCGTCCCGCTGTTCCTGACTGCCGCTCTTGGCTTCAGTATCTTTGGTTTTGCGGCCTATGAAGCTGCCTATCAGGCCATCAACGCCGTGTTCCGCATCTGGGGTGGCTCGATCGCAGACAGCCGCCAGAGTCATAAAAAGGCGGCTGCCACCGGTTACTCGATTTCAGCGGTGACCCGGCTGGGACTCGTCCTTAGCGCGTTGGTTGCTTGGGTCCCACTGATTCCATTCTTGCTCGCCGACCGCATCGGCAAGGGCCTGCGGACCGCGCCTCGTGATGCTCTCATTTCACTGAGCACGGCACCCGATCGGCTGGGCATCGCGTTTGGTGTCCACCGCGCGATGGACACAGCCGGCGCTCTCCTTGGCCCTTTGGTTGCCTTTATTTTCTTGCCGAACGCACCGGGTGCATTTGATGCAGTGTTCGTGATCTCTGCCATGTTCGCCGCTGTTGGTGTGGCCGCAATTTGGCTGTTTGCCCAAGAGAAGCCGCAAAAGCAGATCAAACAAAATCAGCAACCTCGTATCATCGATCAATAGCGCAAGGTCAAAGACGCCAAGGGTGTTGCTGGCATCGCTGGTGTAGCAGGCATGCTCAGCGTGGTCACGGTCGGCGATGCGTTTATCTATCTAGTTATTCAACAGACGAGTAATTTCAGCGCCCGTTACTTCCCACTTCTCTTCGTCGGAACAGCGCTGGTCTACTTACTGCTCGCCGTGCCGCTGGGGCGCCTTGCTGATCGCATCGGCACCCAGCCGATATTTCTTGCTGGCAACGCACTGCTTATGGTGATGTACCTGGTGGTGGGCTTCAGCAGCTTGGGACTCGTGGCCTCGCTCATGTGCCTGGGCCTACTCGGCGCGTATTATGCGGCCACTGACGGCGTGATCCCCGCCATGGTTTCTCAGCTCGTGGACACCGACATACGACCGAGCGGTATTGCATTTGTCACCGTCGTGATCGCTGCAGCCCGCATGCTTTCCGCTCTTCTCTTTGCGACTCTTTACGAGGCGCTCGGTAAGACTTCGACGATGGTCACGCTAGCTATAGCTATAGCTATGGGTGTTGGGGTCCTCGTTTCGATTCAGCTGCTTTCCCCCCTAAATGTGATTACCAATGGCTAAAGAAACCAAAGCCGCTGATGACACAGCGACGTACGAAGTGGCTGTCGACGACGTAGCTCTCGATCTAAAATTTAAGGTCATTCTGCTGGGTAGCATCGCCGCTGTACTGCTGTTGTTTGGTGGGCTCTATCTGGTCTGGGCGCTCGATCGGGTTAACAACGACAGTGCCGACCGCAATGAGCGCGCCCAGTTGGCGGTCGACGAATTCGAAGCGGGCCAAGGTCCTGCAGACGAGCCCCTTGCTACTGTCGAACCTGTCTCTGGGTCAGGTCCGTCGCTGGCCCCGGGCGAAGTGCTGGCGGTGCACCGAGTCCCAGGTGATGACTATGGCTGGCTGCTGATCCGGCACCTCGACGGAACCCGAACGCTACTCAACCGCACATGTATGCGGGTCCCCATCGCTAAAGATCATGGTGTGTGCCTTGCCGAATCCGGCGGCGTTCTTGGCGGAGCTTTCACGACGATATTCTTCGAAGCTGACAACTTGAACGCTGACATCAAGTCCTATGCCAGAGCGTTGCCCAGCCGTGCTCGTATCTCACCCAACGGGACCTTCTCGGCAGTAACCGCCTTCGTCAGCGGGGCGTCCTATGCCGATATTGCTCCTGAAACAACAACGCTCGTCACGATCGACGAGATTGAAAGTACCCGATCGGTCCGGGGCGCAAACCAGTTCACGATCGACTCCGGCGAAGCCCGCTTTAACAACTTGAACCCGCAGTACTGGGGAATCACGTTCGCCGCTGACGAAGACGAGATCTATCTCACAGGCTTCTTCGGTGATAGGCCTGAAATTATGCACGGAACGCTCAATAGACATAGTGATCGAACCTACGGATTGGGTCGGCAGTTGCCTGTCATTGTCGCCTGACGGCAAGACGTTGGTCTTTAAGGAAATGACTGCCGACAACAGCTTTGAACTAGTCGCCGTTGATCTTGAGACGAACACTCAACACAAGCTTGGTGAGACGCGGTCGGTCGACGATCAAGTCGAATGGCTCGACAACGACACGATCTTGTATGCGCTGCATCCCGCCCGTGGCGACACTGCTGTGCAACCTGAGTTCGATATTTGGATGCTCGACATTGCTGAAGGATCCGGGCCCAAGCTGTTCCTTCCAAATGCCGACTCGCCAGCGGTCGCTCGCTGAGGGTGTCGACGCCGGGAATGTTGACGCCGGGAATGTTGACGCAGCCTTGGCCTCAACTGCGTTGTCGGTAGTGCTGGCCAAGTCGGTCCCAGGAAGCTCCGTCATGAGAATCGGAAATAGTTTCAGGGTCGAAACTCTGGTTTCACAGGTCTGGGCACGAATCGCCGACACCACAGAAATTGCCCATAGCTAGCTATAGCTGTCCCGAGCGACGAGGGCAATGGCCTGTGCAACGGCTGGGTCTTAGTCAGGCCGGTTACGGCCCAAACAGCGGTGGCGAAAAGGCTGCAGCCCGTCGCGATTCTGGCTCCTGTTATTGCTGTTGGCTTGCAGAACCTTGTCTGAGCTTTGCGGAAGCGATAGCGAACCTAGGACTGTCCCATAAGATCGGGCTATGAGCATTCTTGGCAACCGGGTTGTCCGCACCGAAGACCCGCGATTCCTGTCCGGTGATTCCACCTATGTCGCCGACATGAAGTATCCAGACGCAGTCCACGCTGTCTTTGTGCGATCGTTGATGGCCAGCGCGAAGCTGGGTGAAATCGAGACGAGCGAAGCCGCTGCGGCCCCAGGCGTGCTGGGGGTTTTCACCGCAGCGGACCTGCAGCTGAAACGTCGCACGCCGCGTTTTCCCATCGACGAGTCGGCACATCGGCCCGTTTTGGCCGAAGGCGTGGTGCGTTACGTAGGCGAACCAATCGCTGTTGTTGTCGCCGAGACGGTGAGCCAGGCCGTCGACGCTGCCGAGCTCGTGTTCGTCGACTACGAACCGCTCACCGCAGTCGTTACGGTCAACGATTCACTGGCGGCAGCACAGCTGGTTCACCCTGCCATGGAGGGGAACATCGCCGGGGCGTTGCCGATCGCTCCGAGCGAAATCGACTTCAGCGAATGCGACGTTGTCGTTGAGCAGATCGTCATAAACAACCGCGTTGCCGGAGCCCCGATCGAGGGCCGGTCTGCGTTAGCCGATTGGACCGGAGAACGGCTGCTTTGCTGGTCTTCGACCCAGGGTGCCGGTGTCGTGTTGAACAATATCGTTGACCTGTATGACGTTGAGGAATCCGATGTTCACGTACGCGCCGTCGATATCGGTGGCGGCTTCGGCTCGAAGGGATCTCCCGATGGTGAGGAACTTTCCCTACCAGCACTCTCCAAGGCCGTTGGCCGCCCTGTGCAGTGGACCGAAACCCGCAGCGAGAATATGGTCAACATGGTCCAGGGCCGCGCCCAGCAACAGACTGTGCGTATTGGTGGGACCGCCGAAGGCGACATCACGCACTACGCATTACACGTGGTGCAGGACTCCGGAGCGTATGTCGACGTTGGTGCCGTGCTGCCCATGCTGACCATGATGATGGCGCCTGGTACCTATGACATCCCAAATCTGCAATACAGCTCACAATCAGTGTTTACGAACACGACCCCTGTTGGGGCATTCCGTGGCGCAGGTCGGCCCGAGGCCGCCGCTGCAATCGAGCGATCGGTAGACCTGTTCGCAGCAGAAGTACGACTGGCTCCTGAAGTCGTTCGCCGCAAGAATCTGTTGCCAGCGTTTAATGAGACGCATATCAATGTTTTTGGTGCTGCGTACGACTGCGGCAACTTTCCGGCGGCACTTGAGACAGTTCTCGAAGCAGCTGGCTACGACGAGCTGCGGGCTGAGCAGGAACGTCGACGCGACGCAGGCGAGCGCAAGATGCTCGGCATCGGGCTGGCAAGTTATGTCGAGATCACAGCCATCGATTTCAGTGGTGCTGGCGTCAGTGAGTACGCACGTGTCGAGATAAAGCCCGATGGGTCGGTGATTGCGTGGACAGGATCCACGCCACAAGGACAGGGCCATGAAACGGCGTGGGCGATGATCGTCGCCGATCAACTGGGGGTGCCATTTGACGCTGTAGCTGTCAGGTTCGGCGACACAGATGTCGTCCCGACTCGAAACGTCACCGGTGGTTCGCGTTCAGCGCAGGTCGCTGGTTCGGCAATGGTGAGTGCGTCCATTCATCTTGTTACCTCAGCGATGGAACACGCTGCGGCAGTGCTAGAAGCGAGCATCGATGACATGATCTTTGATCGGGCCGCAGGCACGTTCCATGTTGCTGGCACACCCGCTCGGGCCGTCACTTGGGCCGAGGTTGCCGTGACTGCTGCAGCACCGTTAGTAGGCATCAGCGACTTCGTGCAGCAGGCATCGACGTTCCCATTCGGAGCGCACTGCTCGGTAGTCGAAGTGGACTTGGATACCGGCGGGGTCACGATCCTGCGCCATATCTGTGTCGATGACTGCGGCACGATCGTGAATCCGCTGCTGGCCGATGGTCAGGTACACGGCGGTGTGGCATCTGGTATCGCACAGGCACTGCTCGAAGAAATTATCTTCGACTCCGAGGGCACTCCCATGACGTCGAATTTTTCCGATTATGGAATCATCTCACCTACCGAGCTTCCAAGCTTTGAACGGATTCCGATGGTTACGCCCACGCCGCTCAACCCGTTGGGGGCGAAGGGCATCGGCGAGTCCGGCACCATTGGTTCAACGCCTGCTGTGCAAAACGCCGTGGTCGATGCGGTGAGTCATTTGGGCATTCGCCATATCGATATGCCGTGCACCTCGCAGCGGGTGTGGCGAGCGATCGATGCAGCCGAAAGCGCATCGGCATGAAGCGCCTCGAAAAGGCCGCCAAGATAAGCAAGATTCTCGAAGAGCTGTATCCGGTTATTCCGATCCCGCTCGAGCACACCGATCCGTACACACTCACGGTGGCCGTGGCGTTATCGGCACAGACGACCGACAAGAAGGTT
>MEHZ011581232.1_pt1 | contig 13036 bp, 7 predicted proteins | sample 897221 | NCBI WGS metagenome assembly MEHZ01 (sample SAMN05514161, study PRJNA337945) | marine metagenome | isolation source: marine surface water | place: Arctic Ocean | collected 2007-12-13 | reverse complement strand
TCTGCTACAGAAGAAGACAATACATGTGATTATGATTTAGATGATGATGGAGTTTTGGATTCCGAAGAAGTTAGTGGATGCACTGATTCCACTGCAAATAATTACCTTGAATCTGCTACAGAAGAAGATGGTTCGTGTGATTATAGAGGTTTTGATGCGAATAGTTTGTTAGATGAATTCTATGATTTAAACGGAGGAAGAGATGATTTTCCTGAAAGTACAGTTTCTCAATTGGAAGCATTAATCTATGGAGTAAATAATCTAGAAAGAGGTAATTGGTCGGACGCAGAAACATTAGTTCGAGATATATTTGAAGATTATCCGACCTCTGATTCTTCATGGTACAGCGGAGGTAGTCATTCTTCTGAGTATGGCTACAATATAGGCAGTCCAACTGCTTACTATGGACTAAGAATGTTAGATCAAATCCTAGAATTAGGTGAGCAAGAAACAACTGGAACATTGCAAATGACTGCAGTAGTTGCTACATGTGCAGAAGTATCACGCCCAACTCTTCCTGATATGGAGGAAGAGGTATTAATGCTAGAAATAGCTCCTGAAATTATAGAAAATGATTCTTATCTTCTAGATATCTCTACAGGATTATTTCGACATTGGATTAAATCAATAACTGGCGGATTAGAAGTAAATTTAGTAGTTCATGAAATGGATGAATGTACTACTGTGGGATACACTGATGATGGTTCTGTTATCGTTAGTTATCCAGATTCTTATGGAATGATTGATTCGGTTCCTGATAATATTTCTTTGAATACGGACTTTTGGTGGGTTATAGCACCTTCTGGAGTTCCAGGTGATGGTTCAGATTATGATAGGCATTTTATCACAGGAGGGATGGGCGTTTATGGGGCAGGTTTACCTCTTTTTCTCTCAGATGATGGATGGTTTGTACGAAAGGTAGCCCACCTAGGTTCTGGACCTTATTCTGAGATAGAAGTAATGGCATATCAACCTCAATGGTTTCAACATGAATTTATGCATCATCTTTTCCGATCATGGCCTGAATTTGGACTTGAAGACCAAGGGCATCAATGGTTTAACAGATCTACTTGGCCTGATGATTTTGAAGGAGAATGGGAGCCGGATTTTTATTATGAATCCATAGTTAAAAGATTCCTAAATGCCACTCCTTCCCTATCTGAGGTATTATCTGCGCCCGATTTTGTTGACCCCAGTACATTGAATCCACTAGATTTAGAAGGAACATTTGTTCGTCAACCAGAAGAAAATAATTGGCATAATGTAACTATTACTTATGATGGTACAGAGCATTGGTGGACCAATGCAGCAGGAGTTAGTTGGTCATTAGAAATACGAAACAATTCAATGTGGTCTGGTTCAGATTGCCCATATGGAGAGAGTGAAGTATTAATTGAGATGGAAAATAATGTAATCATAGCATTATGGTTTAATGGCGAAAGATATGAAATGATTGATAATTAAACCAATTAATTCATAAAAAGTCATTTTGAAGATTAGCCTCTAGTATTTTTTATTTGGATAAACATTGTAAACCTAGATACTGAAGGGAGATTAGAAACATGAGTGAGAAGGCATATGACCTCTATGATTTAGAGGATAAGTACCAACGATCATTGGATGATTGTAAAAAATTTCTTATTTCCAAAGGCAGAGTTGTAAAAGGTACCAAAATAAGTAAATCAAGAATTGATTATATGGTTTCAATAAAGGCTACTTGCCCACTTTGTGGTGCAATATTTAACGGCAAAAACAGTAATACTGAGCACATATTACCACTTGGCTTGGGAGGTAAAAATGTAGCTAATAACAAAATACAGTTATGCGTGGCATGTAATTCTGCTAAAAATAATTTAATTCAGAGTTATTTGGGTCAACCACCTTATTGGAAATATTATGATGATAAATGGAGCACAATAAAGAAATTTATTTTGTGGAGCGAATTTGTATCTGATGAGGGAATTAGGTTTAGCGATAGTGTTCCTTCAATGCATCAAAGGTTTTTAGATGCTCGATTTGGGGGTATTGAAGATAATATCAATGTTAGAGGATATGGTAGATTATCATCATGGAAAGTTGGTGATGAGCCGGATATAAATTTTGATCAAAAGAAAACAAAAAAGGTTCTAAGAGATCCTAAAGATAAAACAAAAAGTGGTATCTTTTCTATGATTGAGAGTGGAATAGGCATATTAGGAGATAAAATATTTTCCGATAAAAAGAAAAAAATAAGACCAATGGCTAGAGTACAAAATACTCAAGTTAAGGAAATAATTAATCCCCCAGTAAAAGAAAAAGAATTAGAATTAGAATCATTAGAAGAAGTAATCTTCAAACTAGTTGGTAAAGACGAAATGACTCTTCAAAAACTTGGCAATAAAATCTCAAAATATGAGAATAAAAGAAGTGGTGGAAAAGGAACTAGAGAGTTCTTTGCTACTTATGGCCACAAAGGAACTATGAAAAATATATTAGAAAAAGAACTAGGAGATAAAATAGATATTAGTGGAGATCATCCTAATCTTCAAATTAAAATTAATAGTTTAGAATCATTAGAACAAGTAATCATCAAACTAGTTGGCAAAGAGGAAATTACTCTCCAAAATCTTGGCATTAAAATATCAAAATATGAAAAGAAAAGAAGTGGTAAAACAGGTACTAAGACATTCTTTACTACTTATGGGCACAAAGGAACTATGAAGAATATATTAGAAAAAGAGATGAGAGATAAAGTAGATATTAGTGGAGAGCATCCTAATCTTAAAATTAAAATTAAACTCTAGGATGTTAATATATTATCCAATTTCTTGACATAATTCAAAGCTCAGTTTGATTTATACAAGTATCATTATTTGATTCAGAGTTTGTACCATTTGGACAAATGGTATTTATCCAAACTGTATCATTGAGATTTATTGTAGATAAATTGGCTCCGAGTAAATTAGAATTACCGAAAGATGCATTTGAGAGATTAAGATTAGAAAGATCTAATTTAATTAAATATGGAATATTGATGTAATTAAGATTAGCATTTGGCCCTAATAGCCAATTGGCCTCAATACCATAAGTTGTATTTAGTGCCCATATAGTCAATTCTTCACCAATATCTGATCCAGTAGAATTCCAATCAATACCTGCCCTACATGCCCAATCTGTTGGCAATTCAACTGGGCAGCCAAATAGCCATCGTGCCTCTATTTTATTTAGATTTGCAGATGAGAAATTTGTTTGGTGGATTATACTTGCACCAATATATGCATTTGACAAGTTAGTTCCTGATAAATTTGTGAAAGATAAGTCAACTCTGTCAAATATGGCATTAGTTAAATTATAATTTGAAAGATTTAAACCAGTCAAATCAACTTCTGAAAATATTGCTTCTGGGCCAAAAAGATGATTGTCAGCACACACCCATTCACTAGGCAATAAATCAGGACAATAAATTATATTTGAGGATGATGTAAGTGATAAATTCATACCTGATAAGTCAAGATTTGATAGATTAGCCCCATATAATTTAGCAGTTGGCCCCACTAGATTTTGATTGAGACATGCCCACTCATCTGGTAAGCTAAGAGGGCAATCAAGTAATTCAATTGCTGCAGGATAAATCAGCGAAGTTGTAGAAAGATTAGCGTTCAAGAAATTTGCTTTGGAGAAATCAGTAAGATATACTGTTGCTTCATGGAAAGAAGAGTTTGTTAAAGTAGCATTAACAAAACTTGATTCTTCTATTATAGACGAATTAAAATTTATATCAGTCATATTAGCATCATCAAAAGTGATGGTGTTAAGCAAAGCACCTGAAAACTGTACTGATGATAGGTTTGCCCCGGTGAAATTGACCATCGTAAATTTAGAAGCAGAAAGGTCTAATTCCGACAAATCACAGTATGAAAAATCAAATATTTCACCATCTAATGGCGATAAATCAGGATTTCCATCTTGATCTAAATCTATAGTAAAAGCAAGTATATCGCACCTATCAACAGCAGTGGATTCATAATATTCAAAGTACATATCGGATGCTTCAGTAGAAACTATCGTAACTGGAATAATTGGCCTGTCAGACCCACTTGTTGAGACTTTTGATAAATCTGTTATAGATTTACAACCTTCAATAACTACTCCAAATACAGTATGTACGCCATCTAACCAATTAGCCACAACTCCTTCAGGAATTATGAAAAATTGAGATCCTCCAGAATTTGGCTGTGATGTTTTGGCCATCGATATTGCGCAAGGCATGTGTTTAAGGCCGTTATTTGCTTCATCTGGGACATTCCAATCCTTTGGGTCTGAGCATTGGTCCTTTGATTTTTTAGCCCCATTACATATTCCATACCAATCAGCAGCATATCCTCCAGTACCATCAAGATTTTCAAAATCTCCTCCTTGAATCATAAAGTTAGGTATAATCCTATGAAATATTGAATCGGTATAGTTCCCTCCAGAAATGTGTTTTACGAAATTATCAGCATGATCAGGAGATGCAGTGTGATTTAATTGAATTTTAAATTCATATTTGTCTTCACCATGCACTACGTTAATTGTTACATCACTATATTCAAAATAAGCATTTAAGTTATCATTATTTTTTGAATTATCCATTGCATCATCATCTGAAGTACATCCCGACAGAGGAACAAGAAGAAGGAGCAGGGTCAAGGCATATGCATTTATCTTCATATTACTTGCAATAGATAAAATCAATTAAACCCATTGTTTTGGTCAATAAATCATTCAGTATAATATTAGAGTTCCATTAATGAAAAATTACAATAAAATTATGTTGAATTAATTATTATTCAGATTAATATAAACACTTTCACTATCGTATTCATCTCACTGCAAAGTTCATTACACCGCCGCGGGAATATTCGAAGTCCATGGGTAGAACAGTGCCGACCTGGAGAAATAGAATTGAGCGAAGAATCGATAGTTGGATGCCTTTTAGAAGGGTTTTAAGACACTCTGAAAGGGCTGAATTTGATCGTATGTTGAATTCTATCAGAAGTCGCTCTTCTGCTTGTGGGATGCTTCCAGCTTCAGATGTTCTTGAACCTGCTTTACTTGCTATATTGATAGATATCAATACAAGACTCACCAAATTAGAGGAGGAAAAAAATAGTGATGGTTGAGGGCTGGATTCTCGACATATATCAAGATTCAAATTCTGAAGGAATGATTGTATGGATTAAATTAGACGATGGAAGAGTATCAAAGCACATATTTCATTGGTCACCCATAATACATATTGCAGGAAATTTAGATAATATTAGTGCGCTTGAAACTAAACTCAAAGGTATGGAATATGAGATATTATTTGGAAAAATGAAGTTTTCAAGACAAATGAGATTGAAAAGTCATGAGTCAGACAATACTTCAGAAGTTCTTGCCATCTCTATTTCAAGGCCTTCTAAGATCAAGCATGTAGCCGATGTGATCGCAGCAATTGGTAAATGGAGTAATTTTGAGATTTATTCAGTAGATCCAAAACCATCTCAAAGGTTTCTACATGACATGAATACTCATCCATTTGGTAGAGTAAAGATTTCGAATAATGAAATAATATCTCTTGATAATAGAAATGATTCTCATTGGAGTCCTCCCCCATTAAAACAAGCAATATTGAAAGTAAATTGTAAAGATAGACATGGTAAACGTAGTCCAAATGGGATAGTAACAGGAGTAACGATAATTGATATGGGCCTTGTTGGTTCTAATTCAAAGGGAAATCCAATTCACATTCAATTAAGTCCTGAACGGAATCAAGATGAATTTCTATATGAAGTTGAAAGAGCAATACATTGGATTAATCCAGACGTCTTGATTACAAACAAAGGTGACAGTATAGATTTTCCAGCCCTCATAAATATTGCATCCAGACAAGGCAGAGAATTACAGTTTAGTAGAAATAAACGTGGCACCAATATTAGGAGAAAGGCAATTACAACATTTAGTTATGGAAGAATACTGAGATCTGATGCATATCATGCATTAGAGGGGAGAATACATGTTGATATGGGTGCTTCTTTTATTGGTAAGGAAGGTGGTTTAGAAGGACTTTGTGAACTTGCAAGAGTTTCGGGAATTCCTGCTCAAGATCTTTCAAGATTATCACCTGGTTCTGCAATTTCAGCAATGCAAATAAAACAATCAATGGAAGATAGTGTGTTAGTTCCATGGAAAAAAAATAGACCTGAAGATATGAAAACTGGTACACAGATGCTAATATCAGATAGAGGGGGCTTGTATCTAGATCCTCGCCCAGGAGTTCACAAACAAGTGTATGAATTAGATTTTGCAAGTCTATTTCCAAGTATTATAGCAACTAGAAATATTAGTCCAGAAACAATGAATTGTGAATGTTGCAAGATTCCAGATGGCAAAGAATTGCGAACAGGTAAATTGCCCCTACACCCCAATATGGCTTTAGAAGAAATTGAAAGACGTAAAAGGTCAAATCAGGATCTTCAGTTATTAGTTCCGGAACTAGGAATGCATACATGTACCAAAAAATATGGATTCTTGGGCAGAGTTGTTGCACCAATTATTGAGAGAAGAAAGCATCTGAAATCAAGAAGAAAATCAAAAGGAGATGTTTGGGATAGGCGTCAAAATGTTCTGAAATGGCTTTTAGTGACTTGTTTTGGCTACACTGGATACAAAAATGCCCGGTTTGGACGCATAGAATGTCATGAAGCGATATGTGCATGGTCACGTGAGATGATAATAGATGCAATGCATGATGCTGAAGAAGAGGGTTGGGATTGTTTACACGCAATTGTAGATTCAATTTGGCTTGTAGACTTGCAGAATAGGAGTGAAAAAGCACGTAGTGAATCAATATCTAGATTAATAGATAATATTGAAACTAAATCTGGAGTACCAATAGAGCTTGAAGATGTGTATGATTGGATAGCATTCGTACCCAATAGAACTACAGGAGTTGGCGCTCTAACTAAATATTTTGCATATGGAGCAAATGGATGGAAAATAAGAGGAATAGAGTTACGTCAGCACTCAACTTGTCAATGGATCAAAAGTCTTCAGAAGAGTATTTTGGAGGAGTTACGTATAGGGCCACCAAAAGATGCTATCGTACGTTCGATGAAGTTCTTTAATGAAGAAATATCTAATCTTAAGAAAGGTAAAATTACCCTATCTGAACTTATCATAGCTAGAAGAGTTAGGAATAAAGCCGGACAGCACAAAGTACTGAATTTGACAGCTGCAGCACTACTTAGAGAATTAGATCTAGGACAAAACACACATCCAGGTAGAAAGATTAGGTTTGCTGTTGTAGGGCAAGGCAGAAGAAATCCTTCTAATAGAATCAGAATGGCATCGGAAATTAAATCAGGAAAAAAGTCTATATTAGGACAAAGGGGGGATATTAGTTACTATGAAGCACTTGCTTTACGTGCTGCTTCTGCACTTTTATCTCCATTTGGAGTGTCAGAAGAAGAATTGGCTTCGGGTGGATCGGTCCAAACGACTTTGGATATGTGGTCAGGAACTGTAAAGTCTTGAAGGGAAACTTGTGGATTTCTCTTTACTAATGGTTCTGCAGTCATACCTATTGAATGTAATTTAGCTGTAATTACACCTTTTGATTGTGAAAGAATTGTAAGTCTGTCACCCGCAGCATTCTTCAAATCCAACTTCATTGATTTGGATAGATATGGTTGCGCTTGATAGTTTACTGTTACTACTACTAATGAATTCCATTTATTCGCTATACTTTGAATATGAGCTAGGGATTCTTTGAGCATAGCAGAACCTTCAGCACGCTTTACTTGAGTATCCGCAAACATAGATGCTAAATCAGAAATAACAATCAATCTTCCTTTGACTAAATCATCATCATCAGTCTCAGAATCTAGTCTTTTGACTATTTCTGCCATCTGATGGGCTGTGAATCCCCTACAAGCATGTAAATTATCCAAGGCCTCTATTCCGCATTTTTTACGTGCTAAAGGACGTATTAGAGTAGAGGGATCAAGACCCATTCCTCCATCAATCCAATGCACGGGCCTTCCTTTGGCTAATTCTTCACATATCATATATCTAGTAAGATACCTTGTGGAGCGTTTTGAACCTTCTATTAGTAGCATATCTCCAACTTCTGGACTAGGGAGTTTTGATTTGAGAAACCGTATTCCCCATGATACATTTTGCTGCTCTATGGTCATAGTAATAATTTATATTATCTCGGCGGTATGATGAACTTTTCTTAAAAATATATAATATTACAGTATTATCATAAGCAGAGGTATCAAGATTATATCTATTCGTTGGGCCGGAGTAAATATGAGTAAGTTAAAGACCATGATTATGGCATTAATTATGTTAACATCAATACTATCTGGATGTACTTCTTCAGATGTTTCTTCAGATGTTTCTTCAGATGTAACTGACCTAGAGCAAAAGATTAATGATTTGCAACAAACAAATGATAATTTATCTACTCAACTAGAAACAGCAGAACAAAATCTTGAATTGTTTAACAATCTTTCATCTGAGTTGCAATCTTCCCTTACATCGATTAATATGACTGTAGATGAATTAAATATTCAAATTACTCAGAATGGCATTATGATAAGTAATATTACAAATCAACGAGATTCTTTACAACTAGATTTAGATGAAGCCATACTATCAAATTCTTCAATAATTTCAGAATTAGAATCTCAGTTAGAATTGTTAAATCAACAAATTTCTCAATTAAATTCTAACAGTACCCAATTAGAAGATCAATTAGAAGATGCTATGGAAGAAATATCTGATTTAACAAGTTCATTAAATGCAATAACTGATCAGATGTCTAGAATAATGTATCAAACCTTCACAGATGTAAATGGTTGCCCCCTTTCTGACCCTACTCAAAAAATTAAGATAGGTCATGATAATAATGCTAATGGCCAATTAACTGGTAATGAAATAGAAATGATAGTTGGGAATTGTGCTGGAAACTCAGGAGTAGTTGCAAGCATTGGCAACACTGGAGGATCTCCCAGAGATGCTGATATTTCTCAAGCCGTAGAAATGGGCGGAAATATATATTTTATAGCAGATGATGGCATTCACGGAACTGAACTTTGGAAATCAGATGGGACTCTTGGAGGAACTATGATGGTTATTGATTTGACACCTGCAATGTGTGATACGTGCACAAATATGGATACTGACATCAGGGAATTGGTTGCCGGAGATTCACATTTATTTTTTGCTGCTAATACCCTAAATAATGGATTTCCTGATCCAATAAGAGAGTTATTTGTTAGTGATGGTACAGAATCTGGAACTGAAATGGTTAAGGATTTATTCGATTGTCCAACATCGACAGGAGACATAACTATTGATTATCGAGGAGTTAATTCTTTAGTAGCAATACCAGGATCTAGTTATGGAACAGAAGGGCAAGATCGAGTAATATTCTCTGGATTTAGTTGTTCAATGGAAAGTTGGTCATGTAATGGAGAAGAGCCTTGGATTTCTGATGGCACATTATCTGGGACTCTGGAAGTTGACAATATTAGAGTTGGAGATACTTCAATGACGACTGCTGATGGACAGGGGGCACTTATTGATATCATAGGCAGTCAACCAAGAAGTTTCTTTCAATCAGGAGAAACAATTTATTTTACTGCAGATGATAATGAGTCAGGTAGAGAAATATGGAAATTTGATTTAATACAGACATCTTCCACTGGTGGAGTCATGATTAAAGATATTAAAACAGGTTCTTCAGATAGCTTTGATATTGGAATGGCGGTTGAGTTTACTCAATTTGGAGAAGATGTTTACTTTGCTGCTGATGATGGAATTACAGGTGTTGAATTATGGAAAACAGATGGGACTACTTCGGGTACAATCCTAGTGCGAAATGTAGATTTAAATTCTAACTCAAGTAATCCTAAACATCTAACTGTAGTTGGAGATGACCTATATTTCACAGCAAATGATGGAGTGCATGGAACTGAGCTTTGGAAGTCAAATGGTACTTCAGTTGGGACTGAAATGCATTCGGATATTTCAGAAGGTTCCAATAGTAGTAATCCTAAAGATTTGATTGCGTTTTCGAATAATCTTTACTTTGTAGCACATAATGGTTCGAAAAATGTTGTTATGGCAACAATGGGAAGTATAACTACTGCATTTAATCCAATGGGACTTAATATTACAAATCCATCAGTTGGAACCATTTTTTCTGATTCTATTTACTTTACTGCGAATGAAGGATTGTTTCAAATTAATCTTATTAGTATTCACCCAGGTGCAAATCCGATTCTTTTTATTGTTCCAGTTGATCTTCATGCTTGGAATGAGGCGCCGGAAATTCTTGTTGCGACAGATAATGAAATAGATAGTGAGAATATATTATTTCTAACTAATGATTTTAATAATAATCCCAATTCTAGATATTTATTCTATCATTGGGATAATTCTTATTCAAATTTACATTATGTTTGATTACATAAGACTAAATTCGTCAGAATTAAAATCGGGCCAAAACTAATCACCTATGGTACTATCCAAAGCATATGGAAGAAGAGTGGTGGGATTCGGGAGAATCGGGAAAAACTACTCCAGATGAACCTAAAAGTGAGGTAATTGGTAACTCAGAAAAAGTTACTAACACATTATCGGAAGAAGTGAATTTAGATTCGAGAGAGTCGGGAACCACTCCTCCGGATGGACCTAAAAGTGTGGTTATTGCTAAATCAGAAAAAGTTACTAATACATTATCAGGAGAAGTGAATTTATCAAGTGGTAAACAATATACTGTTTGGGATAACAATGAAAATGAGAAGAAATTTGTATTTCCATCTTGGGCTTGGTTCTTAGTTGGCCTAATTATAGTACCAGTCGTACTTTCCATTACTACAGGATTATTGAATAATTCCGGTAATTATCAGGAATACTACGCTGATCTACACTCTTCAAATAATGATGATGTGACGATTAATGAAGATTTATTTGATGTTTATAGATTTGATTTAGGACGGGGTTTTGAAGATGCATTCTTATCTAATGATTATTGGGGTATAAGTGCATCATTTGAGAATAATGATCCTGATGGTTATTATTATTGGAACTGTAATGTTGGTGTAGATTATCAAGCAGCAGCAGTAGAAAAAGTCGATGATAGTGAAGGCAAAGTTTGGACGAAGTGTGTAGTAAATAATTGGAATGAAGACTTTCAGGACGAAAAAGTCTACTTAAGAGTAAATGGGAATTCAATATATGTAGCAACGCAAAGTGACAATGTTCCGACTTATGTAGACTATTGGTATGAATATGAAGAAAGTCCGTTGATCTTTGTTGCATGTATGCTTTGGCCAATTGTAATAATTGGTGGATCAATATTTGGATTTGTAACACAAAGAAGGGCCCTTGCATATGGATTGATGACTTTTGCAGGATTGATTTTTGCAGCTTTCTTACTATTTTTCATGTTGTTAATGATGTATGGCTTCTAATCTAATTATACTTTTACAAGTATTGTTTAGACTAAATTTTTCCTTTGTATTCAAAGTTACTTAATAGTTTGTAACTATGAAAAATCTTAGCGGATCGATGTAATTTAGGCAGATAAAATTAGTTTGTATATCTAACTAGATTATGACATTAATGGTACTGCTGCCATTACTGTCATAGTAAATGATACGTATCCTAAGATTAAGAAAGTCAATATATGTCCTGAGTTCATATTTCGTTCTTACCGTTATCCCATTAATATAAGCGTGTTTAGAATTACTAATTTAACATATATACTGTTGTATTCTTTCAATCATAAAAATCAAACTTTGTTAAAATCTAAGATTATATCTTAACTTATTCTTCTTCATTAGAACTCCACCAAGGAGGAGGTGCGTTTTCAGGTTCTAACTTATTTACATAATTTTCCATATTAAAGAGGAAATCGATGATACTGTCTGCATCTATAAAACCATCTTTATCTTTATCTAATAATGTAAAAATTTTATTTTCATTACCTTTTATCTGATCAGATGAATCATCAAACTCTTCATATTCTTCTTTTGATAGTAATTTAATAAAATTATCTTTAGAAATTCTACCCTCCTCATCTAATTCATACTCGTTCATACTTTCATTAAGTTCTTTACGGAAACTTCTTTCATAAATTTTGGAAATTAGTCCTTTACCAAATGGTGCCCCCTGTATTATCTTATATCTAGTTACAATTCCACCATGCTCCGGCCTAACATAAATTCTTTTACCTGTCCATACATCAGTCATTGCTACAATAAAGATAATTAATACAGATCCTCCACAAAACAATGATAATCCATCTTGAAGTAAACTATCTTGCTTCGGTATAGATGCAACAAGTATCGCTACTAATCCTAAAACAATTACAAAAATTAGATTATAACATATGGCAAAAAACTTTGATTTTAATTCATCGCCGGATTCCAAACCATATTTCTTTCCGGGATAACCAGGATGACTAAAATTGTCCATTTTCTTCTTTATAATATTATCTGGCACCGTAATATCATCTTCAAAATCGACTCCAAAATGCTTGGATATCTCCAATGCAACATTCTTACCTCGGTCTCCTCCTTCTACAAATAAGACTGGTAGGCACCCTGTAGATGTTAGCAAAAATATCTCTTTTACCAAGTGAGTAGTCGTATAGGAACCCCCTCCCTCATAACTATGAGATTGTTTTCTTTTGGAATCTCTACTTCCAACACCAAAAAAATCTACTATATTGTACACTCTTGGTTTTCCTATTGATATTGTAGATTTCTTAATAGTCATTGAGAGATTTTTTCTATCAATTTCAATTATTTCAGGCCCATTTATAATTTGTATGCCACCTAAGGCAGACGCAATCCCAAAGATTGAAAATAATAGTATAGCTAATGGATCTTCAGTATCAGAGACAGTTTCGTTTCCAATAATAAAATTAATTAAACCATATATTCCAGTAATCATCATAAATATTCCCAACCCTATAAGGCCCATCCCACCAATTGATTGTTTGAAAATAGATCTG
>MEHZ011588635.1_pt1 | contig 13047 bp, 13 predicted proteins | sample 897221 | NCBI WGS metagenome assembly MEHZ01 (sample SAMN05514161, study PRJNA337945) | marine metagenome | isolation source: marine surface water | place: Arctic Ocean | collected 2007-12-13 | reverse complement strand
TCACGGGTAGTCCGCCCCTTCGTCTCTGTTTTCTCGCGCCCGACCCCCCGGTCCCGGCTGGCCAAACTTTGGAACGTTCTCGAAACTGCTATTGCAAGCCAAGGCGTAGCGCTTTCCAAGGCCTTGGGAGTGGCGTGACTTCGGGGCACGAGCCAACGCCGTCCTTCTTCAGCGCCCTAGAACCACTCAGCCAAGGTGTGAGCTGAAAAACCGCACAACAGTTTTGGCAAAGTCGAACGCCCCTATGACTGGTTTGCGTCGGCCCGAGTATGTGGCGCTGGCTAAGTTGATGGTTGGAAGCAGCGGCGGTGTGGTTGGGTCCGGCTAGACGAGAATACCAGGGCGCAAAATGACTACTTGCGCCGGGGCTTGCTGATCAGATCGATGGTCTTTATTGTTTGGTCGTGGACCGGATAGCAATCCGGCGTCGAGCACGGGGGGCGAGTTTCGAGGGCCCCTAACTGCTCTAGCGAAGTCAGCCACAGCCCGAATGTTCGAACGGTATGAAGCTGCATAAGGCAGCAATATTGGCCATGAATCGGGTCATTGACGTAAATAGACCAAAAAATGCGCTGATAATTTGCAGGAAATGTGGCGCCAGGCAGGACTTTGTGGATAGATTCACAAATGTCTAAGCGGGTGAGTGGGGTTCTTCGGGGCCCAAGAACGCGTACCCGCCGAAACTTGTAAGCCGCTTCCTGCACGCAGAGGTTTTCTTGAGCAACACGCCCGAGCGCGAGATCGGACCAGAACTCGCTGACGCCATGCGTCACAGCACTGGATCCTATGAACTCGTTGTCGCTGCTATTGCGGCTGCAGGCTTGGGCTTTTGGATCGATAGCGTGCTCGGCATCGTGCCGGTCTTCACGCTTATATTCGCCGTTGCAGGCTTCACCGGCGCTGGCTACAGCATCTATCTGAGCTACCAAGCGAAGATGGTCATTGAGAACGCCGACCGCTCCGACCGCCGTAACCGGCGAGGCGGAAGCAAATGAGCAACTCATTTGGCGTTGATGTCAACGAAGCAAACCCTCTGTTGAGCCGGTTTGAGGGCCAGTCGCCTGTCATGCAGGTCGTACTCGACATCCTCAAGCGTGGCATCGTCATCGCCCCGGTCGGGATCTTGATTGGCTACCTGGCCGCTGATTCTGCAGGCGCCTGGTCCGTAGGTTTCGGACTCGGCATGATCCTGGTTAATTTCTTCCTGTCGGCCTGGATTATCCAAGTGACAGCTCGTATTTCGTTCGCCGCCCTCGCTGGTGGCGCAATGTTTGGTTTCCTGATTCGCCTCGGCATTATCACTGCAGCGGTGCTGCTGGTGCGTGACGCCGGGTGGGTCGATTTGGTTGCGCTGGGCGTAACCATCATCATCACTCATCTGGGGCTGCTCTTTTGGGAGCTCCAATACATCTCTGGAAGCCTTGCCTATCCGGGTCTAAAGCCCGGTGCTGGTCTGGCCGACAACACCAAGAAGGAGTCCGTGTCATCGTGATGAACGCGCTCGTTGCATTCACTGAAGCAGAAGGGGGCGGCTCCGCCGTCCCATTCCCGCCACCACGCAACCTGGTTGAGTGGGCGCCGTTCTTTGGTGAGGACACCGCATTTGAGTTCAACAAGATCGCGCTGATCTCGTTGCTCGCCTTTCTTATCCCCACGGTCATCTTTCTGCTGGGCCGTGGCGGCTCTGCCGATCACCCATCAAAGGTTCGGGTGTTGGCCGAGGGCATCGTCAAGTTTATCGAAGAGCAGGTCGCCAAGCCTGGCATCGGCCATGGCTACGAGCCTTACGTGCCATTGTTGACCACGCTGTTCCTCTTCATTGCCATCGGCAACCTGTTCGAGGTCATCCCGTTCTTTAACATGCCGGCCAACGCCCGCATGGCAGGCCCGCTGATCATGGCTCTCACCGTTTGGGCGATGTTCATTGCCGTCGGTGTTAAGCATCACGGTGCCAAATACTTCAAGGACATTCTCTGGCCGTCAAGCGTCGAGAACCCGTTCATGCGTGGCTTCGTAGGCTTCATCGAACTCTTCTCGACGTTCATTGCCCGTCCGCTTAGCCATGCCGTTCGTTTGTTCGCCAACATGCTTGCCGGTCATATCCTGCTCGTGACCTTCGGCGTGCTCACCATCGGCACCTTCGCCAAGCTGTTCGATGGCCTTAGTGGTTTCATAGTGCAGCCGTTCGCTTGGGTCGGCTCGCTGGTCGGACTCATTGCCTTCACCGGCTTCGAGGTCGGCGTCAGCTTCATCCAAGGTTTCGTATTCGCCATCCTGGCCGCCGTGTACATCGGTAGCTCGCTGCACCCAGCTCACTGAGCCGGTAGTCGCAGCGAATCAGGATTATTAGCAACCCTTCTCGTACAGAGATTCATCCAAGGAGACATTCCAAATGAGTAACACATTGGCACTGTTGCAGACCGCCGCCGAGGCCAAGAACACTGCGGCCGCCAGCAGCGCAGGTTTCGCATACGGCCTAGCCGCAATCGGCCCAGGCATCGGCATTGGTTACCTGGTCGGCCAAGCCGTTCAGGCCATGGCTCGCCAACCTGAATCAGCTGGTCAGGTTCAGACCACGATGTTCCTCGGCATCGCCTTCACCGAGGCGCTCGCCCTCATCGGTTTCGTTGTATTTATTCTTCTCAAGTTCGCCTGATCCGTCCAGATGACGGACGAGACGAATAATCGAGGAGGTGTTGCATGAAGTTGTTGTTGTTTGCCGACGCCGCAGAAGAAGAGTGGGATGGGATCAATCTGATCCTTCCGAACGGAGCTGAACTGCTCTGGTCTGCTGTCTTCTTTTTCGGTCTGTGGGCGCTCATGAAATTTGTGCTCTTACCACCGATCATCGAAGGCCGCAACGAGCGCGAAGCGCGTGTGAGAACCGGACAGGATTCTGTCTCCGACTCCGAATCCGAGCTTGCCCAGATCACCGCCGCTCACGAAGAGCGGATCGCAGTCGCTAAGGCCGAGGGCGCAGTAGTTGTCGACGCCGCTCGTGCCGAAGCTGACGCCGAACGCGCCAAGGCCGTTGCCGATGTCGAGGGCACGATCGCCCAACTGCGATCCAAGACCCAAGCCGAAATCGACGGCGCTCGAGTCACCGCACTTGCCGGTGCCAAGGGTGCTGTATCGACACTCGCTGTTGGCGCTGCCACCAAGGTGCTGGGTCGCAATGTTGACCTGGCAGCGAACCAAGGTGTCATCGACGCCTACCTGAGTGGAGGGAAGTAATGTTACTAGCCCAAATTCAGGTCATCGCTGCCGAAGGCCCAAACGGCAAGTTCATTCCCAGTGACCCCAAAGAGATGTATTGGGCGATTCTCGCCTTTTCTGTCATCTTCTTCTTCTTCTTGCGTAAGGGCTTGCCCCTAATCCGTGAGGCGCTGAACAAGGGTCAGGCCGCAGCTGTTGCCGCGGCAACAGCCGCCGAGGATGCCATTGTCGAGTCACGAACCAAGATTGCCGAAGCAACCGCCCAGTTGGGCGATGCCGACGCAGCCTCGGACACGATCATGGTTGAGGCACAAGATTCTGCCCAGCAGATTCGGGTCGACTCTGCCAACCGCACTCAGCAACTCGTCAACGACATGTGGGCCAAGGCCCAGTCAGACGTCGAGTCGATGAAGACCCAAGCAGTCGCAGACATCCAAGCTGAAGTTGCTGCACAGGCAGTCGGCGCGGCCGAACAGGTTGTGCATGCAAGTCTCGACGACGCAGGTCACAGCGCACTGGTTGACACCTACATCGAGCGACTTGGGGCCTCATCATGAGCGACCGCATTAACGGTTACGCCGACGCAATGTTGGCTGTCGCCCAAGCTGAGGGCGACGTGAAAGGCATCAGCGACGAACTGTTCGCTGTTGGCCGAGCCGTCGATACTAACGACGACCTTCTCACCGCCATCAGCGATTCGCGTATGCCCGCCGAACGCAAGATCCAGATCATGGACGACTTGCTCGACGGCAAGGCACGAGCCGCCACCAAGGGCCTTGTGTCCATGGTTGTTGGCGCTGGCCGCGGCGCGGACCTTGGCAAGATCGCTTCGGCTTTGGCTGAACGAGCTGCTACCTCAACAGGCAAGCAGGTCGCAACCGTACGTTCGGCTGTGCCGCTGTCCAACGACCAACAGAGCCGATTGGCAACTGCACTTGCAGCCAAGCTCGGTGCCGAGGTCGATGTCAAAGTAATTCAGGATTCGTCAGTCGTTGGTGGCTTGATCACCACCGTCGGCGACACCGTTATCGATGGAAGCGTGCGCACGCGTTTGAACCGCCTGCGCGAGTCGCTCTAGCCCCCGAGGAGAACTATGTCTGATCTCACGATCGACACCAGCGCCATTACTGCGGCGCTAACCAAAAATCTCGAAGGGTTCGAGCCATCGCTCGAAGCCAGCCAAGTCGGCCATATCATTGAGGTTGGCGACGGTATTGCCCGTGTCTCAGGTCTGCCCAACGCGGCGGTCAACGAGATGCTCGAGTTCGAGAACGGCTCAATCGGTCTTGCACTGAACCTTGACGAATCCAGCATTGGTGCCGTTGTGCTCGGCGAGGTCGACGAGATTCAGGAAGGCCAGACCGTTCGCTCAACCGGCGAGATCTTGTCCATGCCTGTCGGCGACGCCTTGCTTGGCCGTGTGGTCAACGCACTGGGTACGCCAATCGACGGTAAGGGCCCACTCGTGGGTGCTCTGACCCGGCAGATGGAAGTCCAGGCGCCAGGCATCATGGGTCGCAAGCCGGTGCACGAGCCAATGCAGACTGGCATTAAGGCAATCGATGCACTCATCCCGATCGGCCGTGGTCAGCGAGAGCTGATCATTGGAGACCGCAAGACGGGCAAGACGACGATCGCTCTTGATACAATCATTAACCAGCGTGGCCTAGGTGTGAAGTGCATCTACGTTGCGATTGGCCAGAAAGCCTCGACGGTTGCCCAGAACGTAGCCGTGCTCGAAGAGGTCGGCGCCATGGAGTACACCGTGGTCGTTGTCGCTCCAGCATCTGACCCTGCACCGTTTAAGTACTTGGCGCCGTTCGCTGGTTCGGCGATTGGTCAGCAGTGGATGGATGATGGCGATCACGCCCTTGTTGTTTACGACGATCTGTCGAAGCAGGCCGAGGCATACCGCCAGATGTCATTGTTGCTGCGCCGCCCACCGGGCCGCGAGGCATACCCCGGCGACGTCTTCTACTTGCACAGCCGTTTGCTAGAACGTGCTGCCAAGCTCAGCGACGAGCTGGGTGCAGGTTCACTTACCGCTCTTCCTGTCATCGAGACGAAGGCCGGCGACGTTTCGGCGTTCATTCCGACCAACGTGATTTCGATCACCGATGGCCAAATCTTTTTGCAGGACGACATGTTCAAGTCGGGCCTTCGCCCAGCAGTCGACGTAGGCGTATCGGTGTCTCGGGTGGGTTCTGCCGCACAGATCAAGGCCATGAAGACCGCCGTGGGCACGCTCAAGTCTGACTTGCAGCAGTTCCGTGAGCTCGAGGCCTTCGCCTCGTTCGGTTCTGACCTCGACGCGGTGTCACAGTCCCAACTCGACCGTGGCTACCGTCTGACCGAACTCCTCAAGCAGGGCATCAACTCGCCTATGCCTGTTGAGCAGCAGGTTGTGTCGATCTACGCCGGTACCAACGGCTTCCTCGACTCGGTGCCAGTCTCCGATGTTGGCCGGTTCGAAAAGGAACTTCTCGACTACGTCGGCGGTCGCCATAGTGCGCTTTACGACGGCATCAAGAGCTCCGGCAAGGTCGATACCAGCGAACTCGACTCGATCATTGGCGCATTCGTCGCCCAGTTCGAGCCCACCGCAACTGCCGGTGGCGACGCCCCCGACGCCGAAGCCCAAGCCGCTGCATCGACCGGCATGGTCGACAGCGATGTCACTCTTCCCGAGACCGACATCGCTCGACCTCAGGAGGGCTGAGCCATTCCTGGAGCCGAGGAGCGCATCCTAAAGCGCCGTATCGCAAGCGTTCAGAGCACGAAGAAGATCACTCGTGCAATGGAACTTATTGCCGCAACCCGAGTCGCCAAAGCGCAGACACGGGCCAATCAAGCACGTCCCTATGCAGCCCGTATCACGAGCGTCATCGAGGATTTAGCCAAGGGTGGTGCCAGCGCGAGTCACCCGCTGCTTGAAGCGCCAGAAAAGATACGTAAGGTCGCTTATGTGGTCATCGCTGGTGACCGTGGCCTAGCCGGTCCTTACAACTCAACAGTCATCCGTGCCGCGGAGCGTGAGCTCATGGCTCGCAGCGCCGAAGGCATCGGTTATTCACTGATCCTGATCGGTAAGAAGGCACGTGACTATTTCGCGTTCCGCAACTACGATGTCGATGCTTTCTACGAAGGCATCACCGACACGCCTGACTACGAATCAGCCCGTGAGGTTGCTGAGTACGTGAGCGATCAGTTCATTGACGGCGACATCGATCAGGTCATATTGATCTTCACCGAGTTCGTCAGCATCGGTACTCAGAAGCTGGCGGTGCGACAGTTCTTGCCGCTCGAGTCAGTCGAGACCATTGCTGAAGTCGGCAGTGGTGGCGAGCTCACCGCAGCATTCGAGTTCGAACCGTCAGCCGACGGCGTGCTTGAGTCGCTGCTGCCTCGCTACGTCGAGAGCCGGTTGTACTCTGCCTTGCTCGATTCGTCTGCCTCCGAGCATGCGAATCGTCAGCGAGCCATGAAGGCCGCAACCGACAACGCCGAAGACCTCATCACTAAACTTGGCCGCCAGCTCAGTAGCGCACGCCAAGCAGCCATTACGACCGAGATCATGGAAATCGTGGGCGGTGCCGAAGCACTCGGCGGCGGCGACGACGACAAAAACGATCAAGTCGCTCAAATTCTCCAGCAGACGAACTAACGAGCATAGGAAAGCTGACATGACTGTCACCGATGCACCCGCCACACTCAAGAGCGGGAAAATCATTTCGATCGCCGGTCCGGTGATCGACGCAGAGTTCCCTGAGGGTTCTCTGCCCGAGATCAACACCGCTATCGCGTTCGATGTCGTCATCGACGGCGAGACCACGACCATCATGGCCGAGGTCGCGCAGCAGCTAGGCAACAGCCGGGTGCGAGCCATTGCGCTCAAGCCGACGGATGGCCTGCAGCGTGGCACCGAGGTGCGCAATACCGGCGCCGGCATCATGGTGCCGGTTGGCGACGTGACGCTTGGTCACATCTGGAACGTGATCGGCGAGCCACTGGACGTGTCCCCCGACGAAGTCGACATCGGTGAACGGTGGGAGATCCATCGTCCTGCGCCGTCGTTCGATTCGCTCGAGCCATCGTCGAATATGTTCGAGACTGGCGTAAAGGTCATTGACCTGCTCACCCCATACAAAGAGGGCGGCAAGATCGGCCTCTTCGGTGGTGCTGGCGTAGGCAAGACCGTACTTATCCAAGAGATGATTACCCGTGTGGCTTCGAACCACGGCGGTGTGTCAGTGTTCGCCGGTGTAGGCGAGCGCACCCGTGAGGGAACTGACCTTTTCATTGAAATGGGCGAGACCAAGATGGGCGCTGGCGAAGACGCCGCAACCGTGCTCTCAAAGGCCGCCTTGGTGTTCGGCCAAATGGATGAACCACCTGGCGTGCGTCTTCGGGTTGCTCTGGCCGGTGTAACCATGGCCGAGTACTTCCGTGATGTGCAGAACCAGGACGTGTTGTTGTTCATCGACAACATCTTCCGCTTCGTGCAGGCCGGCTCCGAAGTGTCAACGCTTCTGGGCCGTATGCCATCGGCCGTGGGCTACCAGCCAACGCTGGCTGATGAAATGGGCCAGCTACAAGAGCGCATTACGTCGACCCGGGGCAAGTCTATTACGTCACTGCAGGCCGTATACGTGCCCGCCGATGACTACACCGACCCTGCACCGTTCACATCGTTCACTCACTTCGACGGCACCACCGAGTTGAGCCGAGATATCGCCTCGTTGGGGATCTACCCCGCTGTGGATCCGCTGTCATCGACCTCAACCATCCTTGACCCCAACGTTGTTGGGCAGCGTCACTACAACGTTGCTCGTCGCGTGCAGGAAATCTTGCAGCGATACAAGGAACTTCAGGACATCATCGCCATTCTTGGTCTTGATGAACTCTCTGAAGAGGACCGTGTCACCGTTGACCGTGCTCGTAAGGTGCAACGCTTCCTGTCGCAGCCAATGTTTGTGGCCGAGATCTTCACGGGGCAAGAGGGCATCTTCACCGGTGTCAACGAAACCATTGATTCGTTTGAGGCACTCGTCAACGGCGACATGGATCACCTGCCAGAGCAGGCGTTCTACATGGTCGGTGGCGCTGAAGACGTCGAGCGCAAGGCAGCCGAATTGGCTGCAAGCGCCTGATAGGGGTCTGCTGTGCCGATCCACGTCGAGTTCGTCTCGCCTGAACGCATCATCTTTACGGCCGAGGCCAAAGAGATCATCGTGCGTACAAGCGACGGCGAGATCGGCTTCATGCCTGGTCACGTCCCGTTCGTGGGCGTATTGCAGGTCGCTGAAGCTCGTATCTACGATGCCGACGGATCGACGGTGCACTCATTTGCGGTGCATCGTGGCTTTGTCGAAGTTGCTAACAACCATTGCACGATTCTGAGTGATGTCGCCGAAGCTGCGGCGGACATTGACCCCGATCGTGCAGAGATTGCCCAACGCAATGCCGAAGAGGCTCTTGCTGCGGACAAGGAAGATGCCGACGCTGCGGCTGCGCTTCGCCGAGCTCAGGTCCGCATCGAAGTGTCAAAGAAGGCATCTGCGTAAACACCCGGTTCGGGTCGTAGCTCGCAACCCGAATTCTTGCTTCCCTTTGTGAGGTAAGAATTCGATGAGTTGTACTGATCAAAATTGCATGGATCCGGGCTGAAGCCCCGGATCCATGTGCGTTTTGAGCCCGGGTAAGAGGCCTGTGGAGTTGTTCGCTCATCTCGATGGGGCTTCGGTCTTCGCCGGGACGTGTGGCCTCGCTGTGGTCGCTCACGTGCGCTCTGATGACCCCCAGGAGGCTGTATTAGGCCGGATATCGCATGTGCGTGTGTGGTATCGCCATGCCTGATGGCGTTGGCTTTTCTGAGTGCACCCGATGGCGCTTGCGTATCGGGTGAGGATCTCCATGTGCGTTGGCGCTGCAGACCAGCGAGACGTGCGCAGAGAGGCCCCTGATCCTGGGCGCTAGCAGCGTGCCTGGTTCGCCGTGTGAGGCGCACAGCCTTGGCGTGTAAAGGGTGAGGTCGGTGAAGCACCTGGCGTCTGCGTCAACGAGTGTTCGGCTTCGCTCGGAGCGGAGGTTGCCCTTCTTGCGATGGCACGAGACGTCAGCCGACGGATTTAGGGGTTACATCGATGATGCCGATACTGGGTCGCACCCCGAAGCGGACCTGAGGTGCGTCGCTACGTTCTAGGCCCACACCGGTTGAGACGTATACCGGGTAGTTCTCGACCAAACCAATGCCGCCGGCAGCTAGATCCCTGGGTATGTCGCTAAACGTGACTATGGGGCCAATGAACGGCAACGATAATTGTCCGCCGTGGGTGTGCCCGCTGACAATCAGGTTGACGTCGCTGCCAGGTGGAAGTTCAAATACGACGTCAGGACGGTGTGAAAGCACGATGGTTAGGGCATCGCTTGGCTGGCTGAGTTCGGCGAGGGTATCGAGGCGACTGTTCGTTGCGAAGGTGGTAACGCCAGCGAGTCGGATGGGCTGGTTGTTGATGGTTAGATTCACGATTTGGTTATCGACATACAACGCTCCTGCGGCGTCGGCGATGAGGATGAGTTCTGCTGGGCGGTCACTATCACCCGATACGACTGCGACGGCACCGACAGCTTTGACGAGTGCAGTTAGCAGTTCGATGAAGGCGGGGACCTCTGCCTGAATCTGATCGGGCTCTCCCTGGAAGAAGTCACCAGAGACAAGAACAATGTCGGGTTGCGCCTCGATCAGTGCTTCGACGGCGTTCCATTCGTGCTTCCCGACGTTCGGAGTCTGAAGATCAGAAAGGACGCCGATACGAACCGCCTGTTTGACCGGGGCAGAGACGGTGACGATGTCAACGGCGAGCCAGTTCGGTTCAATGTGTGTGCCCCAGACGCCGAGCAACGCAATCACGAGAGCGAGACCACCGCTCAATCGGAGTAGTCGCGTCCGTCGCCGCCTGAAGAAGGTGGCAACATACCAGCCGCCGAATATGACAGGGACACTGACAACAACCAGTAGGTAAAGCAGATGGAGGTAGCCGAACAGGCCAAGCGGGTGAATTTGGCTGACGGCCACCGTCCCGCCACCAAGCGCGACCATGCCGACTACGAACGCCTTCTCGATTTCTCGGATAGATGAGGGTGGGCGAAAGTAGTTAGCCGCCAAAGTCGCTACCGCAGCGCTAACCGCGAGAAACAGAAGGATGCGGCTCAGACCCATGACTGGCCAGTGTGCCAGCTATGAGCTGTGACCTAGGCGCGTCGAACTCTGGGAGGTTGGCAATCCTTGCGGCGACAAGTCACCTGCGTCTCTGGGTCTGGGAAAATCGGTAACCGCGAGGTGGCTTCACTTCGAAGTGCCGCTCTACTACTGAGATGGAACATAGACGACTCGGAAAATCTGGCATCAAGGTCAGCGTGCTGTCATTTGGTAGCTGGGTCACCTTTGGTGATCAGCTTGATATCGACAAAGCCACCGAAAGCATGCAGGCCGCGTGGGACGGTGGTGTCACCTTCTTTGACAATGCCGAGGCATACGCCGGGGGCCAATCCGAAGTCATTATGGGCGAAGTCCTTCGTCGCATGGGCCTTGATCGCAAGACCTACACCATCTCGACAAAGCTTTACTGGGGCATCACTGATGGCCCCAATACCAAGAACACGTTGAACCGCAAGTACCTGCTCGAAGGCATCGACAGTTCACTCGAACGTCTTGGTCTTGACCATGTGGATCTCCTGTTCTGTCACCGTTCTGACCCGGAGACGCCAATGGAAGAGGTCGTCTGGGCAATGAGCGACATAATCGCTCAGGGCAAGGCGCACTACTGGGGTACGTCCGAGTGGACCGGCGCCGAGTACACGGAAGCCTGCGATGTTGCGGCACGACTCAACCTGCGTGCGCCTGTTATGGAGCAACCGCAATACAACTTGTTCGAACGTCACAAGGTTGAGACTGACTACGCCGACATCTATGACACCCACGGCATGGGCTTAACCACATGGAGCCCACTTGCGTCAGGTCTACTGACCGGCAAGTACAGCGATGGCATTCCCGAGGGAAGCCGTGGTTCGCTCTCCGATTACAGCTGGTTGCGAGATCGACTTACTGATGAGCAGGCGTTGGCCAAGGTCCGTGAACTCGGCCTTGTCGCCGATGAGCTAGGTGCATCGTTGGCGCAATTGTCCATTGCATGGTGTGCAGCGAATCCACGCGTTTCCACGGTTATTACCGGCGCTAGCCGTGTGGAACAGGTTCATCACAACATGGAAGCAGCAGACCTTATCCCCAGCATGACCCCCGAGGTCATGAACCGCATTTCAGCGATCTTCGGCTGAGAGCTAGCGATAAGTCGTCGATGACAGCGTCGTCGATGATGACCGATACCGAACCGGCCAGGAAACTCTGACCCAACGTGGGAGTGTCCTTAACCAAGCATGTCCATCAAGCTGGTGAGTGGCCTCAGGTGATGCTGATGTTGGACAGGTCATCTTCGGGCTTGGGAAAATCCATGGTGAAGCCATCGTTCTCACCGGTCTTTCACGAGGATGAGTCAGCGACGCTACCTGTCTCGACGCGACATTTCGACACGTCGAACCACATTGCGCGCTCAGCAGTACTCATGGTGCCATGCTGTCGCGTCTGGTGCGCAAATACAGGTTTGGCTGCCCATACGGCATGCATAGGGTGCAGCGCCCCTACGCTGCTGCCATGGCGACAGGTGTCCGAGAACCCGTTGCAGCCGGAAGCCTGTATGCCGCAGACTCCCAAGAGCTGCGTACCGAGATAGATGCGTCAATCAACAGCGCACATAGCGAGTTCACCAGCCCGAAGCTGCTGATCGTTCCCGACCATGGTCTTGCTGCGGCCCCCCATGTCGCTGGAAACGGCATGATCATGCTTGAAAGCGAGCGGGACCATGTGAAACGAGTGATCATTATCAGTGATTACCGCCCCGGCATTGGTGGCCGTGAGATCCAAGGAATCGCCGTCCCGCGTGCTATCGCTTTTCGCACCCCACTTGGTGACTTGTTGACGGATCGCGTTGCCATCGACAGTCTGCATGGCCATCCGAGTGTGGTCACCAATGACCGCCCCTTCGAAAAAGACACCTCGATCGAAGTTCACCTGCCGCCGATCCAACGGCTACTTGGAGCGGTACGAATTATTCCGATACTGGTCGGCGAAGCCTCGGTGGCTGAAGTCGTTGATGTCCTTGAACGGCTGTGGGGGTCTCGCGACACTCTGCTGGTGGTTAGTTCATCGTTCGGCTCTGGGACAGATCCCGAAGAGGTGGGTGAACAAGGAGAAGCAATACGAAGCGCGCTACTTCGAGGTGAGTTGGCCTCTCTCGCTCGCACCAATATGTCGGCTCCAAAGTCCTTGGCCGCGGCGATGACGATCGTTGGACGCCGGTCCATGGGTCTGCTCGAGCTGGCCAGTGACACTATTGAAGACCCCTATGGTGGCGATGAAGTCTTCAATGTCGGTGCGCTTGCCGCGTGGGAGTCGACCGACATGGCACTCGCCGAGGCCGACGCCGAGCATCTGCGTGCGCTCGCCCGGGCTGCAGTCGAGTTGACGGTGCTCGGCGGCCGAGTCGAAGGCAGCAACATGGGCCGCGTTCCACCGGCTCTAGCGGCGCGACGCGCGTCGGTGGTCACGCTTCGACACAACGGCCAGACACGAGGGTCAGCCGGCACGATCGAGGCGGACCGGGCCCTGGCCGGTTCCGTTGTGCGTAATGCTGCAGCCGCTTGCGCTGACCCGCGACTTCCATCGATTCAACCCGCCGAACTCGCGGATCTACAGATGACGATTTCGATCGTCTCACC
>MEHZ011570910.1_pt1 | contig 13050 bp, 8 predicted proteins | sample 897221 | NCBI WGS metagenome assembly MEHZ01 (sample SAMN05514161, study PRJNA337945) | marine metagenome | isolation source: marine surface water | place: Arctic Ocean | collected 2007-12-13 | reverse complement strand
TAGGCTTGATGATAGGGTTTTGCCCCCGCGAAAGAAGGTAGAAATGAGTGATGGATGTTGATTACTGGACAGTCCACACTTTCAAGAAATTCCTTACTGAGCACCTGCATATAACGAGCAAGTATTAATAATTCGATTTTTTCTTCTTTGATCAGTAAAAGTTGTTTAGCTTCTTCCTCTTTCTTAGTTGCAGAAGTGATGGGGAAATAATGAAAAGGTAATTCATAGGAGTCCGAAGTCTTCTGCAACTCATGGTGATTGGAGAAGACCCCAGCAATTTGAGCATTCCATTCACCGGAACGAACACGCAAGGCAAGATCATGAAAACAATGATCTGCCTTCGACACCATGATCCCAATTCTTGGGCAGTCATTTTGATAACCAATTCGCACAATCATACCGAGTTCAGTCTCGGCCATTTGCTTGAAGTCTAAACCTTCCTTAATTGGATCACTCGTGGGTGCACATTCCCATTCAACCCGTTGAAAAAAGACGTTTTCTTGTCGGTCTAAATGTTGGTCAGCATGAAGGACATTACTATTTCTTCCATGAATCCAACCGGCCACTTTTGCCACAATACCAGGACGGTCCGAACCATAAAGTAAGGCAGTGACCGAGTTCATATCAAATCACGAACGGGAATAATCCTGCAAAGACTTGACGGAAAATTTTCTATCCTTCAGAGAGCGAATTCCATCCAAAGCAGCAAAGGCAGAGCCTAAAGTGGTCATTACTGGCACACCATGTAGAACTGCCTGACTGCGTATGCCATTCTCATCCCTTCTGGGAATGAGACCAAGCGGGGTATTAATCACAAGTTGAATCTTTCCATTCTTAATCAAATCAGCCACATTCGGGCGACCTTCACTAATTCGCAATACACTCTCTGATTCAATCCCATGATCCTTTAAATAGGCGGCAGTTCCCTCAGTGGAATAAAAAGAAAATCCGAGTTCAGATAAACCTTTAGCAACAAGAAGTGCCTTTTCTTTATCCGAATCTTTAACGCTGAGAAAAACATTTCCCTCAAGGGGTAAGGACGGCTTGGCGGCCATTTGAGTTTTAGCAAAAGCCATACCAAAATCTTCGTCTTGTCCCATGACTTCTCCGGTGCTGCGCATCTCCGGTGTGAGTACAATTGGAGAACCAGGGAAACGACTAAAGGGGAAAACTGATTCCTTGATCGCCCAGTGCTTCGGAATAATCTCTTCGGTAAAGCCAAGGTCTTTCAATTTAGCACCGGCCATTACCCGGGCTCCCAACTTAGCCAAAGGCACACCAATTGCCTTACTGACAAAGGGGATAGTTCGGGAAGCACGGGGGTTGACCTCAATAAGAAATAAGTCACCGCCTTTAATCGCAAATTGAATATTCATCAATCCGATCACCTTTAACGCTTTGGCCAAATCATGCGAAGCTTGTCGGACTTCATCAATCATTTCCTTGGGTAAATCATGAGGAGGTAAAACCATGGCAGCATCTCCACTATGCACTCCCGCAAATTCAATATGTTGAAGCATCCCCCCCACCACGGTTGTCTCACCGTCAGAAATACAATCGACATCAAGCTCAATCGCTTCCTCTAAAAACTTATCTAAGAGTACTGGCTTACCCGGTGCCACGGCGAAGGCTTCCTGTACCACTTTTTCGAGTTCATTCTCGTCGTAGACAATGAACATTCCTCGGCCGCCAAGAACAAAAGAAGGTCTTAACAGTACAGGATAACCAATTCGGGCAGCTGCATCTTTCGCATCTTCGGGCAGAAGGGCCGTTTCATTCTCTGGCTGTTTTAAACCAAGTTGATTAAGGATTTGCTTAAATTTCTCACGATCCTCAGCTAAATCAATACTCTCCGGCGAAGTTCCTATTACAGTAACCCCAGCCTCTTCCAAACCACTTGCTAAATTAAGTGGGGTTTGACCACCGTACTGTACAATCGCACCATCACACTTTTCTTGATGATAAACCTCCAACACATCCTCGAGAGTGAGCGGTTCAAAATACAACCGGTCGGAAACATCATAATCCGTCGAGACCGTCTCGGGATTCGAATTAACCATCACAGTTTCAAAACCTGCTTCCCTCAGTGCGAAGGAGGCATGGACGCAACAATAATCAAATTCAATCCCCTGCCCGATCCGGTTCGGACCGCCACCTAAGATCATGATTTTCTTATTACTTGATCTAGTGATTTCATTCTCATCGCCATAAGAAGAATAAAAATAAGGAGTGAACGCATCGAACTCGGCTGCACAGGTATCAACCAATCTAAAAGTAGTGTGAATTCCGATTGACTCTCTTTTAACTTTAACTTCTGGAGGTTCGCACGACCAAAAATTGGCTAATTGACGATCCGAAAATCCAAATTCTTTTGCACTCCGAAATAATTCATACTCCACTTGAGCGAGAGTGGTATCTTTGAGTAATGATTCAAGTGAATGGATTTCGCTAAGTTGCTCAGTAAACCACCGATCAATACCGGATTTTTGAGAAATCTCTTCGGCAGTCATACCTGATTCAAGTGCACAATAAAGATATTGTGGCCTTTCTGCGGAGGGTCTTTTTACTCCCGCACGGATGGAGGAAGCATCCAATTCCAAATCTTCCAATTTACCTGATTCAAAACCTTGAAGTCCGATCTCCAAAGAACGCAATGCCTTTTGAAAAGATTCTTTAAAAGTGCGACCTATCGCCATCGCTTCACCCACAGACTTCATCGCAGAAGTTAAGGTGGAATCTGCTTCTGGGAATTTTTCGAAAGTAAAACGAGGGATTTTCGTCACCACATAATCTATCGAGGGTTCAAAACAGGCAGGGGTTTTCTTAGTCACATCATTTTGTAACTCATCGAGCGAATAACCAACAGCCAACTTGGCCGCAAATTTTGCAATCGGAAAACCTGTCGCTTTGGAAGCCAATGCGGAACTTCGAGAAACCCGTGGGTTCATTTCGATTACCACCATTCTTCCTGTTTTAGGATCGGTTGCAAATTGGATATTACTCCCCCCTGTTTCCACTCCAATTTCACGAATACAGGCAAAGGAGGCATCTCTCATTAATTGATATTCTTTATCTGAAAGCGTCATGGCGGGGGCCACTGTAATTGAATCGCCTGTATGAACCCCCATTGGGTCAAAATTTTCAATTGAGCAGATGACCACACATTGATCTTTGTAGTCGCGCATTATCTCCATCTCATACTCCTTCCAACCAAGAAGGCACTCCTCGACTAGAACTTGACTAATGGGAGAAGCGTCGAGGCCCGCGCGAAGCATTTCATCAAACTCTTCACGATTATAAGCAATGCCTCCTCCGGTTCCACCAAGTGTAAAGGCAGGTCTTAATATGATCGGAAAATCACCCAGTTTGGATATGCAATCGTGTCCTTCCTCAAATGAAGTAACCGAAAATGAAAGAGCCACATCCAATCCAATCCCAATCATCGCTTGCTTGAAGAGTTCTCTGTCCTCTCCTTTTTTAATTGCATCTGGCTTCGCTCCAATCATTTCCACTCCAAATTCATCGAGAATTCCAGCATGGTATAATTCAAGTGATAAATTAAGCCCGGTTTGACCTCCAAGAGTGGGCAATAAGGCATCCGGTCTTTCTTTCTCAATAATTTTGCGAACACTTTCGACTGTGAGAGGTTCAACATAAGTCGCGTCCGCAAACTCAGGATCGGTCATAATCGTCGCCGGATTACTATTCACTAAAGAGACCCGATAGCCTTCCTCCCGGAGAGCTTTACAGGCTTGGGCACCGCTGTAATCAAATTCACAGGCTTGTCCAATTATTATTGGACCCGACCCGATTATTAATATGTGATTTATGTCGTTTCTTCTAGGCATGCAAAATAGTAACTATATTTGAGGGCAAAAAAAAACCCATATGGGGTTTCTTTTAAAATGTTTTGGGCGATTAAATCAAATTCATTCGCAAAAAAACTACGAGGATGCCTTTTTTTTACACTTAGAACAACAAAAACCAATAGTAAGTTTTTTACGGACTGGTTTTGCGGAGAGTGGACAGGTCTTATTGTTTGGTTTTGCCTTCTTGATGAATTTACTCACATTGGCAGTAGCTTTTTTTAAGCAGTTACCACAGCATACTCCGTAAGATAAAGATTGAGCAGGATCAATATTCTTACCGGATAATGGACATTGCTTGTTTACCGGTAAATCAGTACTGGAGGCAGCAAACGAGAGATTAAAAATTAAAAAAACGGGCAAGATTTTCAAAAAAAGCATGTTTATCTTAATCAATTAAATTTTGGCAAAAGACAAGGTTTGATTAATTTTGATTTCATGCAATTGGAGGTAAACCACCGCCAATTAAACTAATAAATGCATCTTTCACTTTCTGCCCACCTGAGACCACCTGAAAAGTCTTCCCAATACTGTTGAAGTTTTTCAGGCATTCAATAATGCAATCCACTAAGTCTTCTCTTGGTAAATAACCATGAAAGCCAAGGTTCTCTGAAACTTGTACCCGACCAGTTCCTCGTTCATTAATTAGGGTACCTGGAGCAAGAATAGTATAATCTAACTTTGAAGAACGCAATCGTGCGTCTGCAACTCCCTTTGCTCGAAGATAATGTTTTAATCGACTCGAGTCACTACTTGGATCGGCACCAATCGCACTGATCATTATGAATCTTCTTACCCCCGCCTTCTCACAATCCCCAATTAAACGAACCGCTGAGTTTTGATCAACATCGGTAGTTTTCTCGGGACCTGTATTTCCTCCAGAGCCAGCAGTAAACACAACCGCATCAAGTCCGGGTAAAAAAGCAGATACCCCTTCTTCTAAATCGCCCAACACGGAAGGTACTCCTAAGGCGGTAAACTTAGTTTGCTGACGATTATCACGAATCAACCCAATAGGGGAAAAACTAGGGTTTCCCCATAATTTACCCGATAATATCGTCCCGACTTTTCCATTCGCACCTGCAATTAAAAGTTTCACGATTTCAATCATTAACCAATGAGGGTTTAGAATGCAAGGTATCGATAGACAGAATTTGTTCGTCTCTCCTCTTTGTTATACTTACTATCCAATCTTTTTTTAGAAATGACCCGACCTGTTAGAACTCGAATCGCTCCTTCCCCAACGGGTGCCCCTCATGTGGGTACTGCCTACATGGCTTTGTTCAATTTAGCTTTTGCTCAAAAGAATAAAGGTAAGATGGTCCTAAGGATAGAGGATACTGATCAAGAACGATCCACCCAAGAATCAGAAAGGGCTATTCTCGAATCCCTCAAATGGCTAGGAATTGAATGGGATGAAGGACCTGACAAAGACGGGGAATTTGGGCCTTACCGGCAAAGCGAACGTCAAGATATCCATTCGAAGCATGTTCAAATCCTTCGCGATCAGGGAAACGCCTATCCGTGTTTTTGCTCAACCGAACGACTGAACGAAGTGCGGGCAGGGCAAATGCTCAACAAAGAAACTCCTCGATACGATGGGCACTGTTTACAATTAAGGGAAGAAGAATCTCTGCAAAAAATCGAATCAGGTGAAAAATATGTGGTTCGTTTAAAAGTTCCTTCAGAGGGACAATGTTGCTTCACCGACGAACTCAGGGGTGAAGTTAAGATTGATTGGAAACAAATTGATCATCAGGTTTTACAAAAATCTGACGGATTCCCGACTTACCATCTGGCCAATGTGGTCGATGATCATCTGATGGAGATCAGTCATGTGATCAGAGGTGAAGAATGGATAAGCAGTACACCAAAGCATGTATTACTTTATCAGTATTTCAATTGGGAACCCCCTGTGTTTGCCCATCTCCCACTACTCCGGAACCCTGACAAATCAAAGCTTTCTAAACGAAAGAACCCCACGGGGATTAATTATTACCGCGATGCGGGCTATCTCCCTGAAGCCATTAGTAATTACTTGGGGATGATGGGATATACCCTTCCCGACCAGAGAGAAATCTTCTCAATTCAAGAACTTTCGGAAAGTTTTGATATTAAACGAATGAGCCTCGGAGGACCCATTTTTGATATCGCCAAATTAAAATGGCTTAACGGGCGATATCTTCGAGAAAAATTAACCGAGCAGGAAGTCGTACAACGCTTAATCGAATGGAAACTCAATCCTAATTTCCTTGAAAGAATTCTCCCTCACGCACTACAAAGATTAGAAAATTTTTCTGACTTCATCCCCTTGAGCGGTTTTCTCTTTGATGAGCACCCAGCCCTTAATTTTGCTTCGCTCATTGGTAAAATAGAACCGAATGAAGCCAGTAAATTACTCAAAGTTTGTGAGTGGGAACTTGAAAAAATTAATTCCTGGGATCGGGAAACAATCTCCCAAATTTTTCAAAATATTGCAGAAAAAGAGGAGAAGAAACTCAAAGAAATCCTTCCTTTATTTTTTCAGACAATCAGTGGCAATAATGTGTCACTCCCTATTTTTGATTCGATGCGGATATTAGGCCGGGATCTCGTTCGATTACGCCTACGAAAAGCACTTGAATTACTCACCACAGAAGGTGCCGGACTTAGCAAAAAGGGGCTTAAGGCATTAGAGAAAGAATATCGATCTAAGTACGGCGAGCGAATCGATTAATCAAAACCATCACTCTTTACACTCCAATCACATTTTATTTATGAGTTCAGAAAATATTGAAAAAAATTTAGATTTTATTCGTACACGGGTCCAAGAAGATCAGGAAAATGGGAAAAACAATGGCAAGGTCCATACCCGCTTTCCACCCGAACCAAATGGTTACCTCCATTTAGGACATGCCAAAAGTATATGTTTAAACTTTGGTATAGCTCAGGAATTCGGTGGGCTATGTAATCTTAGACTTGACGACACTAACCCAGTGGCAGAAAAGACTGAGTATGCAGAGGCAATCAAAGACGACTTGCGTTGGCTTGGTTTTGATTGGGATGACCGTCTTTTCCATGCCTCGGATTATTTTGATCAGCTTTTTGAATGGGCAAAGGACTTAATTCGGGCCAGTAAAGCATTTGTATGCGACCTATCCTTTGAAGAGATGAGAAAATCCCGGGGTACTTTAATCACTCCTGGAGAACACAGCCCCTTTCGAGATCGCTCAATTGAAGAAAATCTCGACCTCTTGGAAAAAATGAAAACTGGGGAATTCCCGGACGGGGCTAAGACTCTTCGGGCCAAGATTGATATGGCATCGCCCAACATGAACTTACGCGATCCCGTTCTTTACAGGATTATCCACAAGAACCATCCCAAGACAGGGGATCAATGGAAAATTTACCCATCTTATGATTTTGCCCATGGCCAATCTGATTCAATCGAAGGGATCACCCACTCAATTTGTACTCTAGAATTTGAACACCATCGCCCTCTCTACGATTGGTTTTGCGAAAACTTGGGGATTCATCACCCTCAACAGATCGAATTTGCCCGACTCAATTTGACTTATGTCGTAATGAGTAAGCGTAAGATGCTTCGTTTAGTGGAAGAAGGTCATGTGAACGGTTGGGATGATCCACGCATGCCCACTATTCAAGGAATGAGAAGGCGCGGCTTTTCACCTCAGACACTTTTGGATTTTTCTGAACAAGTGGGTCTCTCCAAGCGAGAGAATGTGATTGAAGTAGAACTCTTGGAACATTGCCTACGCCAGGATTTAAATAAAAGAGCTCCCCGGCGACTGGGTGTTCTTGATCCTTTAAAATTAACCATCGAGAATTACCCCGAGGATAAAACCGAGGAAATTGATGCGGTCAATAATCCAGAAGATCCAGAGGCAGGCACTAGAAAGGTTGCTTTCTCTCGGGAACTTTTCATTGACCGAAATGATTTTATGGAGGAACCTCCAAAGAAATACTTTCGTCTGGCTCCAGGAAAGGAAGTTCGCCTCAAATATGCCTACTATGTGACCTGTAAAGAGGTCATTAAGGATGAAAGTGGTAAAGTAACTGAAATAATCTGCACTTACGATCCAGAGACTAGAGGCGGAGATTCACCTGATGGGAGAAGAGTAAAGGGAACAATTCAATGGGTTGATGCCAACACCGCGATCCCTGCTGAAATTCGACTTTATGATCGTCTATTCTCAGTCCCCAACCCAGAAGAGATTAAGGGTGAAGGCGATTTTATCGATAACCTCAACCCAGATTCATTTACGATTATTAACGCCCCCCTTGTTGAATCGAGTCTTCAACAAAACAATACAGGTCAGACTTTTCAATTAGAAAGAATTGGCTATTTTTGCAAAGACAAAGATTCCGATCAAGAAGGTCGATTAATTCTCAACCGCACCGTCCCTCTTAGAGACAGTTGGGGTAAAATGCATAAATAAGTCAATTTATACATAAATAAGTCTATCGGGAGCTTGATTCGGGCTTGCCAAAAAAGATTTAATACTAAAAATTAGATTAGTTATCTTTATTAACCCGCCTATCAAATCAGCCCAAATAAATCATGAGTAATCAAGATTCTCAACCGGATATGAAATTATTTTGGGGGTGTTTCATCGCCCTCATCACCACAGCGTTTGCTTTTATTACAAGAGCATTCCTAGTCGGCGATCCATCTTTTTGGCCCACGACCTTCGGATTGGACCAAGTCCAAGGACAGGTGCTTTTTGGCGCGGGGATATGGCCTTTCGCAATCAGTATCATCGTCTTCAGTTTAATTATAGACCAAATTGGCTATCGGGCCGCAATGTTGTTTAGTTTTATTTGTTATGCACTGTATGCGATTCTTGCAGTACAAGCTTATGGAGTGGTCACAGCTGAAGGACTTTCTGGAGATGCCTTAAAAGCAGCACAGGCTGAAGCCTATGACTTACTTTACATGGGTTCAATTATTCTTGGTCTTGGAAACGGTACTGTTGAAGCGTTTATTAACCCAGTGGTGGCGACAATGTTTAACAAGGACAAGACAAAGTGGCTCAACATTTTGCACGCTGGGTGGCCAGGTGGATTGGTGATCGGGGGTATACTTACAATAGTCTTAGGCGAACAAGCAGCCGAAGATTGGCGCATCCTCATTTACCTCATTGCGATCCCTGCAATCATTTATTTAGTAATGTTGATGAAAGCACGCTTTCCGGTTAACGAAAGAGTTTCATCCGGTACAACTTACAAGGAAATGCTTGCTGAGTTTGGTGCGATCGGAGCATTAATTGCTGGTTATCTCATATTCCGCCAATTGGGAATGGTCTTTAATTGGGACGATAATTTAGTTTACGGCTTAACTGCAGCAGGAACTGTTGCTTATGGATTTTACTGTAAGTCTTTGGGCCGCCCAATTCTTATTTTCATGTGCATCATCATGATTCCATTGGCTACCACAGAGCTTGGAACCGATGGAGCGATCACCGGTTTAATGGAAGAACCCTTAAAGGCTGCTGGTCAACACCCGCTTTTAGTTCTTATATACACCTCAGCGATTATGATGATCCTTCGCTTCTTCTTTGCCGGTCCCATCGTGGCAAAGCTTGGCCCGCTAGGCTTGTTGGCAACTTCAGCAGTTCTTGCAATTGCAGGTCTTTTCTTACTTAGCACTGCTTCCGGCTTAGTTATGGTTTTTGCATGTGCCACACTTTATGGTTTTGGAAAAACTTTCTTTTGGCCCACAACCTTGGGAGTCATTTCTGAACAATGCCCCAAAGGCGGTGCCCTTACCCTTAATGCGATTGCAGGTATTGGAATGCTCGCAGTCGGTATCTTGGGTGGCCCAGTGATTGGGAAATTAACTGAGGACTCAATTAAAGTTTCAGTGGTTGAAGCGACTTCGGAAGAAACTTATAACAGTATATCGAACGACAGTACTTACTTTTTAGGAGACTATACAGCCGTTGATAACGAAAAAGTAGGAAAACTGGCCACCGAGGAAAAGGTAAAAGTCGGGGAAAGTATCCAAAGTGGAAAACAAGGATCGCTTAAGAGTGTGGCGGTATTTCCATTTTTCATGCTGGTTTGCTACATTGCCTTAATCATGTACTTCAAAAACAAAGGCGGTTACAAACCTGTTGAACTTTAAAAGTTTTCTTTTAATTAACTTTACAAAAAAAACCATATCCTTTGGGATGTGGTTTTTTTGTCTCTCCTTACCTTCCATTAAACTTAATTAACAAAATATATAAAAACATTATGGCTACGAAAAAACCATTACGCATTGGATTAATTGGATATGGCTTCATGGGGCGAACCCATTCGAATGCATTTCGAAAAGTTCCCAATTTCTTCGATTTAAAATACGAACCTCAACTCACTGCTGTATGTGCCCGTAATAAAGACCGAGCAGAAGCATTTGCATCTCAGTGGGGATATGAATCGGTAGAGACAGATTGGCGTAAATTAATCGACCGTGATGATATTGATGTAATTGATATTGCCGCTCCTAATAATGTGCACCACGAGATTGCAATAGCTGCTGCAAAAGCAGGGAAAGCTATTTTATGCGAAAAGCCACTTGCTCTCGATTGTAAAGAGGGCGAAGAAATGGTTCGCGAGGTTGAAAAAGCGAAGGTGCCTAATATGGTTTGGTATAATTATCGCCGAATCCCTGCTGTATCCCTCGCCAAGAACATGATTGAGGAAGGTCGTCTAGGAAAAATATATCATTACCGATCCAACTTCCTTCAGGACTGGACTATTGACGCCGGTCTTGAACAAGGTGGTGAAGGGTTATGGAGATTGGATGCAAAAGTTGCCGGTAGTGGTGTGACTGGTGATCTTCTTGCTCACTGTATTGACACTGCAATATGGCTCAACGGTCCAATTTTAGAGGTAAGTGCAATGACTGAGACTTTTGTGAAGGAACGCGTTCATGCCAAGACGGGAAAGAAGCAAAAGGTCACGATTGATGATGCCTGTGCTTTCCTTGCTCGCTTTGCTAATGGATCGCTCGCGATTTTTGAATCAACTCGTTATGCCCGTGGGCACAAAGCATTGTATACTCTTGAAATCAATGGTGCAGATGGCTCTCTTGCTTGGGATCTACACGATTTACACCGTCTTGAATATTATGATTACGACAAAGAGGATCCTAAGACTCGTGGTTGGCGTTCAATTCATGTGACTGATAATGGAGGTGACCATCCTTACATGGATAAGTGGTGGGTACCTGGATTGAATATTGGCTATGAGCATAGTTTCATTAATCAGTTCGCTGACTTTGTCGAAGGTTACGGGTCGCGTAAAAAACGCCCGAACCGCCCTGATTTCCGAGATGCTTTAGAAACACAATACATTTGCGAAGCAGTTCTTGACTCAGCCAAATCTGGCCGTTGGAAAAAAGTGGGCAAGATTAAAGCTAAGTAATTAATACCCTTTTCTTTATCTTTGAAGGAGTCATTTCAATGGCTCCTTCTTTGTTTATAAAAATCCCCATAAAATCATATTTGAGGTTGCTCTTTGGAGAAATCAGCGGAAATCATAAAGTTATGAAAATTCCATTCTTTTGTATAACCATACTTGTTTATTCTTCCTTATCTTTATGGTCAGTTGATTGGCCTTCTTGGCGCGGAGAAAATCGCTCAGGAGTATCTACAGAAAAGGGACTGCTTCAGGATTGGCCAAGTGGTGGACCGAAGAAACTCTGGAGTTCTAATGAAGCGGGATTGGGCTATTCTGGCTTTACCATCAAGGATGGTACTCTGTATACAATGGGTGCTTTCGAAAAAAAGGAAATGCTTCTCGCTTTTGACGCCAATTCAGGAAAAAGAAGTTGGTCAGTTGAGGTGGGTGAACTCCTTACCAATGGTTGGGGTGATGGACCGAGAATGAGTCCGACTATTTCCGATGGTAAAATATATGCTTTAGGAGCAAAGGGGAATTTGGTCTGCGTAAGTGCCAAAGGGAAGAAATTGTTATGGAGAAAGAGCTTGGTTGATGACCTTGGTGGAAAAGTTCCTGGATGGGGTTACACCGAGTCAGTGCTTGTCGATCAAGGAAAAGTTATTTGTACACCTGGGGGTAAAAATGGTACCCTTGCTGCACTTGACGCAAACTCAGGAAGAACTATTTGGAGAACCAAAGGATTCACTGATGGTGCTCAATATTCCTCCCCTATCTCGATTGTACACCAGGGAAAACAACAATATGTCCAACTGGTTATGAAAAACTTGATTGGAATCGATTCAAAGAATGGTTCTGTTTTATGGAAATCATCATGGCCGGGAAAAACCGCCGTGATTCCCACTCCAATTTACAGCGATGGCCATGTCTATATCTCTTCGGGTTATGGAGTGGGTTGTAAATTAGTCAAAATTGGAAACAACGATCCAAAAAATATTTACGAAAATAAAGTGATGAAGAATCATCATGGCGGAGTGATTAAACTGAATAATTATCTTTATGGTTACTCGGACAGCGTCGGATGGACATGCCAGAATTTCAAAACTGGGGAGTTAATTTGGAATGAAAAGAAAGCACATGGAAAAGGTGCAATTGCATACGCGGATAATCGCCTTTACTGCCAAGGTGAGAGAGATGGTAAAGTAATTCTGATCGAAGCTAGCCCAAAGGGGTGGAAAAAACATGGGGAGTTTATCATTTCGCCTCAAACTAAGAAGAGAAATCCCAAAGGCCGAATTTGGACTCACCCTGTAATCTGTGACGGAAAACTCTACCTAAGGGATCAAGAGTATATTTCATGCTACAATTTAAAAAGATAAAACATTTGTTGTTCTACTCTAAATCCTAGCACTATAATAAGTACTGGATATGCCTTAATTAAGGGTATAAAATGATTGAATGATTACTACTCTTCTCGCTCATCTTAGTCGTCGGCATTAACCTATCCGCTGAAGAGGAGGTCGACTTTAACCAGCATATCCGACCGATTCTGTCGGGTAAGTGCTTTGCCTGTCACGGTCCGGACGAGAAGGAACGCAAGGCGAAACTACGTCTCGACATGCGCGAGTCTGCCATCGCTGATCACGGGGGCATTCGCGCCAGGCCGCAATGGACTTTTTGAGGTTTTCACGGTCATTACCTTTGATGTTATAGCATTGCAGTCCAACCGGGGCTTGCAAGTATCGAGGGTTCAGAGTTTTTACCACAGATATTGACTTAGATTCCCGGGACGGATTCT
>MEHZ011473656.1_pt1 | contig 13052 bp, 17 predicted proteins | sample 897221 | NCBI WGS metagenome assembly MEHZ01 (sample SAMN05514161, study PRJNA337945) | marine metagenome | isolation source: marine surface water | place: Arctic Ocean | collected 2007-12-13 | reverse complement strand
AAGATCGTTACCTCGACCAAACTGTTCACGTTGGCGGAATCGTTGGGTGCAGTCGAATCGCTGATCGAAGTGCCAGCAGGCATGACCCATGGGTCAACCGCTGGTTCGCCACTCGAAGTCAACGCTGCGCTGGTGCGCCTATCGGTTGGCATCGAGAACATCGAAGACCTTCTCGAGGATCTCACCCAAGCCCTTTCTTGAGCAGCGACAATCAGGCCCTCGGGGCGGCCGAACGCGGGACAGCGCGCGACGCCTTGGCGGTACCAGAGTTCCGTCGTCTCTTCGTCGGGACGGCGCTGTCCAACGCTGGCCGTTGGATGCAGACCGCTGCACTTGGTGTTCTTGGATGGGAACTGACCGGCTCGAGCGCTTTCCTGGGCGCAATCATTTTCGCCCAGCTTCTTCCCCTAGGTGTTCTCAGTCTGTTGGGCGGTTCGCTCGCTGACACAGTTGATCGCCGCAAGCTCTTGCTCATCTGCCAGAGCTGGCAGATGGTGTGGACGTTTGTGCTCGCAATCTTGCTGATCGACGGTCAGATAGAACCAGCCGTCTTGCTTGGCATCGTCTTCGTTATTGGCCTGGGCCAGGGCCTATACGCGCCCGCCCTTACCTCGGTGATCCCTGCCATTGCGGGTGAACGGAACCTGTCGGCGGCCATTGCACTGAATTCGATGCAGACGAATGGCACTCGTATCGTTGGACCAGCTATCGGCGGGTTCCTGGTGACCAAGTGGGGCTATGCCCAGGTCTTTACGATCAATGCGGCCAGCTACCTCTTCGTGCTGATTGCTATCTACCGGGCCATCATCCCTCCGGGCACTGCCACAGCCCGCTCTTGGCAAGAACGACTGCTCGGTGGTTTCACGGTCGCCTTCAAGGCCCCCCAAGTCGGCCGCCCCTTGCTGATGATGGGCCTGTTCACCTTCTTCTGCCTGCCGTTCATCGGCCAGCTCCCAGCTATCGCCGATGTCAACCTGGGTGTGGATCCCAAGAGCACGACTTACGGCTGGATCTACGCCATGTTTGGTCTGGGTGGACTCACGGGTGCCTTCCTGATCGGCACAGTGTTTCTGCGGACGCCTTCATCTCGAATCGCTCCTGCCACTCTGGCAGCATTCTCGGCATCGCTCGCATGGCTCACGCTGGTTCGCAGCGTCGGCTGGGCCTTCGTTGCTATCTATCTGGTTGGCCTGTTCTACTTCTCGCTGCCAACAGCGCTGGCGACTGCCTGGCAGGAACATGTCGACTCATCGATCCGTGGTCGAGTCGCTGCCTTGTGGGTGCTGGCCTTCGGCGGAACAATTCCATTTGCGAACATCATCGCTGGCCCGCTCATCGAGCTGACCTCGTTAACTGCTGTGCTCTTGACCGGAGCCTTTGCCGCACTTGCGTTGACGATGCTGAAGCTGCCGAGCGGCCCTGTCGTTGGTGAAGAGATCTTCGACAAGGTTGCCCGCTAACGACTCACCGAGATAGCTGCAGGCGAGCCGCCAGTCTCGCTCGACGTTCAGTCAGCTCGTACCGCCGAGTGGTTTGCCAAATATGCCCGACCGCAGTAGTCCCAAGCGAAAGGGCTTGAGGAGCTCAATGAGCTCGGTTGTGGGTTCATCACCAATTGCATCCACCAGCAGCTGCGACGCAGTGTTGGTTGCAACTTCGATATTGGCTCGGAACGACTCGCCAGTCGGCGTGAAGCTACCGTTGACTTCGACCAATCCTCGTCCTGCAAGCCCGACCACTGCAGCTTGCCATTGATCCTCGGTCCATGCTCGAGTGGCTCGCAGGACCGCAGCGGGTACATCTCCTGTGGCGGCGTGCAGCACCAGCGCCTCGAGCCCAGTCACAGCAGCGGCGCCTAGTGCTGCGACATGAGCGTCGCCTCGCCATTCACGGATCACCGTAACGAGCTGCCACAGACGAAGTATTGGATCGTCGGGTAGTTCAACTGCTCGGTTTGACGCCGCGAGCGGTTTACCTTCGTCTCCAACACCATCGACCATCGCTTGAGCCAGCTCTATGGCACGCCCGAGTTCTGATGTGTCTGCGTCTGGGCATGACTCGGCGAGGACGTCGGCAACGGCAGCGAACCTGGCCTGCTGGACCCGGGCCGGGTCAGCCACGCTCCACGCGCTCGGGATCGCTGCGTGCACGACTTCGGGATTGAAGTTGTAGAACGTTGCGACAACAAGTCCCGGTCCAACCGGGCCCATCGCTGCGGCGCGCCCAGCGAAATACTGCTGGCGGCCAGTCAGGCCCAGCGCTCCGTACTGGTTGGCTGCTTCGCCAGCAAAGTAGATGAAACCATGGACCAGGTTGCTGATCGCTCCAAGCCGCTGAACCGTTGTTGCCATCCAGCGAATCTAGTCCGGCACCGCGCATGAGTTCCCCAAACAGCTCACGTCACTACACGAGAACCCCGAAACGCGGACTACCCCGGGTCGGTGGCCATGGTCAGCAGTTGTCGGAGCATGTTGGCGGTGGCGCCCCACACGGTGTCGCCGTGAAGCTCGAAAAACGTCACCGGCACGGCCTGACCGTCCCGCACCCAGATCTCTTCGCGCCAGACCTCATCAAGAAGAAGCTCCCGCAGGGTGACAGGAAGGATCGCTTCTACCTCGCCCGGATTCGGAACCAACCCCTGGGGCGGTCCGTCGAGCATGCCGACATAGGGGTGAACTAGGGAGCCGCTGCCGCCGGTGACAAACCAGTCGAGCGCACCGACCACCGTGACACAGGAGCGGTCGAGGCTTACTTCTTCTTTGGCCTCGCGCAGTGCCGTATCAATATGGTCGACGTCGGTGTCGTCGTGTCGGCCGCCAGGAAACGAGACCTCGTGAGTATGTGCCCGCAGCGTCGGGCTACGTCGAGTCAGCAAGACCGTCGGTTCGCCTTCATCGACGAACAACGGCACCAGAACAGCCGACGTCTTGCCGGTTGCGGGTAGTCCTCGATCGGCAAAGGTCGGTTCGTACCGTGCGAGCCGTTCGCCGAGCATGTCGAGATCCACGTGCCGGTCGCCTTCGGGCAGGTGGTTCCATGGCGGAGGGCCACCCAGCCGCATATCAGGCGGCCGAGGGATCTGCTGAGGACCCCCACGCCAATTCGGCGCCGTGATCATCGGACTGAGATCATTACAGCAAGCTCATTGGTTGGTGTCGAGTGCCTCGACGATGTCGGCGAAGCCGTTTTCAGTGAGGCCCCCAAGCGCTACTTCGGGTGTCATCTTGCCCTTCTCCCACGTCATCCAGATATCGAAGACTGGCATCAACGCTTCGTTGTCGGCCGCAAGTGTTTCAAGGACCTTATCGATCCCACCGATTTTCAGATCGGCCATAGAGCGACCAGGTAGCACGTCCTCGCCACCTTCGGTCCAGACCCGCCAAGCTTCGGTAATCTTGTTCAGATCGGGTGCGGGGCGCTCAAAGGTCGTCACCAGGGCAAGGTTATCCACCGATCTTTGCGCATCGGCCCTTACCGCGTCTTTAGTCATCGCTCGTAGCCTGGCTGTCGTGATGAATACAACAGCACCAAGATGTACAGCTTTGATAGTAGGAATGGCGCTTCTGCTGGCTGGCTGCGGCGGCGCTAACAATACGGCTACATCGAGCGAGCCAACAGCGCTTCCGGCACCAACAGCCGCGGCTGCACCACCAACGGCAGAACCGACCGTTCGTCCCGAGCAAACCGCCACGCCTGTAGCCCCAACACCAGAACCAACACCGGAGCCCACTGCCGTGCCACCAACGCCAGAACCAACACCAGAACAAACCGAAGCTCCTGTCGATGATGCGAACGACGCAGAAACCATCGATGATGCCGAAGCTCCTTCCGATAGCGCTTTGGAATCAAACGATGAGACTGCAGACGACAGCACCGAAACGGTCGACGGGGCAGCGGTGCTAGACGGCGCAGCCATCTTTGCTGGTTCATGCGCAAGCTGTCATGGCGCAGACGGGGCTGGTACCGGTCGTGGGCCAAGCATCCTTGGGATTGGGCAGTTCTTCCCTGAAGACGCATCGCCGTTGATAAACCTCGTCACCAACGGTGGCACCAACATGCCCGAATTCGGGACGAAGCTGACTACCGACGAGATCGAAGCTGTCGTACAATATGTCGTGGCTACATTCCAGTAGCTAGGAACCAACCAAGGACGATCGCTGTGGATTGGGGAACCCTCTTCCTTATTGCGGTTGGTCTTGGCATTGCGTTCTTCATGTATCGATCGACCAAGACGACGGCAGCTGTGGCAACAGAACATCAAGTCCCTATTCCCGAAGGTGGCCTCGAAGCCATCGAATACTTCTGGCGGCCTGGTTGACCGTTCTGTGCCAGGCTCAGTTCGGGCCTTAAATCAGCTGGAATCCCAGTGAACGAGCGCAACATCTGGGAGAGCCCAGACGATGCTGACATCGTTCGCTCGATCGCCGACGGCAACGAGACCGTTCCCACCGTTATTGTTGGCCCTATCGGCATGGTGAACCCCAGTGTCCAGCAGGTGCAAGCCGCACTGCAAGAGCACGCTCCCCATCTGCTCTAACCATCTCTGAGTCATGAGCCGCGCATAGATCGGTCAAGTACCCATGGGTCGCGAAGGCCAGCCTCGTAGATGCCGTACTATTGCGATACGCCCGGCCGGCGGTTTGGACCAGGCCCCGCCCTCAGTTTCTGGTCTATGTGCGGCTGCCATTGGGTTCTCTCATGAGAATTATGTCGCCTGTTAAACCCTGCAAGGGCGCGAAGGCAGTTCGTTCAGACGGTGAACAACTGCGAAACAAATAGAACATGGCTGAACCGCGATTCTCCTCCTGCAGCGTCACGGCCCGCTGCCCGTCGCCGGCTTCGTTTCCAACCAGCACATAGAACTTGTCGATGCCCACGTCACCTATCTGGTCGCTGAAGTTCCGATAGCCGATAACCAGCATCAACGACTGGCTGTGCTCGTCGATTTCGGGTATCGGTCGAGCCAACTGGATCGTGACATCGCTGATGCGGGAACCTACCGCCGAGCCGCCAGAGCGTCCGGTGTCGTCCCAGAACACATATACGACTGAGATGCTCGTGTTCTGCGAGGAGGCGGATGACTTCGCCCAAACTCCAGCCTGGTTCCCGTCCCACTCGAATCGGTGGAATCTTGAGGCAAGTCATGGCCGCTAGATCGCCACTATTGGCCTCTATGAACCACGAGGGTGCAGGCCGTGGTGGGAAATCTCACACTTTTTGGCTGCAGAGGAACCAAAGCAGCCCCTTCAAGCGTCAGACATGTAGACGCCGATGATGATGAAGGATCTTCGACATGGCCACCACGACTGACCTTGGCTTCGCCCGCCGAAGCGTGACCTATCTCTTGAAAAATGGGTACCGCGCTGAGCAGATCGTGAGCGTGCTCACCAATGAGCTCGGTATCACCGTCGACGCTGCCCACCGGCTCGTCAGCGAAACCACCACCCTCGTCCCAGCCTGATCCAACTTCTGGTGGAATCTGAGGCCACGAATGGCGACAGATCGACCATAACCCGCGTCAAGAAACCACGAAATTGGTGGAGGAAAACGACCGATGCCGGGCCTAAAGGCCCGGCATCGGTTCGAAATGTGTTCGTCTGGCGGGGCCAGACGAGCGGATTACATCATGCCGCCCATGCCACCCATGGGATCGCCGCCGCCCATTGGCATTGCGCCAGCAGGTTCAGGCTTGTCGGCCACGAGTACCTCGGTAGTGAGGAGCAGGCTTGCGATTGACGCTGCGTTCTGCAGTGCCGCACGGGTCACCTTGGCTGGATCGATGACGCCGGCCTTGACCAGGTCAACCATCTCACCGGTAGCAGCATTGAAGCCGTTCGCACCCTTTGCCTTCTCGACCTGCTGGACGATGATCGCACCTTCGTGGCCAGCATTGTCAGCAATGAGCTTGCAAGGCGCTGCGAGTGCGTTGTAGATCGACTGGGCGCCAGTTGCTTCGTCGCCGGTCAGGTCTGCCACGACCTTGGCAACGGCAGCACGGGCCCGCACGAGTGCGGTACCGCCACCAGCAACAACGCCTTCTTCGATGGCTGCACGAGTAGCAGACAGCGCATCTTCGATGCGGTGCTTCTTCTCTTTGAGCTCGACTTCGGTGGCTGCGCCAACCTTGACCACGGCAACGCCGCCGCTGAGCTTCGCGAGACGCTCTTGCAGCTTCTCTCGGTCCCAGTCGCTGTCGGTGTTGTCGACTTCGGCCTTGATCTGTGCGATGCGACCCTTGACGTCGGCCTTCTTGCCCGACCCTTCAATGATGGTCGTGTTGTCCTTGGTGATGACGACCTTGCGAGCCTGACCAAGCATGTCGAGCGTTACTGCGTCGAGCTTGAGTCCGACTTCTTCGGCTATGACCTCGCCACCGGTAAGGATGGCCATGTCCTGCAGCATTGCCTTGCGGCGCTCGCCAAAGCCAGGAGCCTTGATAGCGACCGAGGTGAAGGTGCCACGGATCTTGTTCACAACGAGAGTTGCCAGGGCTTCGCCCTCGACATCTTCGGCGATGATCAGGAGTGGCTTACCGGCCTGCATGACCTTTTCGAGTACAGGAAGAATTTCTTGTACTGAACCGATCTTGCCCTGGTTAAACAGGATGTACGGTTCTTCAAAGACGGCCTCTTGGCGCTCTGGGTCAGTGACGAAGTATGGCGACAGGTAGCCCTTGTCGAACTGCATGCCCTCGACGAAGTCGAGGTCCATACCGAAGGTGTTGGACTCTTCGACGGTTACAACGCCGTCTTTGCCAACCTTGTCGATGGCTTCAGCAATAGTCTCGCCAACGCTTTGGTCTGCAGCCGAAATAGCAGCGACCTGAGCGATCTCTTCCTTGCCGCCGACCTTCTTGGACTGCTTAGCAATGGACTCGACCGCTGCAGCAACCGCTTTTTCGATGCCGCGCTTGAGGCTCATCGGGTTCGCGCCAGCCGCAACATTGCGCAGGCCTTCTCGCACAATGGCCTGAGCCAGAACAGTGGCGGTGGTGGTGCCATCGCCGGCTACATCGTTGGTCTTGGTCGCAACTTCTTTGACAAGTTGAGCGCCCATGTTCTCGAAAGGATCTTCGAGCTCAACTTCACGAGCGATGGATACACCATCGTTGGTGATCGTTGGTGCGCCGAACTTCTTGTCGAGAACAACGTTGCGGCCCTTTGGGCCGAGGGTGACCTTGACGGCGTCAGCGAGCTTGTTAACGCCCACTTCGAGACTGCGACGAGCTGCGTCGTCAAACTTTAGAATCTTGGTCATCGTTGACTACTTGACGGTCGCGAGCACGTCGCGAGCCGACAGGATCAAAAGGTCTTCGCCACCGGAACTAATTTCGGTGCCGCCGTACTTTGAGTACACGACGGTGTCACCAGCGGCGACGTCCATAGGGATTAGTTCGCCGGTGGTGTCGCTGCGCTTGCCAGGACCCACAGCAAGGACTTCGCCCTGCTGGGGCTTTTCCTTGGCAGTATCGGGGATAACGAGACCGCTTGCGGTCGTTGCTTCGCCCTCACTTGGGCGGACAACGATGCGGTCCTCTAGAGGCTGAAGGTTCATCGAGGCTCTCCTAAAAATTAAGCTCGAGATGTGTCTTTATGGATGGCCACGCGCTCTCGACAAGCGATGACCGGATCACCTGACGAGAGTTAGCACTCTCAACGGGCGAGTGCTAACTCTAGTGGTGGGCACGCCGTAGTCAACCTTCAAAACCGAGGTTTTTGACCCGACTATGAACGATCTAGGCAACCCAGTTGAGCTTCAGGTTCGGTTCGGCTCCTAAGTCGAGCCCAGACGGACCATCGGCGTTGAGTCGCCACCACGCCGCAGTCGCGATCATCGCTGCATTGTCGGTGCACATTGACCGGCTCGGGATATAGGCACGAACGCCGCTCTGCACCGAGTAATCCAGCGTGCGTTCACGCAACTCGCTGTTTGCCGCTACACCGCCCGCAAGACAAATAGCAGTGGCACCTACTTCTTCGGCCGCCCGCTTCGCTTTGGTCAACAGCACGTCGACAACTGCGGCTTGGAACGATGCCGAGACGTCTTCGGCTGAAACATCGGGATTTTTGCGGACATGGTTGATGACGGCAGTCTTAAGTCCGCTGAACGAAAAATCGTAGCCATCGTTGATCATCGGGCGGGGGAACTTGATGGCCGTTGGGTCACCTTGGGTCGCGAGTTGATCGATGACCGGTCCACCCGGGTACCCAAGGTCGAGATAACGGGCGACCTTGTCAAAGGCCTCGCCGGCTGCATCATCGACGGTCTGGCCAATCAGACGGTACGTCCCATGATCCTGCATCTCGATGAGCATTGTGTGGCCACCAGAAACAAGCAAGACCACAAGGGGGAACTGCAAATCAGGCTCCTCGAGCAGGCCTGCGTACAGATGACCTTCGAGATGGTTAACGCCGATGAACGGGATACCCCACGTGAGCGCCAACGCTTTAGCGGCGCTCACGCCAACGAGGAGCGAACCGACAAGACCCGGTCCGTAGGTGGCTGCAACGGCAGTAAGTTCCTTACCCGTGCGACCGGCTTCGACCAGGGACTGTGCCACCACAGGGGTGATCAGTTCGGTGTGGGCTCGACTGGCGATCTCAGGCACGACGCCCCCGAACCGGGCATGCAAATCAACCTGGCTGCTAACGACCGACGACAAGATCGTCTTGCCGTCGACGACGACCGATGCAGCGGTCTCGTCGCACGAGGTCTCGATGCCAAGAATCGTCTGTCGGGATGTTTCAGTCATGCTGCGGCTCCTGCGTCTCGATTGGTTTCGGTGTGGTCACATGCTGCCTGCAGCTCTGCCAGCCGTTCACGCCACGGATCTGCGCACACATCCGCGACAGCCATGACAACAGCGTCGGTGCTGCCCTGGTCATCGCTGCGGTCATAAAAGCCCCGCTCGACTCCGACGGGCACGAACCCAAAGCGACTGTACATACGCTGCGCCCGCCTGTTGGCGGGCCTGACTTCGAGTTGGAGATTCGCTACAAAGGGCGTATCCAGCACCTGGTTGATCAACGCCAACATCATGGCCGTGGCATGGCCATACCCATGGTGTTGCGCCGCCACGGCGACGTTGGTGATCCGGCAAGACGAGGCATCAATCCAGGCCGCCGCATGGCCGACGACACCAGCATCGGTCTGAGCAACCAGGTGGACTCGGTCGCTCTGTTTCACCTCGTCGAGGAACATGCGATGTGACCATGCCTGGCCGTGCGCTTCGACATCAATCGTTTGCAGCGCTGAGATATCGGTCTCGACTAGCGGCCGTATTGTGCGCCCATTTATTGGACTTGGTATCGCTGGGTTGCGGGTCATGGCGCAGGCCTCGTCTGCCAGTTGACCTCGGCGTCGGGGCGTCGCAGGTAGAGCGGCTTGATCTCAGCCGGCTGCACGAACTCTTCGCGCAGCGCCCGGGCGTGTGCGAGCGCGACGAGAGACGCCGCCGACGGATACGCCAAACTTTCGTCCGCTATCTCGACCTTGGTCAGGCCTTCGAGCATGTCGCGATAGCGAAGGGCCCCGTCCCCAACAACCAGACACTCGGTGCTGGCGGCTTGAAGCTCACCATAGAGATCATCGGGAGTGACCACATGTGGTTCACTTACTCGCTGCACGCCACCTGGCACCTGGCGATAGAACGCGGTGAACAATTCGCCTCGGCGAGCGTCGATGGTGGCAGCGATCAGCCGACGGGTGTGTCGCACAGGGAACGCGAGCAGGTCCAAGCTGCTGACACCGATCATCGGCACGCTGAGCCCAAAGGCGGTTGCCATCGCAGTCGAGATACCAACTCGAAGCCCAGTAAAAAGGCCTGGGCCGACGTCAACCGCAACCGCGCTAATTTCGCTGATGTCGATGCGTGCTTGTGCCAGCGTGAACTCGATCTGGGGCGCCAGCGACTCGGCATGACGGCGTCCGCGTGCCGAATGGGCAGACGCGAGCACACCTTCGTGCCCGCCAATAGCGCAACCGACCTGGGCCGTTGCGCTCTCGATTCCAAGGATGAGCATCAAGCGTCCTGTCGGTCGGTGATCAGGCGATCTGCCAGTGCATCACGAAGTCCTGGAACTCGAGCCGTCCAGTCGGGTCCTACCGCTATCAATGAAATTTCACGGTCGTCATCGCCGTCGCCGAACCCGAATGACAACAGGGCATAACCGGCCGGAAGCGCGGGAGCGATCGTGTCTCCCCACTCGATGACAACGACGCCTTCGCTCTCGAACAGCTCGGGCAATGCCAAGTCGATAACTTCTTCGATCTGGCCAATCCGGTACACATCGAGATGATGCAACGTCAGGCGTCCACCTTCGTACTGTTGGTGCAGCGTGAATGTCGGACTCGTGATGTGTTCAACGATGCCCAGTTCAGCGCCAAGCGCTTTGGTGAACGTTGTCTTTCCGGCGCCCAAGTCACCCCCGAGAACGACAACGTCGTTCGGTTGCAAGACGCGAGCGATCGCCTGAGCGATGACGGCAGTGTCGTCTGGTCCAGATGATCGGGCGGCGAGATCGGCGAGGCGGTCCACCACCAGAATTTACCGCCCCTAACGCCCAGCCCTACGTACAAGTTGTCACAAACTGTCTGCAGGTCTCAGCGCTCTGTGGTCACTATCAGCCGGTCTAGCGCTTCGTCATGGGCATGCGCCGATGCTGCTGCATCGAAACGTCCCATCGATAGTCGAAGACCCTTGACCCTGTCTCGAGCCGCACCGATGTCGTGTAACACGGAGCGCAGCCTGGCTCTCAACGCCCCATCGGGATAGAGCGCAGCCTCGTGCCACTGCGGTTCAACGAGCTCGGGAAAGCTGAGCCGGGTCGGCAGAACCGGCACCGCACCAGCAGCAAGCGCCTCGACGATGGCGATGCCGAAGAACTCATGGTCAGCAGCGCTCACCACGACGTCGCAACTGAGAAGCAGCTGCTGGTACGCGTCGTCTGGCAAGTAGCCGTGATGATCGATCCGGTCCCCGAGTTGTTCGTACACCCATGCGAAGTCCGGGTTATTGGGCCGCTGATTCTGGCCAGCCAACGCGACGGTGAACGCAACACCCTCCTCAGCGAGCTGAGCAAGTGCCGAGAAGACGGCATGCGGGTTCTTGTCGTGATCCCAGCGTTGGTTCCACAACACCCGAGGCACGCGGCGCTCGGTGCGGTCCCCAGAGATCAGGGCGGCGGCTTCGACTCCAGGCCAAAGCACCGACGCCTGGGCGAAAACTGGATCGATCAGATGCCTGTGTGTCGGCGCTGGCTGGGAACCAAGCAACCCGGGTAGAGCGTTCTGCAGTGCTTCTCGATGAAACGAAGAGTTGAACCACACCGCATCAGAGGCGACAAGTGACTGCCAGTTGACCAATGCGGCCGATGTGTCGGCACGCTGGTTGGGAGCAGGCGGGTAGAGCAGTTGGCTCTCATGCACATAGACCGCGAGGGGCGTGTTTCCAAGTGAGCGACGGGTGTGTCCAGCAAAGGCGGCGACATCGACCAGCCCACTGACCACAACGGCATCCGGTCTGCCATCCGCCTTGACCGCAGCGTTGAAGTCAGCAGCCAAGGTCACAGCGCCGCCACGCAATCGCCACCTCCAGAACTCATCAGGATGAGTGACCAACGAGATGTCGTGTCGGCTATGGCGGATCCAGGCATCAGCCCAAGAGCGATGTGACCCGCCGTAGTACGACTCCACCAGAACCACTCGAGCCATACGCTTTTCCGCTCTTAGAGATAACGACGGCGGACGCGTCGCCCAATGTCGCACACAATCTCGTAAGCAATGGTGTCCAGCTGCGCCGCAATGTCGTGCACAGTGATCGACTCGGTGCCTTGTTTGCCAATGATCACGACTGGATCGCCCTCGAGATTACAGGCGTCAGGGCCGAGATCGATCATGGCCTGGTCCATGGTGACCACGCCGATGATGGGTCGAAGCTTGTCGCCCACGATGACATGGCCACCGTTACGGTAAGAATCACGGCGCAACCCGTCGGCATAGCCCATTGGAATTGTGCCGACGACGGTCTCGACATCGAAGGTGTGTTCGAAGCCATACGAAATTGCTTCACCCGCAAAGACTCGCTTGACCATCGACAGCTGCGTCGTCAGTGTCATGGCCGGTTCGAGACCAAGTTCGCTGCCAATACCAGCGGCTGGTTCAAGTCCATAGGTGCTGATGCCGACACGCACCATGTCGAACAGCGCATCATGGCCTGCCAAAAGCCCAGCCGAGTTGGCAGCGTGAATGATCACCGAGTCGTCGATTTCGTCGCGCAGCACCTCGAGCAACGAACGAAATCGTTCAAGCTGCACTCCCGTCTCGGCCCGGTCCGGTTCGTCGGCTACAGCAAGGTGCGTCCACACTCCGCCCAGCTGAATACCTGGCTTATCGGCGATTGCCCGCACAACCTCGAGAGCATGACTTCCATCGGCTGACTCTCGTTTGCCTGCGGGACGAAGCCCGACTCGGTTCATGCCCGTGTCCAGGTTCAGATGGACATCGACAGGCTTGGTGTGCCGCCGAGACCCTGCTGCCGCGACCAGCGCCGCGATCCCGATAGACGAGTACACCGTTGGTGTCAGGTCTGCTTCGACGACTTCGAACATCTCACCCGGGTGGGGCTCGGACAGCAAAAGTATCGGAGCGGTGATGCCGGACCGGCGCAGCTCGATGCCTTCTTCGACCAACGCAACAGCGATCCACGTCGCGCCGGCATTAAGCGCCGCTCGCGTACTGGCCACGCTGCCATGGCCATATCCGTCGGCCTTTGTGACGGCACAGACCTGAGCCGGCGCAGCATAAGCGACAAGCCGTTCGACATTACGGCCGATAGCGCCAAGGTCGATAGCTGCTTCGGTTGGGCGCATAACAATGCTCCGTGGGGCGATTTGGGCAGCAAACACTCCGCGTCCGACGCATGCGTTGCTGACTAAGACGCTAGCAGGGCGCTCAAAAACACATGCCGCACGACGCGCCACCGGGACACTATTTCACGTGTGGTGGATCTCGATTGGAAGCCGCCTTAAGAAGCCGACCGGTGATCGCGCCCA